>ERZ1292632.1613-Hain-H43-01um-R2-1613-length-21318-cov-6_pt1 | contig 21318 bp, 21 predicted proteins | sample MGYA00564407_ERZ1292632 | MGnify/ENA primary metagenome ERZ1292632 (study PRJEB36523, sample SAMEA6512637) | groundwater metagenome | collected 2019-01-08 | study: AquaDiva: Metagenomics assemblies of 32 groundwater samples | reverse complement strand
CTTTCGTGCCGCTGGCGGCGACGCCCACCTACAGCGCGACCAAGGCGGCGATCCACAGCTGGTCGCTCTCGATGCGCGAACAGCTCAAAGGCCGGGTCGAGGTGATCGAGATCGTGCCGCCGGGCGTGCAGACCGACCTGATGCCGGGCCATGCCGACAATCCCGAGATGATGCCGCTCGCCGACTATATCGCCGAAACGATGGCGCTGCTGCGGCAGCAGCCGACCCCTTCGGAAATTCACGTCGAACGCGTCAAATTCCTGAGCGAAGCGACCAGGCGCGGCGATTTCGAGCAGGTCTTCGCCGCGCTCAACCAGCACTGACCGTCGAAGGGGCCTTGGGGGGCAGGGGGAAGAGCCGGGCGAACCGGTCGGCCAGCCGCCTGTCCCCCTCGACATGGAGCGCGTTGGCGACATCCTTGAACGATGCCCCGCCATAAAGGACGGCGGCGAGCGCATTCTGGTCGCCCGACAGGATCAGGTCCGCGCCGCTTGCCTCTCCGCGATCCATCTGGAAGTCGCCCCTGGCGATGACAGCGCGAAATTCCTCCGCGCCGAAGCGGAAGCCGATCGTCGCGCTCATGTCGCCGATGCGGCTGCGGTCGATCATCGTGCGCATCGACAGCACGACCGACGCCTGGCTCATGGGCTTGCCCGGCTGCATCGTCGGCGACCGGCACGCCCAGCGGCCCAGCACCTGAAACAATATCTCCGACTCGCGGCCCCATTCCGTAAGCTCATACACCTGGACCGCGGCCGGAGGAGGCAGGCGGCGGCGCACGAGGATGCTCGCCGCTTCCAGCTCCTCCAGCCTTTGGGTGAGCACATTGGCGCTGATTCCGGGCAGGCCGGCGCGAATGTCGGTGAAGCGCTTCGGTCCCAGCATCAGTTCGCGCATGATCGGCATCGCCCAGCGATCGCCGATGATGTCGAGCGCATGCGCGGTGGCGCAGCCGTCCTGATAGGCGCGTTTGCGTGTTTCGGTCGTCATTGGTTATCTTTTCTAACTTACAAGTTGCATTGGTTAAGCATCGCGCGCACAAAGTTCAAGCGGTGAGTCGCTTGCCACTGGGCAGCCGCCGACCTTCGCCAAGGAGAGAGACGATGGCCTATATGGATGGTTTCGTGATCCCGGTGCCCAAGGGCAACAAGGAGCGCTATCGGGAACTGGCGGCCTTTGCCGCGCCGATCTTCATCGAACATGGCGCGACGCGCGTCGTTGAATGCTGGCAGGACGATGTGAAGCCGGGGAAGGTCAATGACTTCCGCACCGCGGTCCTTGCCGAGGAAGAGGAGGAGGTCGTCTTTTCCTGGATCGAATGGCCGGACAAGGAAACGCGCGATGCGGGCTCCGCAAAGGTGATGGCCGACCCCCGGATGGATCAAGGCCCGGATGAGATGCCCTTTTCCGGCGCGCGGCTGATCTATGGCGGCTTTGCGGTTCTGGTCGATCACAAAGGCTGAAAGGGAAGAGGAACGATGGCTGATCTTAACGGCAAATTCTTCTGGTACGAACTGATGACCAGCGATCCGCAGGGGGCGCTGGCCTTCTACGGCGACGTGCTGGGCTGGACCGCGCAGCCTTTCGGCGGCGAGCGGACCGACGATCCCTATCATGTGGTGTCCGGCAGCGCAGGCCCATTGGGCGGGATCATGGCGATCCCGGCGGAAGCCAAGGATTGCGGCCTGTCGCCTTGGTGGGGCGGCTATATCGGGTCGCCCGATGTGGATGCCGACGCTGCGCGGCTGACCGAGGCGGGCGCCAAGGTGATGCGCTCGCCGGAGGATATTCCTGGCGTCGGGCGCTTTGCCGTCCTGAACGATCCGGGCGGCGCGACCTTCATGCTGCTTAAGGGCAACAGTCCCGACGGCATGGAGCCCGCCCCGCCCATGGCCCAGGGGCATGTCGGCTGGCATGAACTCTATAGCGGCGATTTCGACCGGGACTTGGCCTTCTACACCGGCCAGTTCGGCTGGAGCACGGGAGAGGCCATGGATATGGGGCCGATGGGCACCTATCAACTCGTGTCGCAAACGGGCGGCGCCGACTTCCAGAATATGGACGGCGGCATCATGCCGCGCCCGAACGAAGTGCCGGTGCCGGTCTGGCTCTTCTACTTCGTGGTGGGCGACATCGACGCAGCGGTCGAGAAGGTCAAGGCCGGCGGCGGGCAGGTGCTGAACGGGCCGATGGAAGTGCCGGGCGGCGGCTGGATCATCCAGGCGACCGATCCGCAGGGCGCGATGTTTGCGCTGGTCGGGTCGAGGGGTGCGGCGTGATGGACCGCATCGTTCCATGCTTGTGGTTCGACGGGCAGGCGGAGGAAGCCGCGCGATTCTACGTTTCGGTGTTCGGCGGGTCGGTGGATCATGTCAGCCATTATCCCGAGGAGAATATGACCCCGGCGCCGACGCCGTCCGACCGGGTGCTGCTGGTCGAGTTCACGCTGAACGGGCAAGGCTATCAGGCGTTGAACGGCGGCCCGCACTTCCAGTTCAATGAGGCGGTGTCGCTTTCGGTCGCGTGCGAGGATCAGGCGGAACTGGACCGCTATCATGACGCGCTGACTGCCGATGGCGGTTCGGACGGACCGTGCGGATGGGTGAAGGACAAATATGGCCTGTCCTGGCAATTGGTGACGAGCGGCATCATGGCGAAGTATCGCACCGGCGACGAGGCCGGCATCGCTCGCATGATGAAGGTGATGATGACGATGCGGAAATTGGACACCGTCGCGATGCAGGCGGCTTTCGAGGGAGAGACGGTATGAGCGGCGCGGAGCATGAATTGTCGGTGACGGCCTATGTCGCTGCGCCGCGCGACCTGTGTTGGCGGGTGTGGACGGAGCGCAAGGCGGACTGGTTCTGCCCCAAGCCGTGGCGCGCCGAGGTGATCGCGGAGGATATGCGCGCCGGCGGGCGCAGCGCGGTCCAGATGTTCGGTCCCGATGGCGAGGATACCGGGCCGATGGAGGGCGTGTTCCTGGAGGTCGTGCCCGGCGAACGGGTGGTGACGACCGATGCCTATCGCGTCGGCTGGCTGCCGCAGACGCCGTTCCTCACCGCCATCTGGAGCTTCGCCGACGAAGGGGAGGGCACGCGCTTCACCGCGACCGCGCGGCATTGGGATGCGGAAGCCAAGCAGCGCCATCTGGAGATGGGCTTCCATCCCGGCTGGGACCAGATGATCGCACAGTTCAAGGCGCTGGCGGAAAGCGTTGCTGTCGCCGCCTGATTACGCTTCCTCGGGCGGCTCGCCGGGCCGCGCATCGACCCAGCGGCGGGCGAGGTCATAATCATGGCCGGCGCGCAGGAAGGCGGCGATCGCCTTGTCGCGCTGCTTGGGATCGGGGAGCGTATCGGCATAGGGGCCGATCCGCTTGCGCCGGGCGAAGCGCTCCGCCGCTGCCCAGCGATCCGCCTGCGCGCCGGCCTCCTGCCGCGTTGGCTCGGCGATGCCGGCGGCGCGCAGAGTCTCGTCGATGCGGCGCGCGCCATAGCCGCGCCGGGCAAGCGCCGCGCTCTTCATCGCGGCATAGCCGGCATCGTCAATATAGCCGAGGTCCACGAACCGGTCGGCGAGCGCCTCCGGCGCGGCCGGCCCGTCCCCGGCCCAGCCGCGCTCCCGCAGCTTGCGGTTGAGATAGGCGAGCAGCTTGCCCCGGCTGAGCGCGAAGCGGCTGACATGGCGCAGCGCCAGATCGCGCAAGGCGTCCGCGTCGAGCGGCGGGGGCGGGCGTTTGCCGGGCATCGGCGCACCATGGATCAGCCGCCATCTTTATGCCACAGTCGGGTCCGAATTTTACCTTGCCTTGTCGGATAGAAGTGACGCTGGACTGTAACTATCCGGTGCGCGCGGCCCGCAAAGCTGCTAGCGGCCGCGCTTCAACGATTTATGACATTGGGTGAAACCAATATGACGGGTTCGCAAGAGATGATGGCACCGACGCCGACCTATGACGATCTGCCGCGCCGCTTCTCCGATTTCGGGACGCTGGGCGAAGCGCTCGATTATGCCGCGCGGGGGAAGCGGGGCCTGAATTTCCATGACGCGCGCGGCAATCTGGCGCGCGTCTATCCGTTTGCCGAGCTGCGCGAGGACGCCATCGCCTGCGCGCATCGGCTGATCGCGCATGGCGTCAAGCCGCAGGACCGGGTGGCGCTGGTGGCGGAAACGGGCGTGGACTTCGCCCAGCTTTTCTTCGGCATTGTCTATGCCGGCGCCTGGCCGGTGCCGCTGCCGCTGCCCACCAGCTTCGGCGGCAAGGAAAGCTATATCGACCAGCTCAACGTCCAGCTGACAAGCTGCGACCCGATGCTGTTCCTGTTCCCGAAGGAACTGGAAGAGATGGCGGGCGAGGCCGGGCGGCAGAAGTCGGTCGACAGCATCGCCTTCGAGGATTTTGTCGCCCGCGAAGCCGAGCCTCGCGATCTGCCGCAGGCGCAGCCGCAGGACATCGCCTATCTGCAATATTCGAGCGGCTCCACCCGTTTCCCCCATGGCGTCGCTGTCACCCATCATGCGCTGCTGAGCAACCTGTCGGCGCACAGCCATGGCATGGAAGTGGTGGAGAGCGACCGCTGCATCAGTTGGCTGCCCTGGTATCATGACATGGGGCTGGTGGGCTGCTTCCTGTCGCCGGTCGCCAATCAGGTGTCGGCGGATTATATGAAGACCGAGGATTTCGCGCGCCGCCCGCTCGCCTGGCTCGATCTTATCAGCCGCAATGAAGGCACCTCGATCAGCTATTCGCCGACCTTCGGCTACGACATTTGCGCGCGGCGCATGTCGAGCCAGACCAAGGCGCAGGATCGGTTCGACCTGTCGCGCTGGCGACTGGCGGGCAATGGCGCGGACATGATCCGCCCCGACGTGATGCAGAGCTTCGTCGACGCCTTCGCTGACGCGGGCTTTTCGCCCAAGGCGTTCCTGCCAAGCTATGGCCTGGCCGAAGCGACGCTGGCCGTCACCATCATGCCGCCAGGGGAGGGCATCATCGTCGAGCTGGTCGAGGAAACCGACCTGTCGGGCGGCGACGCGCCCGAAGGGCGGCCGCAGCGCTATCGGTCGATCGTCAATTGCGGCAAGCCGGCCAAGGACATGGTCGTGGAAATCCGCGACGAGGATGGCGGGCTGATGGCCGAGCGTCAGATCGGCAAGGTGTGGACTACCGGGCCATCCCTGATGGTCGGCTATTTCCGCGACGAGGTGGCGACGAAGGCGTGCATGGCCGACGGTTGGCTGGACACCGGCGATATGGGCTATCTGTCCGACGGCTATCTCTACATCGTCGGCCGCGCCAAGGACATGATTATCATCAACGGCAAGAATCACTGGCCGCAGGATATCGAATGGGCAGTGGAGCAGCTTCCCGGCTTCAAGCAGGGCGACATCGCCGCCTTCGCCATCACGACGCCGGGCGGCGAGGAAGCGCCCGCCGTGCTGGTCCATTGCCGCACGTCCGACAATGAAGAACGCTCCCGGTTGCGCGACCAGATCCGCGAGCGGGTGCGGGCGATCACCGGCATGAACTGCGTTGTCGAACTGGTGCCGCCGCGCACGCTGCCGCGCACCAGCTCGGGCAAACTCAGCCGGTCCAAGGCCCGCAACCTCTATCTGACCGGGGAAATCCGGCCCTACGACATCGCTGCCTGACGCGCCGGCGCCATGCTTAGCGGGCGGGTTACCGATTGCTAACCCGCGCCTGCTAAGGCCGGCATGTGGTCGACAATGAAACGATAAGCGCCCGCAAAGGGCAGAATGGGCGCGCGTCGCTGCGGGCGATGATGGGGCTCATTGGCCTCGCCGGACGATCCGACCTGCGGGTGGCGGAGGCGCAGCTTCGGTCCGCCGACGCCATCGCGCCGCTGCGGCACGGCATGAGCATCTGCGGGGTGCTGTTCCTGTGGCAGGTTTTCACCCATTGCTGTTCCCCCTTGCTGCTGAGCGGTCTCACCGCCGGGCTGGTAGGCGCGGCCGTGGCGGGGCTGCTTCTGGACCGGGGCCGTCGCGCCAGCGGCGGCGGGGTGACGGCGGCCGATCTGCGCCGCCATGCGCTGGGCGCTCTGCTGAGCGGGCTGGCTTGGGCCGCCTGCATGATGCTGGTCGGCTGGTCGGGCGAGACAGAGGAGCTGGTCGCGCTCTGGACCCTCATCAGCTGCGTCATGGTGTGCGGCGCGATCAGCTATGCGCCGGTGCCGCTGTCCGCCGCCGCCTTCCTGCTGCCCTGCATCGTCGGCCTGTTCGGCATGTTCGACGGCAGCGGCGAAGCGCCGTCGCGCGCGCTGTCGATCAGCTATGCCCTGGCGCTGCTGGCCGGGTGCATCATCTATGCCCGCACCTTCGCCCGCCAGCACAGCACGACTGCGCAGCTGGTGGAAAAGAGCGAGGTGGTGAGCCTGCTGCTGCGCGAATATGAGGTGGGGGGATCGGACTGGCTGTGGGAGACCGACGTGCTGCGGCGGATCAGCGGCGTGTCGGCGCGCTTCGCCGAGACGCTGGGCCTGCCGCCGGGTCAGGTGGAGGGCGCGCCCCTAGTGCAGCTGCTCGCCGGGAGCGGGTGGGACAAGGGGCGGTTCGCGGCGGGGCTTCACACCCTCGCCGATTATCTCAAGCGGCGGGAGAGCTTCAGCGCGCTGGTGCTGCCGGTCGAGGTGAAGGGCCAGTGGCGCTGGTGGGAATTGTCCGCCTCGCCCCGCTATGATGAGACAGGCGCGTTCCTGGGCTTTCGCGGGGTCGGTTCCGATGTGACGGCACAGCGCGAGTCGGCCGACAAGATCGCGCAGCTCGCCCGCTTCGATCCGCTGACGGGCCTCCCTAACCGCAGCCATCTGCGCGAGGCGCTGGATAAGGCGCTGGAGGGGGCCAAGCAGCGCATGCCTGGCTGCGCCTTCCTGATGATCGACCTCGACCGGTTCAAAGCGATCAACGACACGCTGGGACACCAGACCGGCGACCGGCTGCTGAGCCAGGTGGCGCGGCGCTTGCTGGACCTGTGCGAAAATGGCGATTTCTGCGGGCGGATCGGCGGGGACGAGTTCGCGGTGGTGATGCCCCATGTCGAAAATGAGGCGGCGGTGGCGCGGCTGGCGTCGGCGATCATCGTTGCCTTGTCGGCCCCTTATCAGGTCGATCAGCATATGCTGCATATCGGCGCGTCGGTCGGATCGGCGATGTCGCCGATGGACGGGCGCGACGCCGAGGCGCTGACCCGCAGCGCCGACCTGGCGCTCTACCGCGCCAAGGGCGACGGCGGCGGGCAGCATTGCGCCTATGAGCCGCAGCTCCATGCCCAGGCCGAGGAAAGGCGGCAGCTGGAGATGGCGCTGCGCGAGGCGCTGGAGAAGGAGCAGCTGCATGTCGTTTATCAGCCGGTGGTCGATGCCGGGCGCGAGGTGGTGGTCGGGTTCGAGGCGCTGGTGCGCTGGACTCACCCGGAGCTGGGGCCGATCTCGCCCGCCAAGTTCGTGCCGGTGGCGGAAGAGGCGCGGCTGATCGGCCCGATCGGCGAATGGGTGCTGCGCACCGCCTGCATGGAAGCGGTGAACTGGCCCGAGGATGTGCGGGTCGCGGTCAATGTGTCGGCCGAGCAGCTGGCGCATCCAAGCTTCGTCGCGGCGGTCGTTTCGGCGCTGGCCAGCAGCGGGCTGGAGGCGCGGCGGCTGGAGCTGGAGGTCACCGAAAGCCTGTTCATGAACGACGATACCGGGGCGCTCAAGCTGCTCGACCAGTTGATTGGCCTCGGGGTGCAACTGTCGCTCGACGATTTCGGGACGGGCTACAGTTCGCTCGGCTATCTCAGCCGGACCCGGTTCAACACGATCAAGATCGACCGCAGCTTCGTGGTCGGGGCGTCGAAGAATACCGCCGAGAGCCTGGCGATCATCCGGGCGGTGGTGACGCTGGCCGAGAGCCTGGGGATGGTGACGACCGCCGAGGGCGTGGAGACGCAGGCGGAGCTGGACATGGTCCGGCGGCTGGGCTGCAACAAGGTGCAGGGCTATTATTTCGGGCGGCCGATGCTGGCGAAGGACGCGGCGCGGCTGTTCCCGCCGCCGTTGCAGCGGGCGGTGGGGTGAACAAAAGTGCGTTGATCCGGGGATCTGACGAACGGATTGCGTTCCCCGGCGCAGGCCGGGGTCCAGTCGAGAGCGTGGAACTGGGCCCCGGCCTTCGCCGGGGAACAACAGGCTAAAAGGTTCAAACGATGCCGATCGGCATCAAGGCTTAGCCGGCGCTGAGCTGCCGTTCGACCATGGTCCAGAGCGACGCGAACGCCTGCGCCGGGGGCGAGGCGGGGGCGAAGGCGCCGAGCGGCTTGCGGCGGACGGTCATCTGCTCGATCCCGCTCGCCATCGGGATGACGCCCCAGCCGGGCTGAGCCTCCATCGCCTTGCGGTGGAGGCTGCGGCGGCGATCGACCATCGAATAGACCGGCAGGATCGGCGCATGGGCGCCGCCGCGCTGAACGAGATAGCGGGCGACTTCTCCCATGGCGCGCTGCGACAAAGGCGAGGGGATGACCGGGATGACGATGAGGTCGGCGGCGCGCAGCACCTGCTCGCTGGTTTCAGTGAGGCCCGGCGGGCAATCGAGGATGATGCGGTCATAATCCTTGCCCAGGCTCTCGATCAGCTTGGCGAGCCGCTTCTTCTTGTCCAGTTCGCGGAACAGATGGTCGAGGCCGCGCAGCGAGGTGTCGGCGGCGATGAGGTCCAGCCCCGGCACGGTCGAGGGCTGAATCAGCTTCCTGACCTCGACATCCTTGCTGAAGATCGCCTGGGCGGCGTCGCGGCTGGTCTGGTCGGTGGAGAGCAGCCAGCTCGACGCCGCCTGCGGGTCGAGATCCCAGAGGAGAGTGCGCCGCTTCGATATGGTCGCCGACGTCCAGGCGAGGTTGACCGAGAAGGTGGTTTTGCCCACGCCGCCCTTGAGGCTGTAGACGGCGATGGTCGCCAATGCCGGTTCCTTTGCCATGGCCGCAGGCTATGCAATCCCGCGCCTAAAGCAAGGCTGAAATCATGGCCTTGTTACGGGATCGTGACAGGATGGCGAGGGCTTAAGAGAACAGCGAGTGGGACAGCTGATTCGCACTTTCGATGCCGTTTTGTTTCGGTATCGAAATGAAATCAGAGTATCTCGCGCACCACATCCTGCGGGCGGCAGAAGCGGACGCCCTTGTCGGTTTCGACGAAGGGGCGGTTCACATAAGCGGGGTTGGCGACCATGGCGTCGAGGATCGCGTCCGCGTCAAGATCGGGCAGGCCCTTTTCCTCGGCATCGGTACCCATCCTGCGGATCGCCTGCGCTGGCGTGAGGCCCGCGTCGGCGATGAGCTGGGCGAGCTTGTCGCGGCTGTAGGGGGTCTTCAGATATTCGATCATCTCGACCTCCACGCCCGGCGTCTCCTCAAGGATCGCGAGCGTCTTGCGCGAGGTGCCGCAGGCGGGATTATGCCAGATGGTGGCTTTCATGGGTCGGGCTTTCCAGTGGGTGGGAGGGGGCAGCGAGCAGCCAGCCGGCGACATGATGGCCGAGCGCCCCGCCCGCGATCTGGGCGGCGACGAAGGGCAGGACATCGACCGGGCGGATACCGGCGAAACTGTCGGTGAAGGCGCGGGCGAGCGTGACAGCCGGGTTGGCGAAGCTGGTCGAAGCGGTGAACCAGTAAGCGGCGACGATCCAGGCGGCGACCAGAGCGGGGATGGCGGCGGGGCGGAAGGCCGATCCCAGGCGAATGGTGAGGAGCAGGCCGAAGGTGGCGACGGCTTCGGCGAGCCACTGGTCGGGGCCGGTGCGGACCTTCGTGCCGAGGGCGAGCAGCGGCAGGCCGAACATCGCATGGGCGAGAATCGTGCCGGCGAGGCCGCCGGCGACCTGCGCAGCCATGCGATGCGGCCATTCGCGGCGCGACGCGGCGAGGGCGCTGACGACCGGGTTGAAATGCGCGCCGCTGATCGGCGCGAACAGAGTGATGAGGAGGTAGAGCGCCGCCCCGGTGGCGAGCGTGTTGGCGAGCAGGGCGACGGCCACATTGCCGCCCGAAAGCCGCTCCGCCATGATGCCCGAGCCGATGACGGTGGCGACGAGCAGCGCGGTGCCGAGCGCTTCGGCGGCGCAGACGCGCTTCATGGCCGGCCTCCGCACAGGTCCGGGCGGCCGCCGCAGCATTGGTCGGTCAGGAAAGCGATGAGCGCGCTGACGGTCGGCGGAGCGACGCTGTAGAGCAGCCGGCGCTGGTCGCGGCGATGGCGGATGAGGCCGGGCCGCTCCAGCGCGGCGAGATGGTGCGACAGGGTGGACGGCGCGACTGCGAGCTTTTCTGCGATGTCGCCGGCCGCAAGACCCGCGTCGGGCGCGGTGGCGAGCAGGCGGAACAGCGCCAGCCGCGTGGGGTGAGCGAGGGCGCCCAGGGCGTCGATGGCGGCGGACGATTCCATATTTCGATATTAGTCGAAATATGGAAGGGTGCAAGAGGTGCAAGAGGTGCGAGGCGGATGGGGCGGGACTGAATCCCGGCCTCCGCCGGGGAACAGGAAACTCTTGATTTCTGTCAACGCACTCTGGGGTCAGCCCTCCTGCCGCGCCAACCACTCCTCCAGCCATTTGATGGTGTAGTTGCCGTCGAGGAAGTCGGGGTCGGTGAGCAGCGCCTGGTGGAGAGGGATGGTGGTCTTCATCCCCTCAATCACATATTCCTCCAGCGCGCGCTTCAGGCGCATGATCGCGCCTTCGCGGGTGCGGCCGTAGACGATCAGCTTGCCGATCATGGAGTCGTAATAAGGCGGCACCTTGTAGCCCTGATAGAGGCCGCTATCGACGCGGACGTGCATGCCGCCGGGGACATGATAGCTGGTGACGGTGCCCGGCGAAGGCGCGAAGCTCTTGGGGTCTTCGGCGTTGATGCGGCATTCGATCGCGTGGCCGGTGAAGCGCAGATCCTCCTGCGCGACCGAGAGCGGGCGGCCTTCGGCGACGCGGATCTGTTCGCGCACGAGGTCAAGACCTGTGATCATCTCCGTCACCGGATGTTCGACCTGGAGCCGGGTGTTCATCTCGATGAAGTAGAATTCGCCATTTTCCCAGAGGAATTCGATCGTGCCCGCGCCGCGATAGCCCATGTCGGCCATCGCCTTCGCGCAAACGCTGCCGATCCGCTCACGCTCGGCGGCGGAGAGGACGGGGGAGGGGGCTTCCTCCAGCACCTTCTGGTGGCGGCGCTGGAGCGAGCAGTCGCGTTCCCCTAAGTGAATGGCGTTGCCGTTGCCGTCGCCGAACACCTGGATTTCGATATGGCGCGGGTTGCCGAGATATTTTTCGATATAGACGGTGGCGTCGCCGAAGGCGGCCTTCGCCTCGCTGCCCGCCTGCTGCATCAGCGTTTCGAGCGTGTCGGGCGAATTGCACACCTTCATGCCCCGGCCGCCGCCGCCCGAGGCGGCCTTGATGATGACGGGATAGCCGGCCTTTTCCGCGATCGCCTTGGCTTCCTCAAGGTCGCTGACCGCGCCGTCGGAGCCGGGGACGAGCGGCAGGCCCAATGCGCCGGCGGTGCGCTTCGCCTCGATCTTGTCGCCCATGGTGCGGATATGTTCGGGCTTGGGGCCGACGAAGGCGATGCCGTGCGCTTCCACGATCTCGGCGAACTTGGCGTTTTCGGACAGGAAACCGTAGCCGGGGTGGATGGCGTCCGCCCCGCTGATCTCCGCCGCCGAAATGATGGCGGCGATGTTGAGATAGCTGTCGCGCGCGGCCGGCGGCCCGATGCAGATCGCTTCGTCGGCGAGGCGGACGTGCATGGCGTCGGCGTCGGCGGTGGAGTGGACCGCCACCGTCTTGATGCCCATTTCATGGCAGGCGCGGTGGATGCGGAGCGCGATCTCGCCGCGATTGGCGATCAGCAGCTTTTCGATGGCCATGAGCGTGCCGGCCTTATTCGATGACGATCAGCGGCTGGTCATATTCGACCGGCTGGCCGTTATCGACCAGGATCGCCCGAACCGTGCCGGCGACGGGCGCGGGGATGGCGTTCATGACCTTCATCGCTTCGACGATCAGCAGGGTTTCGCCGGCCGCGACCTGCGCGCCGACGCGGGCGAAGGGGGCAGCGCCCGGTTCGGCCGACAGATAGGCAGTGCCGACGATCGGCGATTTGACGACATTGCCGGAGGGCGGCGCGGCTTCGGCGGGCGCTGCGGCGGCCGGGGCCGGGGCGGCGGCGGGCGCTGCCGCGACCGGGGCAGGGGCGGCATAGACGGGGGCAGCGCCGCCGGCCTTGCGCGCGACGCGGATCTTGCGGTCGCCATCCTCGACCTCGATCTCGGTCAGGTTGGTGTCGTCGAGCAGCGCCGCGAGATCGCGCACCAGCTGAACGTCCACCTGCATCGCGCCCTTGTCATGCTTGTCGTTCATGAGAGACCCTTGTTGGAAAATCTTGTCGCGGCCAGCGCGTAGGCAGTTTTACGCCGAAGCGCAACTTTCGTGCGGCGGGTGGCGGAGGCTCAGAGTTCCAGCGCGGCTTCGAGCGCCAGCATATAGGAGAGCGCGCCGAACCCCGCGATCGTGCCCTTCGCGGCCATGCCGACATAGGATTTGTGGCGGAATTCCTCGCGCTTGTGGGGGTTGGACAGGTGAACCTCGATCACCGGCACGCTGATCGCCTTGATCGCATCGTGCAGCGCGACCGACGTATGCGTGAGGGCGGCGGCGTTGAGGATGACGGCGTGCGCACCCTCCTGATGCGCTTCCTGGAGCCAGTCGACCAGATGGCCTTCATGGTTGGACTGGCGGAAGTCCAGCTCCACATGCGCGCGATTGGCGGCGTCGTCCATCCGCTCGGCAATGTCGTCCAGCGTGTCATAGCCGTAGATGTCCGGCTCCCGCGTGCCCAGCATGTTGATGTTGGGGCCGTTCAGCACGTAGATTTTGCGTGTGTCGCTCAAGCCCTGTCCCCTTACGCTGTTGCGGCAGAGGCGCGGTGGCCCCTATATGCGGCACGATCCTTAGCCTTTCCCGTCTCGCTTAGTCGAGACTCTTCGCCAATTCAGGACATGAGCGTGAGCATAGACGGCACCATTTCCATCCATATCAATGGCGAGCATCGCCGCGTGCGCGACGGGCTGACGCTCGCTGACCTCGCGAGCGAGCTGGGCTTCGTGCCCGAGAAAGTGGCGGTGGAGCGCAATCTGGAGGTGGTGCCGCGATCGACGCTGAAGGATGTGCGGGTCGAGGATGGGGACGAGCTGGAGATCGTGCATTTCGTGGGGGGTGGTGACGTATCGCCCGTCGATGACGATAGCTGGACCGTAGCAGGCAAGACGTTCCGATCGCGCCTGATCGTGGGGACGGGCAAGTATAAGAGCTTCGAGCAGAATGCGGCGGCGCTGGCGGCGTCGGGCGCGGAGATCGTGACCGTGGCGGTGCGGCGGGTGAATGTTAGCGACCCGAACGCACCGATGCTGACCGACTATATCGACCCCAAGAAGGTCACTTACCTGCCCAACACCGCCGGCTGCTTCACCGGCGAGGAGGCGATCCGCACGCTGCGGCTGGCGCGCGAGGCGGGGGGATGGGATCTGGTCAAGCTGGAGGTGCTGGGCGAGGCGCGGACGCTCTATCCCGACATGGTCGAGACGCTGCGGGCGACGGAAATCCTCGCCAAGGAAGGCTTCAAGCCGATGGTCTATTGCGTCGACGATCCGATCGCGGCCAAGCGTCTGGAGGATGTCGGCGCGGTTGCGATCATGCCGCTGGGCGCGCCGATCGGGTCGGGCCTCGGCATCCAGAATCGCGTCACTATCCGGCTGATCGTGGAGGGCACCAGGCTGCCGGTGCTGGTCGATGCGGGGGTGGGCACAGCGTCCGAAGCGGCGCAGGCGATGGAGCTGGGCTGCACCGGCGTCCTTATGAACACCGCCATCGCCGAAGCCAAAGACCCGGTGCTGATGGCCGCCGCGATGAAAGCGGGGGTCGAAGCGGGCCGCATGGCCTATCGCGCCGGGCGGATGGGCAAGCGCCTATATGCCGACCCGTCGAGCCCGCTGGCTGGCCTCATCTAAGCTGAAGGGGCGAGGCGAGGGACGGCGCGACCGGTTGAAGAGGGGGGAAATCGCCCCGGATTGGCCCGCCTGCCGACGACGCGACACCCTAAGCGGCAATTGTGACATTTTTTCGTGGTAAATGCCCTTTTCAGGCGCATCGGGGGGCGGCATAAACGCAGCATGAGGCGGAGGGCGCGCATGGTGGAATCGGGGGGAGAGGCATGACCGCGCCGTTCCGCTTTCCGCGCTTTTTCGTCACCAATCCGTCGCCCTGCCCCTATCTGCCGGGCAAGAGCGAGCGGAAGGTCTTCACCGAACTCAGCGGCGACAATGCCGGCGAACTGAACGACGCGCTCGGCCGCATCGGCTTCCGCCGCAGCCAGAATGTCGCCTATCGCCCAAGCTGCGCCGATTGCTCCGCCTGCGTCTCGGTGCGCGTCGTCGCGAAGGAATTCCGCCCCAACGCCACCCAGCGCAAGCTCATCCGCCGCAACAGCGATCTTCAGGTCACCGCGTGCAAGCCCTGGTCGACCGAGGAGCAGTTCGCTCTGCTGCAACGCTATCTGCGGGCGCGGCATCCGGGCGGCGGCATGACCGAAATGGACGAAATGGATTTCGCCGACATGGTCGAACAGACCCCGGTGGACAGCTATGTCGTCGAATATCGGGAGCCATCGATCGACGGCCGTGTCGGTCGGCTGGTCGGCGCGTGCCTGACCGACCGGCAGGGCGACGGGCTGTCGATGATCTACAGCTTCTTCGACACGCAGGCGGCGGACCGGCAGGGCCTCGGCAACTATATCATCATGGACCATATCCTGCGCGCGGCGGGCGCGGGGCTGCCCTATGTCTATCTCGGCTATTGGGTCGATGGGTCGCAGCGGATGCAGTATAAGATCCGCTACCGCCCGCTCGAAAAGCTCAGCCGCACCGGCTGGGTCCGGTTCGAGCCCGACGCGCCCGTCCGCGGCAGCACCCAGCGCCGGGACGAACCGCCGCTTCCGGTCGAACTGGCGGCGATGCTGAACCGCTGACATCTTATCGAATGTTAGTCTGCTCCCGGACGTACCGGATGGAATTTGTTTAACTTTTTTCCGTTACGTTCGCCGCATGAGCGGAAACAGGGGCATTTTCACGCAGGCGGCGCATGGATCGCTTCGCTGACCATCGTTTCAGCGATGCGCGGCTTGCGCTGGAAGCGGGCCTGGCGGTCGGCGACAGCTTTCTGCCGGCGCATGATCTTCTGCTCTCGCCGCTGTTCGAGCATGTCTCTCCGCCGCTGCTGCGCTGGGTCGCCGACGCGCGCGGACGGATCGGCGCGATCGAGCGCGAGCGGGGGGATTTCGCGCCGCGCCTCGCCGCCGATCCCGCCGGGCTGGGCTGGCGCCACCTGCTCGACCGGGACGACCGGCGCATGCTGCTGCGCGCCATGCTGGGCGGGAAGGGCGGCGGGCCGGTCGTGGTGCGGCTGCGCTGCGCCGATGGCCAGGCGCGCTGGTCGCAGCTTCGCTTCGCGCGCGTCGGCGCGCCGGGGGCAGGCGAGCGCTGGTATGGCACGGTCGAGGATATTCACGACCAGCGCGACCGCGAAGCCCGCCTGCTCGCCGAGGCACTGACCGAAAGCCGCGAGCATTATCGCTGGTCGGTCGACCTCAGCCCCCAGGTGCCGTGGACGGCGTCGCCCGACGGCGGCATCCAGGAGGTCGGCCCGCGCTGGTTCGAGCTGACCGGCATGATGCCCGAACAGGCGCTTGGCACCGGCTGGGTCGGCGCGCTCCACCCCGATGATGTGGAGCGGACGATATCGATCTGGACCGCGCATCTGTCGAGCGGCGCGCCGGTCGATATAGATTATCGCATTCGCCTGCGCGACGGCGGCTATCGCTGGATGCGTGCGCGCGCCTCGGCCCGGTTCGGCGCGGATGGGCAGGTCGTTCGCTGGTACGGCACGCTGGAGGATGTCCATGCCGAACGGCTGGCGCAACAGGCGCTCAGCGAAAGCGAGGAACGCTTCCGCCTCGCGATCCAGTCGGCGCGGCTGGGCATATGGGATTTCGACTGCGTGACCGGCGTGCGGACCTGGTCGCCCGAATTTCGCCGGATGCTGGGGCTGAGCGAGACCCAGCCGGCCACTGCCGACCTGGCGCTCGGTCTGGTCCATAGCGACGACCGCGACCGGCTGCGCGCGATGCTCGATGCGGTCGCTGCCGGTTCGCTGCCGCAGCATTTCGAGGCGACGCTGCGCATCCATCGCGCCGACACGGGCGCGCTGCGCTGGATCCGCAGCACGGGATGGACCACCCGATCGGACTCTGGAAGGCCGCAGCGGATCATCGTCACCTTCCTCGACGTCACCGAGGAACGCGATGCGGCGGAACGGGTGCGCTGGGCCGCCACCCACGACGCGATGACCCGCCTTCCCAACCGGGCGCTCTGGCAGGCGTCGCTGGAGGGGCTGGCGGGACAGGCGCAGGCGGAGGGGCAGGGCTTCGGCCTGATGATGCTCGACATCGATGATCTGAAGCGGATCAACGATTCGCTCGGGCATGATGCGGGCGATGCCCTGCTCTGCGGGTTCGCCGAACGGCTGGCGGCGGTCGCTCCGCCCGACGCCGTGCTGGGCCGGCTGGGCGGCGACGAATTCGGCCTGGTTGCGCCCTCTATCGGCCATGCTGCCGCGCTGCAATCGCTCGCCGACCGGATCATGGCCAGCGCCCGCACGCCGCTCGCGCATCAGGGGCGGCAGCTCGATTGCGGCGTCAGCATCGGCGGCGCGATCTTCGGCGACCATGCCGATCGCGCCGACGACCTGCTGAAGGCGGCCGATCTCGCCCTCTACGCCTCCAAGCGCGACGGGCGCGGGCGGCTCACCATGTTCCACTCATCCTTGCGTGCCGAAGCGCAGCAGCGCGATTCGATGATCCGCATGGCCCGCCATGTCGTCGCCGACCGGCTGGTGACGCCCTATTATCAGCCCCGCGTCGACATGCGCTCGGGCGCGGTGCTCGGCTATGAGGCGCTGTTGCGCTGGCGGCATCCGCGGCTCGGCATCCAGTCGCCCGGCAGCATCGCCGCCGCCTTCGACCATGCGGAGATCGCGGTCGCGCTGACGGGGCTGATGCTCGACGCTGTCCTCACCGACATGCGCGGCTGGCTGGAGGCCGCGCTCGCGCCCGGACGGATCGCGATCAACGCCGCCGCCGCCGATTTCGCGCAGGGCGACTTTGCCGATCGCGTCCTGAGCGGGCTGGCGCGGTTCGGCATCCCCGGCGACTGCTTCGAGGTCGAGGTGACCGAAAGCGTGTTTCTCGATCGGGGCGCCGATCAGGTCGCGCGAACGCTGCGCCACTTTGTCGACGCGGGCGTTCGCGTGGCGCTCGACGATTTCGGGACGGGCTTCGCCTCGCTCACGCATCTCAAACGCTATCCGGTCGATGTGCTCAAGATCGACCGCAGCTTCGTGCAGGATATCGACCGGGACAGCGCGAACGCCGCCATCGTCGACGCGATCGTCAAGCTCGGCGGCAGCTTCGGCATGGAAGTGGTGGCGGAAGGCGTCGAAACGGCCGTTCAGGCGCAGATATTGCTGGAGCTGGGCTGCGTGGTCGGCCAGGGCTTCCACCTCGGCCGACCGCAGCCCGCGAGCGCCTTCCGGCCGCGCCCCGCCTGACGACCGCTTATTTGCAGCGGCAGCTGCGCGCCCGCCGCCGCGCCGGCTTGTGATAGCCGACCGTCTCGGTGACATAGGTGGTCGTGGTGGTGGTCGTCACCGCCGGCTGCACCGTCACGGTGGTCACGACCGGCGCGGGATAATAATAGCCGCCCGAAATATAGCCGCCTGCCGGCACCGCGGGGGTACCCCCATGCGACCAGTGCGGCCCGCCGGCATAGGGCGGCGCGTCATAATCGACGCCCGGCCCACGCACCTGCCCCTCGAACCTGCCCTCATAGGTGCCGCTCACCCGGCGGCCGTCATCGGTCGTCCATGTGCCGGTCCAGCGGCCTTCATAGTCATTCTGCGTGGTCACGCTGTCGTCGGCATAGCCATAGCCATAATCATAGGCTGCGCCGGGACGACGCGATGGCGGCGGGGCGTCACGCCTGCGATCATCCTCGGCCTTGTCGATCGCCATGCCCGCGACCGCGCCGACGCCCGCGCCGATCAGCGTGCCGGCGGTGCGGTTGCCGCGCCCGGCGATGCGGTTGCCGGCGATGCCGCCCACGACCGCGCCGATCGCCGCGCCGCCCACGCCATTGTCGCGGCGGGGCGCGTCATAATCATAGTCGCGATCGTCATAGCCGCCCTCATAGCGGCCCCAATCGACATCGCTGCGATGGTCATAGACCCGGCCGTAGCGATCGGTCATCACCGCATCGTCATAATAGCGCGACCAGCCATAGCCATAGCCGGGCGCGGGCAGGCCGTAGGCGCCGTAATTGCCGATATAATATTGCGGGCTGATCCAGTAGCTCGGCAGCACATAGCCATATACCGGGCGGCGATAGGCGCCCCAGCCGCCCGGCGCGCGCCAGCCGGCATGCCAGCGGCCATTATAGCGCTGACCCCAGCGATGGCCGCCGCCATTCCAGCCGCCGCCATGCCAGCTTCCGCCACGCGGCGGCATGTGCATCCCCGTACGGGGCATGTGCATGCCCGGACGCGGCATATGCCCGCCGCTCCAGCCCTTGCCGCCGGCACCTCCCGCAAAGGCGGGCGTGGCCGCGCCAGCCAGGCTGGCGGCGGCGCCCAGAAGCAATAGGCCGGAAATCCTCATGGTTAACGCTCCCTGTTCCTGCGCGGCCGCGCGGCGGGCGCGCGGACCGGATGCTAACGCCTCGTTTAGCATGACGATCCGCCGCAATCCACGATTCGCCGCTGCCGTTCCTGTCCCGAAACGGGGCGAGGGAAGGTTAACCGGTCAGCCGATGCGCGCGGCCACCAGCGCCACCAGCCGCTCCAGTCCATCGGCATCCTGCCGGTCGAAGCGCGCGGGCCGGGGACTGTCGAGGTCGAGCACGCCGATCAGCCGCTCGCCCAGCTTTACCGGCACGACGATCTCGGACGCGCTCGCCGCATCGCAGGCGATATGGCCGGGGAAGGCGTGGACATCGGCGACCAGCTGCGTCTCTCCGGTCGCCGCCGCCGCGCCGCACACCCCGCGCCCCACCGGGATGCGGATGCAGGCCGGCTTGCCCTGAAACGGCCCCAGCACCAGTTCGCCCTCCACCATCCGGTAGAAGCCCGCCCAGTTGAGATCGGGCAGAAACTGCCAGAGCAGCGCCGACAGGTTCGCCATATTGGCGACCGGGTCAGGCTCGCCGGCGGTCAGCGCGTCGGCGGCGGAGAGGAGATCGGCATAGAGGGTCGACTTGTCGGCATCGGCGGCGGGCGCAAAATCATACATGGCGCCGATGTAGGGCTTCAGCGCCGCCCGGCCAAGCCCCGCGTCAGCGCCGGATGCAGGCGACCAGCGCTACCGGCCCCCGGCCGAAGTCGCGACAGTCCCAGCGCGGGTCGATCGCCGGGATGCGCCAGGGATGCGCGCGCCCGCGCGTGCCGGGAATATTGACGTCATAGGCCCACAGGATCGCAGTGCCCGATTCCTGTCCCGCCGCCTGCAACAGGGTGAGGTTGGGGTCGCCATCGCGCGGCCAGGGCGGCGTGACGACCGGAATGTCGATCCCGTCGCGCCGCAGGAAGAAGCTGCCCACCGCCGCCATATGTCGGTCCGGGTCGGGGATCAGCGCGGTCGGCCCGTCCCACAGGAAGACCAGCCTGAGCGGCTGCTGCGCCGCGATCCAGCGCGAGGGCGCCGCGAAATTGAAGATATAGCGATAATCCGCCTCGGGATGCCGGATATAGCCGGCCAGCTGCGAGCCCGCCGATCCCAGCAGCGCGCACAGCAGCACCGGCGCGACCAAAGGCGTCAGCGGCAGCGTCCGCCGCACCCACAGCGCCATCCCTAAGAAAATCGCCGGAATATAGGGCAGCACATAGCGCGGCGTGAAGGTCGGCACGACAAAGCCCGCCGCCAGCAGCGCCAGCAGCGCAATCAGCCCGCTCGCCGCCGCCGCTGTCTCGCCCGGCGTGTAAGGCCAGCGCGCTTTGCCCACCAACGCCGCGCGCGCGTCCATTCCGACCTGCGCCGCCATCCCCGCCAGCAACAGCAGGCCCGGCCAGCTCATGCCGGTCAGCAGCAGCGGGATCAGCCACAGCGCATCGGGCTGCAACAGCCGATACCAGTTGGCGTCCGACGTCGCGAAGCCCAGCACGAAGGGCAGATGATAGCTCGCCCATAGCGCCATCGGCACGAGGGGGCCAAGCGCAGGCCAGGTCCGCACCGCGCGCCCGCGGCAGATCGCGAGGTAGGCGACGCCCTGCACCGCGCAGATCAGCGCGGCATAATAGTGGGTCAGCACCATCAGCGCCGACAGGCTGGTCCAGATGAGCGCGCGCCGGATCGTCGGCGCGTCGATCATGCGGACATAGGCGATGGTCTGGAGGCAGGCGAGCAGCAGTAGCAGCGCATAGGGGCGCGCCTCGGTCGCGCTGTCGAACCCCACGACCGACAGCGCCAGGATCGCGGCCCACAGCATCCGCACGTCGCGGTCGCGATGACCCCACCGCAGCACCACCAGAGGCGCGGCGATCGAGAGCGCGAGGCTCGGCAGCCGCAGCGCCAGATCGCTGTTGCCCGCGATCTTCTCCCACAGGAACAGGCTGCCATAATAGACCGGCCCGCTCATTTCGGTGAGCGCCCAGCGCAGGAAATGCGGAAAATCGGGCTGGCTGGCGATCTCGGCGGAGAAGGTCTCGTCCAGCCACAGCGGCGCGTCGATCCCGGCATAGAGGCGGCAGGCGAGGCCGAGCAGCAGCGCCGCGCCGGTCAGCATCGGCAGCAGCCGCGGCATCGCCGCGCGCAGCGACGCGAAACTGTCGGAACGGGGGGCGGGGAGGGCGATGTCAGCCATGGCGCTCGCGCTTCACGCAGGCGAGCACCGTGATCGGCCTGCGCCCGAAATCGCGGCACAGCCAGCTTGGGTCGTGGCGCGCGATCGCCCAGGGATGATCGCGGCCCAGCGTTCCCCTGACCCCGGCGTCATAGGCCCAGAGGATCGCGGTGCCCGGTTCCTCGCCCGCCAGCGCCGGCAGCAGCCGGTTGGGATCGTCGCCGCGACGCCATGGCGGCACCACGACCGCGACCGGCCGACCCGCCCGCGCGAAGAAATAGCCGCCGATCTTCGCCATATTGCCGTCGGGATCGGGCAGGGCGGCGGC
>ERZ1292632.1610-Hain-H43-01um-R2-1610-length-21338-cov-11_pt1 | contig 21338 bp, 23 predicted proteins | sample MGYA00564407_ERZ1292632 | MGnify/ENA primary metagenome ERZ1292632 (study PRJEB36523, sample SAMEA6512637) | groundwater metagenome | collected 2019-01-08 | study: AquaDiva: Metagenomics assemblies of 32 groundwater samples | reverse complement strand
TTTTCATACTTTCTTTGTTTAAATACCTTATCCGCTTTTGTCCAGTGTCCAGTGGCTGCCGTTTTTAGCTACTTTTCCGAAGACAAACCGAAGGATTTTTCAATGTCTTGTGCAAACTTTCAGAAAGTATATAAGCTGGCGATTATACGGCTAAATCATGAACCACGTAGTTGTTTTAGTAGGCGGTAGAAATGCAGGTAAAAGTAGTATCTTAAGGAGTCTTTGTTGTGTTGAATTAGGCGAATCTTTGGTAAAAGCTAAACAGAAGATATATTTGAATTTTAAAGATAAGCGACTTTTAGTTTTTATTATGTCGTCATCACCACAAGAAAAGCTGAAAAAGCTTGATTTTTGTCAATTTGAAAAAGTCATAAAGACACTTAAAGATTTTATTAATAGTCGTCAGAGACGTGCTGGAAGCGAGACCGAATTTATGCTACTTATCGCATTTACCTTTGAAGTGAATAGAGCTGGAGAATTAGGAGAGAATTGTATAATTAAGCCCCTTGATTTCCTTAAAGGTTTACCTGATTACAAGGTTCATGTAGTTCATATAGTTAAAAGGGACGATATACCTTCTGCAAGCAGGATAAACGACTTTATAGCTCAAAATATGAATATTGAGCTTACTCTGGAAAGCGAGGAAACGGCAAAAGGTAGGCAGGACGAAAATGCAAGAAAGCTAAAAGACTTTTTAGGACAGCTATAAACTGCCACCCCTCGTTACGCACCAGTCAAGTCACCCACCGCTCTCGCACCACAACCCTACGATGGATGAGTTTGTTGCCCGAAAAGTCAAGAAGCTGCCTGAAAAGTCCGACTTTTCAGCTACTTCTCGGGCAAAGCCAGGGGCATCCGAGACCATTTAAGTCAATTCTACAACCTTCCACTGCACCACAGCAACATTTTAAGGCGTATTCAGAAGTTCAGCATAGTCATAGAAGACTACGTTAAAACCCTAAAGCCAGAAGTATCACAGATATGGAATCATGATGAAATGAAAATACAAGCCGACGGCAAATGGCAGTGGCTCTGGAACATCATGGACAAAGAAACCAAATACCTCATAACAACGCAGGTAAGCATGCACGCTTTCACAAGCAACAGCAACCACTTCTTCAAACAAGCCAAACAGCAAGTCAAAGGCGAGCCAAAATATCTCATCACTGACGGCAGGCACTCCCTCACCGCAAGCATACACCAAGAAATGCCCTCAACAAGCCACGTCAAACTAACCACCTTGACGGATAAGAGGCAGAACAACCAAAACATAGAACGCCTAAACGGAACAATCAGGGACAGAGTAAAACCCATGCGTGGCTTCGGCAACGCTGAAAGCGCTGAGATAATGACCAACGCCTTTAGAAATTATTACAATTTCATTAAGCCACACAACAGCATAAGCGGTTTAACTCCCGCAACAATGGCAGGCATCGGCGTAGAAGAAAGCCCGAACAAGTGGGCAGAACTACTCAGGCGAAGTTTTGCGAACCCACCACAACGCACCAAAGAAGCCCTTTTAGCCGAAACCACCCTTTAACGCAACACAACCCTACATAGACTAGCACACCAAAAAACAATACTTCTCATTCACCACTTCAAAACGGGTTATTTCCTTCATACAAACTATCTTCCCATCCTTGCAATAAATATCAAAGCCGTTGTTACATTGAAGAATGTCAGACTGCAACTTAACCACCCCATTGAAAGAACAAGTAAAATTAACCATTACAGGCTCAACCACCACTTTTTCTTTCTCAGCAGTAGCGATGAAAACGAGAGTAAAAACTAACGCAACAACAGCCACTATTAAGGTAGAGGAATAGTTAATTTCGATTCCACTTCACCAACCAGTATCGCTACTCTTTCATCACGTTGCTTCTGCAACAATTCAGCCCTGCAATCGTCACAATAAAAAGTTTCCCCATGAAGCAGTATCACGCTACAAATTTGACACCATTGGTTCTGAACACAAGGAGCAACTCTTTTCAAATACTTTTCCCTATTCTTCAATTTCAAAGATTCGGAATTACAAAGGTTACAATAAAGAGTGTTAGAATTCTTAACAACGCCACAATTCCTACAAGGCTTAACCAAAACGAATCACCCTTTCTTCCTATGATACTTACAGACGCTACACTCACACCTTTTAATGAAGTCACTACTTGCTGGTCTTCTTTCCTTTCGCATCAACCACCACCTGCTTTTTGCTTTCCTGAATCCTCAAATGCCTATCAGCCAACTCAATTTTTAAACTCATCAACTCCTGCTCTTTTACTTGAACTTTCCTAAAAAAAGCGAACTCCAAAAAAATGGTAAGTAGCAGTAGCAACGAAAAAAACCACCACTTAATCGGAACTGGCGACTCCAATTCAGGAATGCCATTCTTAGCAAAAAAGAAACCAACCAAGTAAACCGCATACAATTTCAAAACCCAATCAAACCTCATCTCGTCACCTTCGGCACAGCACCAACACAAGTAGTTGGAATTTTTGCAATTTCAGATTTAAGTTCTTTATCTTTCCAATCATAAACATGGCACTGCAAATCAGTATTATTTAAAATCATAATTCTTGGTTCGATAGGAATGCCAGCACAAGTTCTAACAACACAATCGCAGCGTTCAGTATCAGTAGGGTTCTCGTCACAATAAATTTTATCACTTATGGGAACAGCAGAAACGCATTTTACTGGCTGACTAGTCCCAAAGCCTGAACCGTCAGGATTAGAAACATCCCACTTATAAAGGGGGCGATTATCTTGCCAAGTAACTTCACTTCTATTAACTATTTTTCCTGCAAAATGCTCAGTCCCGTACCTATCAAGCCACCCCCAGCTAAGACGATAATTAATTTCCTCAATAGAATAACCTCCTAAAGGTGGAAGCGAAGGAAGAACCTCATACTGCAAACAAGAACACCTATCTGAATCGGTTGCGTTCATTTTGCAGTAGTCAGCTTCCCGTTCTTCACTTGTTTTGTCACGAAAAGAAACACACTTGCTTATAGGCTCTTTTTCCCCAGTCATATGACTTGTTGCAACTCCCTCATCCGAGCCACAATACCAATCACCATTATTATCTTGAGCTAAAAACAACTCATTATCAATACACCCCCATTCTGTGCATTCGTGAATTGAAGAATTAAAAGGTTCATCCAAAGCACCTAAAGAAATTCCGATAAGGACAATTCCAATAATGAAGACTAACCAAGAAACTAAAACGTTTACTGATTCTCCTTCGCAATGGTCAATCAGTTCTCTTATCAGAAAGAATATTCCAATTACTAAAAAAAGGATTCCAACTCCGAAATCAAACCATTCAATCATTTTCCTTCCTCTACGTAACTGTAAATTTTCTTTTTCGTCTTAAGCCTATGAATAGTTAATTCGGTAAAAGCTACCTTTTTGTCAATAAAGCTTTTCTTAAGCTTCTCGTATTCTTCTTTAGTTAGTTTCTTTGCCATTCACAACCACTTCTTAATAGTGAAAGCTCCGAAAGCGAGCATGGTAAGTAGGTAAAGCATTAAGGTCTTGTAAGGTAAGCCTTCCCAGCCTTTTAAGTCTGCGTATTCTTTAAACTTTGTTGCGACTGCTAACGCACTAGCTCCCATAAGAAAGCCTATTATGACTGGCGGAAGGTAGTTGAAAAGCAGTGCGGAAAGCCAGACTAAACCGAAGGAAGTGCAGGTTGCGCAGGGATTGAAACTTACCCCGCTTTTAAGGGCAAGAACACGCAAAGCTTGAACTGTGAAGTAAATAGTCAGCATCAACGCCAACGCCAACAAAACAGGATTAAAAGCCACTTTTTAACACCTTTAACATTCTTCTTTCAATACCTTTCTGAATCCGATAGCATTTTTGCTGCAATTAAGCATGAAACCGAAAAATCCGCCACTGCCACCGCTTTCATTGTTTTTAAGTCTAGCATACCTGATGTATAGGATGAAAATGGCAACGGCTGCCAGAAAGATTAACGCCCCAACAAACAAAGCAAAGCCCATTTTACACCTTTTCAGGAAACACCACTATTTATATTTTGTGGTTCTAAAAGGAAAAGTTTAAATAACAGAATAGTTAAACAAGTGCTTATGCCAGATAAAAGCGTCAGACTAAACCCCGAAACAGCAATACTACTCAACCGAGTCAGAGCCATCATTCTAAACAAGAACCCAGAAAAAAAAGCAACAGACGACACAGTAATCACCTACGCACTCAAAAGAACATTAGAAACTGAAAAAACATAACGGAGGATTGAAATTGCCAGTTGAAGGATATGCAGGAGTTCCAAAAGAAGTCAGGCAGCAAGTTGAACGAGAAGAAACAATCAACAAAGGAGAAATCCTCGCACCCTGTAAGAGCTTTTCGCAGTTGTTTGAAAACCACGACAGCCGCTTAAAAGAAGATTGGAAGGAACGAAGCGAGTTTCTTAAGAATTTTAGCAAAGTAAGAGACCTAAAAATTTACGTTGATACCAAAACAGTTAACGACAACAAATGGATAGCAACATACGCAGTAACTATACTTCTCTACATAATACTGATGCTGATAACTTACATAGCATACACGAAAAGGTGGTTTGGATGAAAAAAGAAGTGCTAATATGGATTTTATTCGTCGTAGTAATATTCGTAGTAGTAACTATAATCATTGCAACAGTAACGATGAATGAATCACGAAAAGGCTACATCAAACTTAGTGACGTTCAAAACCATACTGAAACTATCTGCATCGCTAGTTACCCCAGAACTACAATTCTTGAATGCCCTTGCGATAACATGAACAACACTCGCTGCCAAAAAAGCCCAATCCTCAAAGTAGCAACTAACAACCTTGCAAGAGACTACGAAGGATTCATACTGCAAGGTGGCTGCCGAATTGCTAACGTAACCTTTGAACAGAAAGTCAGCGTTTACGACTGCAACTTAAACGTTAGCGACCAATTCATAAGCACTTTAGAATTGAATCTCACTTTGCGTTAGAAGTAGAAGAATTACGCATCGCTCCAACTTTCTTTCCAACAATTTCCTGAAGGTTATGCTTCTGTTTCTTCGTAAACTTTGTGAAGCTTTTTCTCTTCCACTTGTTTATTCCAAGCCAACTAAAGAGAATGACTATGTAAACCCAAAGCTGCGTCCCAGTAACCACAACTGACGTTTGTTCAAAGTCAGCGTATTCAAGACTGAAAAAGAAACGAAGAACACCCATCCACCCTTCACTAGGCATACCAACATTAACACTAGCAGGATATATGAGAAACGCTAAAGGAACACTCTTAAAAAGTGGAATGCTAATGCCAGCAGAAGGAATCACCAAACTATCATTAACCCTTTGGAAGATAGTAATGTTCTGAGTAACATTAGCAGCCACACTTAACAAGTCAGTCCACAAATTGTCCTTACTGTAGTCGAGAGTTAAGTGCGGACAGTAAAGATTAAACTGCGTAGAAGCACTCTTCAGCAAATCAATACTGACATTCTTGCTCGTATTAGCATAAATTCTTTCCTGAACGTAAACGTAATCGGACTCAAGCAACAAACCTTTTCTGAATTCCATAATAGTTTTTAATTCTGCACACATCAAGTCAATAGTCAAACCCGAACCACTACTTCCTCCACCACCACCGCCTTTATTATCAGAACCGCCATCAGGATTAACACTCGGTGCATTCGTAATCAATTCAACACTAGTCTGATTCAAATTGCCCGACTTGTCATTAACAAAAAGCGTGAGGGTAAAAGTGTGGTAGTTTAAAATGTTGAATGTCGTATTAGCAAAACCTACAAGGCTTCTATTATCAATTTCTACGCTACCATCATACTTGTCAACCAGCTTATACCAACTATTGTTAAGATACAAGTCAGACACGCTAAAATTCAAAGCGTTACCCATCAAACTAATTGCTGAATTATTCGTTGGAAGCGTGAGATTAATATTTGGGCTGGTCGTATCAACCACCACAGTCCTATTCAAAGTCACGTTCCTATTACCAGCACTGTCATTCACGCTGCCAAAGAACGTGTAATTAGCATCGTTCAAGTTCGTAAAGTTATAAGAGAAATACGTTAAAGAGCTTGCATTAACACTCAACCAGTTAGTTGTTCCATTATGAATAGTGAACGTATGATTATAAGTCTCATTCCAACTAAAATTCATAAAAACCCAATTCCTATTCACAAAACTGTCGTTTAAATCACTATTCAATCCAAAACCTATTCTTGGAACAGTAGTATCAACAACAAAACTCTGATTCAGCGTTGAATTGATGTTGCCTGCCGCGTCAACAACAAAAGCACGATAACTGTAATTGCCGTCACCCAAACTGGTAAAGTTGTTGGAATAACTATTAATACCAGCAGAATAAGAAGCTTTAATTTCTGAAAGGTTAAGTATTCTATTCCATATTTTAATTTCATCAATGCTACCGTTAAAATACTTGTCTTCCGCAGCATCATAGCCTATTCTAAGGTTGTTAGGGCTTCCAATGAATGCAGGGTAAACCCCGCCAGTGCCTGCAAGAACTCCATTCACGTAAACTTTCAGGCTCCTTCCATTGCCAACCGTTGCTGCAACGTGCGTCCACACTCCAGCAGCAGGTATCGTGTTATCAAACGAATTCTCCCAGTACTGGCTTCCGTTGTAGGTGCGGAAGTGCAAGCCAAGCCCCCTGACATCAAATGCGTAAGGCTGGGCTGTCGCTCCCGACTTTTCAACAATTCCACGTCTATCATAGGCTGTTGAGTACGTTTTTATCCAAGCTTCTATGCTGAGTGCTTGAGTAATATTCAAACTCTGCGAATTGGTTACAATGACATAGTCATTCTTACCATCAAACGCCAGTCCATTTCCCCTCTTTGCACCACTCACCCATCCTGAGGTTGTGTTGCAATTTAAAGTGGTGCAGGCAAAACCATTAAAAGTTCCAGTGTTACCGTAAGTACTGAAGTCTGATACTGACGTTCCGCTTCCATTCTCAAACCGCCAATAACCCACAAGGCTGTTGTTAAAGTCTACGAATGCTGAAGTCTCTGTTCCGTCAAGGGTTGTTACGTTTACGAAGTAGTCTGCCCTGTTAATGAAGCTGTTGTTAGCAGGAGTGTTTGGCACTATGCTTATTGTTGGCGTGACGTTATCAAAAGTGTAGTTTAAGCTGTAATTCCCCGTCCAGTGCGTAAAGTTTGAGACAGAAAAGTTAAGCAGGTATTCGCCTTCGCCATACGTTAAAGTGATTGTAGTATTTTCGGTAACATTCTTCATAAAACTTCCATTGCTGTAAATGTAAAGCGCGTGATTAACATTCAATCCCGTGAAGTTGATGCTCGTCACGTTAGTTCCGCTGCCCGCGATTGGAAAAGTGATGTTTACTGGATTCAAGGGGACAGCGGCGATATTGGTAACAAGCGTAAGCGGGTAGTAATCAGTGTTGTTGCCAGAATCAAACGACAGTGCAGAGTCGCAAATTCCATTACTATCAGCATCTGTGCAGTTAAGTGAGTATCTTTGTCCTGAGCCACTTGTTGAGTTGTCATAAAAGTTCCCGCCAATATAAGAACCGCCAACAATATTCGTGCCAGATGTTAAAGAAGTGCTGAAGTTGTTTCCAAGTTCGGAGTTGGTGACGTTGACAGGATTGTCTGTCGTGTTGAAGACGTTGTCGTAGATTAAGCTTCCATTTGAGTTTATTAGCCTCATGCCAAAACCGCCGCTTCCGGTTGTTTTAATGATGTTGCCTGTCACGGCAGAGCTGAGGAGGTTTGTGAACTTAATTCCGGAGTCGCCGCTGTTTTGCGGCGTTATGTTGTTGCCGGTTATCGTGATATTCACTGACAGCCCAGTTAGCGCTATGGCATCCCCATCTGAGCTGATTCTGTTATTCTTTATCGTGTTGTTCAAAGAAGCCAACGTAACATCAACTATGGCGTTGCTTTTCGTTGCCGCAATCGTGTTAAGAAGCAACACGTTATCGGCCACCAGATTATAATGCGAAGACCGAAAACTTACAACGTAATTCTGATAATTGCACCACGAGGTCACATTATTATTTGTTATGTTATTGTAGCTGACGGAATCCAGTTGAATGGCATCACAGAACCTGCCAGTCCCTCCGGCGAATATCACGTTATCGGAAATGTTGTTATACCATGAATTAGAAGCCATGACTAAGCCACGATTTGAATCCGTGCCACCTGTGCGTATTACGTTATTTGACAGCACATTGTAACTCGTTCCAGACGCAAAGCTAAAACCTATGTTATTTGTTGTGCTGCCGCTCGCATTGATAAAATTATTGGCAAACACGTTACGAACGGATGCAGTAGCAATTATGCCCGCATTATTAGTCGTTCCCCATGTTTGTATGGTGTTATTGCTCATCACGTTGTCGTTTGCAGAAGTAAGACGTAAGCCATAATTGCTTCCGCCAGTCCCATTCGTTATTACAATGTTGTTCATTATGCTATTAAGTCCTGAGCTTGTAAGGTTTACGCCAACCCCATTAGTACCGAACAAGGCGCTAAGGTTATTGTCAGTGATGTTGTTGCTGTGGCTATTTCCCAACCCTATCGCATATGAAGAATTTGCTGAAACGTTGACGATGTTGCCTGTAATGTTAGTGAAGTTAACCCAGTTTAATGATACGCCCATTGAGTAGTTTCCAGTGCTGTTTATCGTGTTGTTGATGATTATTGAGCTGTTGCTTCTTTCCACGTAAATGGCATTGGAATCGGTAACGCTATCGTTTTGCTTGAGGAAGATGCAGTTTTTTATGGTGGTTGCGTTAAAGCCCGTGCTGTTGATTCCATAGCCTGCAGTGAAGTTTGCATACCCTACGGTGTAGCCCTGACAATCAAGGGTGATGTTGTTCGCCTTTACCTGAAAGCACGTTGACACGTTCTCAAGGTTGTTGATAAGGGTGTATGCCGTGTCCGCAACGTCAAGGTCGCCACAAGAAGAAACAGCAACATCACCACCACCCTCCGCTGAATATTCCACGAGGAAACTCGTGAATTCGGAAGTGAGATACAAGTCCTTCGGGTGCAATGTAGCATTCATACCTATTCCAGTTATTGAAGAAGTTAAAGTGTTATTGCCTTCAACAATGTTTTGCGTCCCTGTATGGTTGGCGTTAAAAACTTGAAAGGTGGCAGCTGAATTGCGATTGGCAAGCGTCTGATTTACAACCTTAACATTAGCCACGCTTGCAGTAGAATTTAAAACCGAAGTTTCAAACACCGCAGGAGTTAAGTTTAAAGGCTGCGTCATTCCCAAATCGGAAATGTTAGCAACACTGAAGTTAGCTACTAAGACTCCTGCAACATCAGTGCTGCCGCTTGCCATGTAAAAAGAGAAGAAGCCAGCAGTTAAGTTACCAGTAAGAGTTCTAATATTGCTATCTGCTGATGTTCCTTCGGTATAATTAACTATCATTCTCTGATGTGTCTTATTAATCCACCAAGTCATGTGAACCCAATCATCACTTTTCTTCCCGAAATACACCAAATCAGGGTCAATGCTATACTTCTTATTAGAAACTCCTCCATCAAGCACTATTTCAACGATGGCGTAGTCTGCGCCCGAGCCAGAACAGTCACCATTTGAGCTTCCTGTAGCATTGATAATCACTTGTTTTTCAACAAAACACGCACCGACAATAGCACCGCTATTAGCAAGGCTGTCATAAGGGAACTTCATCCACCAAGCTGCAACAACGCCAGTAACTTCAGGAATTGAAGTGTTTACATTCCTAACAAAGCTATTTCTCATACCACTTGAAGCAGGAGTGACAGATTGGCTTGTAATGTTGATAATCCCATTAGATAACGAAACAAACCTTGTATGCCCTACCGTATCAGCTTGACTGATATTAACTTGTACCCACTGCGGATTATTAAACCATTCTCCATCACTCCAAGTGTCCCAACCAGTCAAGTTACTACGATTACCAGCACCTGCAACAATTTTACCATCAACAAAGCGAGCCGCACTCACAGTTAAATTCAAATCAGCGTTAGAAGTAATGTTAATGGCAGTAGCATTAAGAATTGGGTCAAGCTCAAGTAATGATTTAGTAAAGTTACTGTAAATACTGTATTTTATCACGCCACCATATTGTTTAGGAACGACAACATAACGGTAAACAAGATTCACTACACCAGTAGTTATCCCAGAAGCAGTAACACCACCATCATATTCGTACCTGCTTGTTTTCTTACCCACCCATTCATTAATGAAACTTTGTTTGTAACTCATGTTTTTCTCATAAACTGGTTCAACCGTTCCATTTCCCCAATCCTTCAAAACAACAGAAGTATTGTAAACTGGCGTCTGCTTCTCAACTGTTTCAAAGACTTCAAAAGAAACAATATTCAAATCATTGTCTTGAACTGCTATCGTATAATTTTCTTTAACTTGAAGTTTCGTGAAAGTGCTTTCAACCTTCTCACCAGACAATACTACTTCTTTAGACTGGTTAATTAAACCCATATCCTTATCAGTCACGTAAACGCCACTACCATCCTTTATGGCAGCGTTAGTATAATTGGTGAACTTCAAAATCGTATCAGGCGTTTTTTCCAATTCACCAGAAGAAACCACAAGAGAATATTCATTAACAGAAGAACCAATACCGCCAGAATCAACAAGAGTAAAAGAATCAGAACTAACAAGAATTACGCTTAATAACAATGTAATAACTGCGATGCCTATCGTTCTTTTTAAAGCACTCTTTTTGAACTTAATGAAAAGGATAGAATGAACTAATGAGACTAAAGGAAAAAAGCCAGCCCGTCCTTTTTTACTGCTAAAAAGGCGTTTTTTCAACATACCACCAAATACCTGCCTTAAGGGATTATAAAGTTTCGCATTTAAAAAACTTTCCAAACGTTCAAGCCTCCCCAACCGCCACAAAACAACCATTACGATACTAAAGAGCAGTAGTAACGGAATGACTCTGATTTCAGTAGCATCGCCTCTTTTAGCTACAAAAAAGCCGCCCAAGCCATCACTAGGCTTAACATTAGCAACAGACAATGTTGGAAACTGCTTTATAGGATTAACAACACTACCAAAACGAATGCTAAAAGCTGGATTGATAATCGTGACTTGAATCGGAACGAACTTCACAGTCCCATCACTATTAATCACTCGTAATTGTCCTTTATCAACATGGCTGAAAAAGTTTTCATTAAAATAAACTTTCCGCACTTGAACTGCCGTGCCATCAATAATTGAACAAGTAAAATTTTCACCCCCTAAAACATCACAACTTTTAAGAACTCTGGTGCTTTTCAAAACTACCGCATAACTGCTAAAATTCTTGCTAAACCAACTTAAAGGAAAATGAGGACTACTTACCTGTTCTGGAATCAAACGCCAAGTCTCATTCGTGCTAATAACAGTCACATTAACTGGAACGCACCGCCCAGCACTCAAGTTAAAATAGTAACCTTTATCACAAGGATTCCCACCACCACCGCCACCACCGCTAGGAGGGATAGGCGTTGGGACTGCCACAACACTAAAATTAATGGAATTAATCGTTGTCGTGTTCGTATTGCTACTGGAATCGCTACATTGAACTTGACTGACATTGTAAGTTCCAGCAGAGGCAGTTTCAGACGTTTCAAAAATCTTGTAGCTTACCGTAACGTTCTTTTGTCCGGAAGGCAGGGCGAAATTCCTATTCAACGAGGTTGTTGGCGTGTTCAAGTTAAAGTTGCAGGACTGAATGTTAGAAGCAGAATCATTAACTATTATCGTCAAGTTGTTAGTGCCAGTAGTATAAATTTGAGAAAACAAAATGTTAACGCTTCTAATCTGAGGAGGAGTAGCATCACCAACAGTAACCACAGGAGTATTGTAAAGAAGACTTGATTCAAAACCGTCAGTAACATTAACCGTTGCATTAATCAAATCGTTTGTTGTGTAATTATCAGAAGTTAAGTATCTTGAATTGTTAGCTGTTGGAACTATAATTCCATTCTTATACCAGTAAATCGTAAAACCTCCTTGAGTATCATTATCTAAATCAGCATAATTCCAGCTGAGATTAGCATCTTGAGTTGCGATAGGACTATTGTTTACCGTTACGTTAATCAAAATTGGAATGAAATTAGGATAAACATTACTCACTGATGTTGTTGAAGCTGCTGATAGTGAACTGTCATTCATTGAGATAACAATAGAATTGCTTAATGCTGGTGTTCCTGTGCAGTTGAAGGTAAGATTAAGCCCTGTTGTTCCAATAGTTTTATTTGCCAAATAGTTGCAAGTTCCTGAAGTGTAAGTGATGCTACGGTTGATGAAGTCTGAAAAGTTGTCTAAATCCTCAAAAGAGGCAGACACATTGAAGCTGTGAGGAGTTAAATTATAAGGACTGATATTGATAAATTGAGATTGATGGATGATTGTAGGAACTGTATTATTGACAGTTAAGAAAACTTGAGGACTGATATTCATTCCTCCAATTGTATCATTAATGTAAAACCTGTAAGCAATAGCCTGATTTTTGGTTGCAGTAACTGTAATGTTATAAGTCGCATTTATTACCGAAACGCTATTGGCTTTGGTAGAAACATTAATAACAGAACCAGTAAAATTGTGCTGGAGAGTAATCGTATCTATTCCTCTATCATCTGTAGCATTTATATATATGCCAACTACATCATTCAATTTTGGTGTTGTAGTATTAGTTCCATTGTTTCTAAATGATGGAACTAAAAAATCAACGTAAAATTCTGTAGCAGCAGAATAACTGCCCACATCAAAGGCATCATGGCTTCTGCATCTAAAATACCAGTTCCCTGTACTATCAAAAGTTAAACCGTAAGTAGTTCCTGTTGTGTTCTGTTTCAAAGTAGTTGGCGGATTGTTCTTGTCAGCATAAAATTCATAAGATAAAGTATCATTATCAACATCACCGCCTTGACAAGTAAGAGCTTGGCTGTTTGTTGTTTTATTAGTTAAAGATGAGGGAGTAATAATAGGGATAGCTGGAATGCTGTTTACAACAATCATAGACATAGTTAAAACTGCAATGTTTCCAGAGGAATCGTTAGTGTATTGTTTAAGCACCAATTCTTTTCCCCTACTTAAATTGACTTGTTTATCAACACTAAAGCTATAATTATTAGCAGTAGAACCAAAACGAACAGGACTATCATTTATTAAACTTACAGAACAATTACACCCAAAAGTTGTTGATGAAATGTTATTACCATCAGAAACATTAACATTATAATGAAAGTAATCCCATCTTCTCAAAGTTGTTGTGTTTGTTTTATTATTAAAATTTCTTGGAGCTGTGCTATCTGTCCAATGTAATCCTATTTGTGAAATATTGATAATTCCCGTGCTATTTACAGAAAAATTGATTGGAACTAAACACCATCCAAAAGCACAATTACTTGATAAATATTCAGTAAAATTGTTTGGATTAAAAGATATAAAAGTTGAAACATTTAATCCTGTAATAGAAGTATTGATATATTCTTTGCCATTATTTCCAACATCAATACTAAAATTTAAAGGATAATTTCTGAAAAGTTTAATGTAATCAACATCATCATATGTAAAATTTATGGCGAATATAGTTCCTTCATCCCAATCTTCTTCTACAAGAGTTCCAATTAAAGGAATGATGCTACCCTCCTTTACTTCTTTTGTATTAGACCCATAAGAAAAATTGATGGATAAATCATTTTTATTGTAAGCATATACGTTTGACCCTTGATTTAAAAAGAAATATGGGCAGCCTAACCATAGCATACTATCTTTTCTTCCACAGCCAGAATAAAAGTTGGGGAGAATGTTATTGGTTATGCTATTTATAGTTCCTCCTGTAGAAGGGTTCAAAGAAAATAAAATATATTGGTTAGCAGATTGTCCTTTATGAGAACGAAAAACATAAGAATCATCAGCAATACAACCCATATTATCTGACCTTGTCCCAGAATCTGAAAGTGAACTATTCCAAGATTCCTGAAAAGGACTTTTAGTAAAGCCAAAAGTCTGATTTTTTCTGGACACAAATACCATATTCGTATTTTCACATATAGATTGACTTCTTAAAGTAAAAAAACTTCCAGAAGGAAGCGGAAGAGTAGAAGTTATAGTCATAGAAATTTTTGATATGTTTAAAACTTTGTCTATCTGAGTAGAATATAAGCTTGATTCAGTAGTGTTTGTTGTTATGCTTGACTGGTCATTAACTGATGCGTTTGCATAACAGGAATTTAATAAAGTTTTAACTATCGTTCCATTTGTTTTATTTATTTTGTAAATATCAGCCGTTCCTCCAGCTGTTTGTTCTATACAAGCATATATGAAATCTAAGTCTATCGTTAAACCTCCCGAATCAAGGTTGTTTCCCATTCCTACAGACCACACTTTAGAGGCATTATCTTTCCATATTTTTGTTATATTAACTATAACTGGTGGGAAAAAAGTTACATCTTCCGCTACATATAACGCTTGTTCATCAGATACTACTTGTTGTTCATAAAAACCAGCACCAGATTCCCCTTTTACATAAACGACATCATAAAGAATCGTGTAATTTTTTATTCTTTGTCGTTCACCAGAAACACTTATATTAAAAGCTGAAACTACAGCCTCATTTGATAGATTAATGTTTCTAATCTCACTAAAATCATTTCTGGTAAGAAATCCACTTCCATCTGTTCCATAATAAGCATTGAATTTTTGTGAAATGCTCTTATCTCTAAAATCATTAATTACTCCAGCTATAACTATTGAACTAATAAGCCCCAAAATAATAGCTACAATAAACATCAAATAGAACTTCTTTACCATACAATCCCCTTTAGTACGCCTTTGATATCTTGTTTTGCTGGTTTAAACTCATCCACAGCATAATATGTCCCACCATTATTTGTATAACTGAAACCTTCTGAAACAAGATTAAGACTTCCAGTCACATAACGACTCTCTTCAATACTTCTCACTATGTGAATCTGGTTAGTAATAACATTGCCACTAATAGTTGTTGGTTTGGGTAATTTAATATCAACAACATCTCCGACTTCAATCTTACTTTTATGAGTGGTAAACAAAAGTTTTTCTTGACAATTAAACAAGGGCGACATTGACATTGTGCAACGAATTGTTAAAGAACAGTCACTTCGGTCACCAACAAATTTTTCTCCACAATAAGCGTAATCATAGTTTGCTCCAGATTTTGTAGGATTTTTATTGAATACTGATATACTTTGTAATACTGAAAGTTTATTAGATACCTCTTCAAACTTCCCTTTCCAGTAGTCCCTATCTTGAATTAAGAGAAGGTTAGTTTTCTCGCAAGATTCCATTTCTGCTTTGTAAGGGGACTCGCCAGAAGAAGATGCTGAACAATTAACAGGAACAACGTTGCTGGAAGGGTTTGAAACTTGTGATTGGGGAGTTGTGCAACCTGTTAGCAGTAGTAAAGACGTTACTGCAACTAAAAAAAGTAAAGTTCTCATAGGACACTTCCGTCGTATGGGCAAAGGTAAAGTTCTGTTCCTTCATCTTTAACGCCGATTACGCTCTTTTGGCACATTGAACAATAACCTTGCTTAAACACGATAATGCCTCCTTGAAAACAAAGTTTCAACTACCAAGAACACCTGAAATGCCATGATAGGAAGGTATTTAAGAGTTCAAATATAATAAACTTGCGATTTCAAATTAGACACTACAAAATACACGTTGCAGAAGGTATAATTTTATACACACTATTTAGAGTGAAAGTGTAGTTTCGTATCAGCGACCATAGGGAAGAAGGAAGAAAAGAAGAAAGAAATACAAAAATAAATATGAAAGAATACACTTTTTTTAAGTAAATGGTGTGTATTATTATATATTTAACTTCCATATAAACATTAATAATAAATAAAATAATAAATAAAAAAAGTTGATTAGTTTGTTATTTTATTTGTCGTCTAAAAACACCAGATAGAAGAATCACACTAAACGGTTTGTATAAGATTACACACTAAAAAGATGTATTTTTTTATAGAAAAGTTTATATACTCGTTATGTTCAACATAGCTAAAATGGAAGAAAAAACGATACTCAAAACAAAAATTCTAAAATTCCTCAAAGAGTTTGAATTAATCAACGCTTCAATGGCATCAAAAAAATTCGGGATACATTACTACACAGCAGAAAACCTGCTAAACAAGATGGTTCAAGAAGAAAAAGTAGTCAAGAAAATAATTCCATTAAACAAGAATATCTATACTTACTACCGATTAAATAACGATGAAAAGTTTAACGATAAATAAAACAGACTTTGAAATATTCCGAAGTCTTTTGAAAAGAAATAATTTACCAACACCATTAGATTATGTGGTATTAAATTCAAAAAAGTTAAGTTCTATTTCTTACAACTACATCAGAAGCAGAATAGATAGACTCTCGTTGCTTAACATGATAGAAGTTAGAAAAGAACGACCACTACAAATAAGAATAATACCCGAACTTGAAGAAAAAATAACAAAATACGTGATGGCTCTGATTGAAATAGAAGAATACCTGAATAAGAACGGAGGGAATGAAAATGTTTGATGAATACGTTGGAAAAGGGGTTAAAATAAACACAGACTACAATCAAGCATATTATGGAATTGTAGAAAAGATAGAAGAAGGTTTTTTACTGCTACGATTCACTAAGAGAGAAGGCTCAATAACCATTAACGTTAAAAATGTAGTATCCGTAGTAGAATTAAGACGTGAATGAGGTGATTTTATGAAAAATAATAAAAAGTTTTTTGTAAGGTTTGAATGTCCTGCTTGCGGTGATAGAATCCATCTTCTTTTCAAATGTGAGCGTGTTATTGATGTTTCTGTTCTTGTTGAAAAACATATTTTCTGTATTTGTGAAAGAAGATTCCCTTTGCCAATAATTGAAATGAAAGACGTTAGGGGCAACTACTTATATAGACATTAGTCCAGACGGAACGGTAAAACGACTGGTTCTGTATCAAAAAGGAAAAGAGAAAATATTATGGGAAAGCGTGAATTAACGACTATTTCTTTCTGAACTTTACCAAATAAACGATAAATATGACAATGGCTGATGCTACAGCGTAAAGAACCCAGTCGGGAATCCTTTCGAAAACAAAAGGCTGAACCACAATCGGCTCTTGAATTGTAATGTTCTGAATTTGAGTTGCAGTAAGCTTGCAAACATAAATGCCTTTTTGAACTTCTTCTAGCTTTCCAGCACAAGAAGGTTTCTCATATGAAATGGTTGGAGGAACTGTGCAAGTGTAAACTCCAATCGAAACCTGAGATAAAACGCCATTGCATTCTCCAGCCTTGAAATTAACTTGAGATGGGGCACTGCCTTCACACCGTCCAGTCAATGGATTGTAAGCAGTTTCGACTATGCCGCCATTTTCCAATTCCAGCAAGGGACAAGTAATTGTGGTTACTGGAGGAAATTCACACCAAGATTTCAAGGTATTGTAACTTCCACCAGCAAGGCTGCAAGCTGAAGGGTTTAAAAGATTGGAAATACATTTGCCATACAATGGGACGAAAGTTGCTGAGGACTCTGCACACAAGCCCTGAACGGGAAATGCGTAAACACAAATTTGTTCTTTCGTGTTCCAGAATCCTGCTGCCTTGTCACACCTATCTTGTAGGGTGTCTGAGCATATTCCAGTTGCGGGGTCTAGTTCTCCTTTGCAGAAGAAAGCAAATCCTGAAGCTGTCGTGCAGGAGCTTCTTCCAAAATCATAAGCCTGTCCAGTATTACACTGTGGTAGTGTTCCATCGTTTTTGAACAGGTAGAATATTGCCCATTGCTCATTTTCTGGGACTGTTAGGACTTCTCCTCGTCTGAGTTTTTCGTAGACTTCTCCCGTTGCTGCGAAGCCGTCACTTCTTTGAATGAGAACTGGAGCGTTGACGCAGAATCTTTGAACAGGACGCTGGAAGCTGTAAAGGCTTAACGTCTTTCCTGCACTGAACACTTCTGCCGCTAAGATTGTTCCGTTTCCTACCGTGCATGAAGCGTATGGTATGCTTTCCTCAATCTTCGTAATTACGGTAGTGTATCCTCTCGTTGCAGAAACTGTCAAGTATCTTACTCCGCCGTCACTGCCGATTCCGCCATATACGCCGTTTGTGAACGTTTCTACCATGTTAGCATCTGATGATAATCGGCTGCTGAGAGTTTCTATAACAAAGTCTCTTTTGGTGTAAGTTCCTTCTTCTATGGTAAAACCCGTAATTTTTGTGTCCATTCCATGAAAGTCTTTTACTGTGGTGGCAGAAGCATAATTTAACAACACTAGTCCCGTAGGAAAGCAAACCCTATCTGCCATGCAGTATTGTCCATTAGTCCCATAGTTTAAGCTTCCCCAAACGTTAAAACCGCCTCTGTTTATGCGTGTTTTCCATTCTTTACCTTCACAAGAATAAGCAGAATGACTTCCTCCACTCTCCTCCGCAACCCTGCATAACGGGCTTACACTGGCAGATTCAGGAGTGACTGATGCTATGATTTCAGGCTGCTTAAAAGTGAAATCAGTATATAAGCTGTAATCGTCAGGTCTTATGGCACTAGAAAGGTAGTCCCAGCCTCCTCCAAGTAGGAAAACGACTGCTACTATGCCTAGTATGACTCCAGTGATTTTAAGGTCATCTTTTGTTCTTTTTCTCATCGTTTTCGCCCTTTTCGTCTAATAATGACTATTATGAGTGCAGTTGATAAAGCTACCGCAAAAACGCCTATAATGACTGCTTTTCGACTATCCTGAACAGGCTTACTCGTATTACTACAATAATTGGCAGTTCCCGTACTTGTTTGAAAGGCTTCGCAAGTGTAGCCTGAAGGACAGTCAGCGTTTGAGTTGCAAGCTTGAACTTCAGGACTATTCACCACAGGAGCTATAAAGAATGACTTGCTAGCTGGAACGTTCTGAATCAACTTAACCTCGCCAATTTGAATGTAAGGGTAAACTTTAAAATCCAAAACTCCAAGAGTTGATGCCTTGTAAGGAACGTTAGCCAAGCCAGTCCCAGCAGCAACAACTTGGGGGTAGAAATATCTTTCTTCTGCTGGGTAAAGGCGTGGACTAGCCCTGACGTAATAACCGCCACTACAAGAAATGAAAGAATTTGTAGTCTTAACTGCTATGCTAAAGTCTTTTCCTAAAGTCTGAACATTCTGAACGTTAACTATGCTAGAAGTGAGGAAGTTCGGGTCTGTCAGTTCGAAAGTGTAAAGAACACTCCACAATGCAGGAGTTTCAAAAACGCCGTTCTTAACCCTGCCACTTGCTTTCATACTTACTGCAAAAGGCGAGTTAGGTAAAGCAACTTTTTGATTATTCTGAAGCGAAATAGTTCTCCCATTAAAGTTGATTGTTGAAGTCCAACAAGCATCAGCCACGTCACCAACGCTAATAATGCCACTGCTTCCGCAGTTCGGATTGTAACTTAAACCGCTACTTTCAAAAGAAGTAGAACAAAAAGGCATTGGAAGACTACCAGCAGTTTTCAAATAAGTTAAAGGCTCACTCACTATCTCGGCAGCTACGGAAACTGGCAGTAGCAGCAACGCCATAATCACTGGAATTGCGAAGCGCATCCCACCCTCACATCATACTTGCTTGGAATTTTACAAAGGCACTTCTTATCAAAATCCCCACTTGAAGAATTATACTGAACTTCATACATTCCACCGCTAGATTCACACAAGTCTGGAATTACACACTTAAAATCAACCCCGCAAGTGCCGTAATCTAATGTTCCTTTAGGATTCTCCAAAGGAGGAACACAACCACCACCCATACCATTACAAGTTGCGAAACTTACTGGCTCATCAACAGGCAAGATTAGATTAACGCTTAAAGGCTCAACACCAAAACCTAAAAAGCCAGTTTGTAAAATAATTCCGAGTCCAACCATTGCCAATAGAACACCCAAAGGTTTTATCCAATCCTTTTCTTTTACCATTTAAAACACCACAGCAAGGCTCAAAAAGATAGCAGCGTTCAAGCCAGCATGAATAATCATAGCAGGCAACAAGTTAGGCGTTCCACCATTCCTCATAGTCCTATTAACGACAATTCTCATAGCGTAACCGAACAGCGTAGCAGCCAAGATGCTACCAAGAATCGCAGTGAAAGCCCCAAAAGCAACAATAACCGAATCAAGCTGCCCAAGAACCAACCCGTAAGCTAAAGTGTGAAAAACGCCAAAAAACACGGCTTGAATGGCATTAGCCTGCCTATCACTCAAACCCTTCCTTCTAAGCCAATTATAAAAAGCCCCCCTAAAAAAAGGCTCTTCAAACAAAGGAGCAGAACCAATAAGCAAAAAACCCTTAGCAGAATCGGCAATGCTAGCAGGAACACTAGGCACGACAATACTAGCAGCAGGAAAAACACTCTTCAAAGTAAGCATTCCCAAAAGGACACCGAAACCAGTCAAGAAACTACTAAAGAAGCCTCCACCGCCGCCAATTCCAGCATCCTCAATCTTACTCATTTTGTTCCTTCCTAAAAAGTAAAACCAGCGTCATCACAGCCAAAACTACATAAACCATACCCTGCCTAAAATAGTCAGGAACGGTAAACATCAAATAAACATTAAAAGCCTGAGCAGCCAACATGAAAAAAACCAGCAGCTTAACTTCTTTTCTCAACCTTTTAGGCTTAGTCTGAAAAAAATAAGAAGCAACCCCAATAAAGAAAACAATAAGTGCAACATTTCTAAGTTCAGGAAAGTTTGTGTAAATGAAAGTAACTATGAATAAGAAAAGCACGAGAAGCGTAATTGCAAACCTTCCACCAAAACGTTTTATTGCCATATTTTTACCGACTCCTTAATGTAAATAAGATAATACAAGTATCCCCCGATAGGAATTACGAACAAGATTATCAGTGCGAAAAGTTCAAAATTGTAAACGTAACTCAAACCGCTAACTTGCTTTAAGGCTTCTTTCAAAACCCAACTAGAAGCTGGAACGAGCATCAAAAACCAAGTTTTCTTTAAGAGAAGAGTTAAGTAAGTCAAAACAGAACTGATAATCGTTAAGAAAACGATGTTAATCACAAGACTCCCATCAGAGAAGCTACCTTGACTTTCAATAATGCCCAATACTGAAGCTATGAGAAGCCACAAGCTACCAACCACTCCCACGCTTGCTGCTTTCTTGAACCCTTTAATTTCAAACTTCACTTTCCCACCTTTTTAAAGAATTTTTTACCAAGGAAAGCTGCACTACCTCCCGCCCAAAGCAAAAGTCCTATGCTGATTAAAACGTCTGTAAGCCTACTTCTATCAACCTGCCCCAAATAAATTAACAAAAACAGGATTACTGAAAG
>ERZ1292632.521-Hain-H43-01um-R2-521-length-42074-cov-16_pt2 | contig 21343 bp, 27 predicted proteins | sample MGYA00564407_ERZ1292632 | MGnify/ENA primary metagenome ERZ1292632 (study PRJEB36523, sample SAMEA6512637) | groundwater metagenome | collected 2019-01-08 | study: AquaDiva: Metagenomics assemblies of 32 groundwater samples | reverse complement strand
GCTGAGGGCGCGTTGGGATCTTCGGCGAGCTTACAGGGCCTTTTGCCGGTGGCCTGTACGGCGGAATCCCTGGCCCTCTTGTCGGTGGTCTGGGTGGTGGTTGCTTTGGCCCCATCGTCGGAGGACGTATTGGTAGCACCTTCGGCCCTCGCGTCGGTGGTCTTGCGGGCGGTCTCCTCATTACCATGCTACTTTCCTTTCTTGCCCTTCATCGCCCCCTTCGGCGGCATCCCTTTGGGGGGCATCTTGCCACCCATCATGGCCTTCATTTCCTTTTCCGTGTGCTTGGCGTGCATTGGCATCTACTTTCCTTTCCTTGCCCTTGCGGGTAAGTCTCTGATTTTGTTACCTCGAAGGAACTCTTTGGCCTCGGCTTTGGAAAGCCCCTTCGCTTTGGCCTTCCCACCGGCTACGGCCCCCATGAAACGAGCCTGCGCCTTGCTCTTGGCTGGCATCAGGATATGGCGCCCGCGTCCGTGTCAGCGCTGGCTTCGGCGGATACGCGCGCAGTGCTGTAAGCATCCTTATAGGCAGCACTGAGCAGCTCGTTTCGCAAGAAGTCAACGACCATAGCCTTGGCGTTTGCGAACCCCTTAGCCACCGCTATGGCATTGAGCTTGGAAACGACTCCTGCCGATATTGTAAACGTCACTGTAGCCATCGTTATCCTCCTTAAACGCTTGCCAACAGAACCTTGTAGCTGACTCCATTAATCCGCACTGTGAGAGTGTGGGTGCTGGCTAGAACAGCATCAATAGCTACTGCTGTCTCAGTAGCTATGCTGAGGGTCCTGTTGCCCGCCGACAGGTCATAGCTAGACAGCTTCACCATATCAGCTGCTGACGCGAGATCGTCGTTGCTGGACAGCTGAACCTGCTTGCTAGCCGCGACAACGCCCGTCCCATTCGGCGTCAGGGTGAGGTCTCCGTTGTTCTTGCTGATAAGCTGTACAGAACCGTCGGCGTTCAGGGTCAGATAGTCTGCACCCCTGTTATTGCCTAGATAGAGAGACCGACCTGTGCCTCCCACTGCCGCTACCGTGCTAATGTAGAATCCGTTGGTATCGTTGTAGAGGCGCAGATACTCCAGCGGGTTCTTGGCGTTGTAGATGCGAATCGATTCTACGGTATCCGCTACCCAACTCTCAATGCCGTTCGGCCCGCCGATGATTGTGACTGTGCCATCCTCGCTGACAACAACCAGGCTTCCCTTGCCCGCTGTGCCGCCCTGGTCATCCACGAAGACCGTCACCCGGTCAGCCGCCCCAATCGCCATCAACTGACAGGTTACGTTGTCAATATCTATCCGGTCAGCATTGGCCGTGGTGAACTTCAAGTTGGCAGTGGTTGCTGCCTTGATGTAATCGATGTAGCCAGTCTTGGTGACAGCACGTGTCGCCCCGCTGGTTCCACCGATTTGAGGTGTGACGCCCGTGCCGCTCGTGTAGGTCACATCGTAGGTGACTTTGTAGATGCCACCGGCAATGACAGTCAGAGCCGTGCTGGGCTCCAAAGCCCCTGTGCCGTTGGTCCCGTGAGACGCTACCCCAGCCGCGATAGACCAGCCCGTGCCTTTTGTCCAGGCCGTATCAGAGGCGAAGGAACCATTGGTAACGAGATCGGTGCCAGCATTGTTATCTATACCCAGCCAGCCCCTCAGAATGGCTTTCACTATGAGAGTCACAGATTCCCAAACTTTGACGCCGTTTAACCATTTAGTCATCACAACACCTCCATGACAATCTCGGCCTTGATTGTTCTGGTGTCAGTGTTGGTATAAGCCAACGTTACCTCATCCTGAGCGGCCAACGAATAGCCACCTTCCCACACTTCGACAGCAGAAGTGACAGCGGTGGCCGATGGGTCAGTGCTGGAAAGAACCGCTGAGGGATCGTCGCCGGCAGCTTGTCCATTCTTAGTGAGAGTAAGATTCTCTGAGGTGGTCGGTGCCGTGCTGAAGGTGACTTCATAGCGCAACAGGCGCTTGGAACGACCCGCGTCAGTACCCCTGGTGTCGGTCTTCAGGCTGAGAGCGGTTGCCGTGGTGGTACGAAAGAACCGTAGATTACCGGAGGCCGTCACCAGTACGCGCCCGTCATTATCGACGGCCACGTCAACCAGCTGGCCGGACGTTATGGATTTTCCCCTTATGTCAGACATGTGCTACACACCCCCTGAAAATGAGCTTCTGAAGTGGGGCGGGTGAAAGGATGAACCCCACCCGCCCCCTCAGCTATTCAGTTGTTAGTTCGCGTCTTCCTCTGGCAGTTCAACCCAGATGAGACTGGTGAAGCTGTTCACGGCATTGCCACCGATGTAGACAAGCCAGGAAGCGGCACCGCGAAGGATAAGCGGCACGCCGGAATCCTTGAAGGTCCAAGTGAACCTCTGATCGACTGCTGAGGCCGCGAAGCTCCACCGGGTAACCTCGTGTAGGTTCGTCTCCGCCGTGCAATCGCCCGTAGACGACCGGCGAGCCGTGCAGTTGGTCGTTTTCGGGGCCGCTGCATTGAGGCTCACCGGCGTAATCGCGGTCGAAGTCCCGTTGCCCACGTCGTTCTGAGACGTGGCCATCGCTATCTCGCCTTGGGTGGTGGCCCCGGTGCTCTCGACTACAATGGAAGCGTAGAGCGGGATAATCAGAGTCCCGTCAGGCACCCGCACCCATGCCATAGGCCGCTGGGCCGCAATCGCCGTGGTCGCAGCGCTCGCGATAGGCGTGCCAACACTTCCTGCGTTGACGCCGAAGATGCGCCCCTCGTAGCCAGCACCAACGAGGAAGTCAGCTACCGAGATGCTACCCTCACGGAGTGCTCTGATTCCCAACTGGCTGCCGTCTGCGGTGTGTCTACCAGGGGTCTTTGCCCCTACATAAGCTCTCATGTCTGCCATTTTCGTTTTCCTGCCTTTCTATATCCTGCTTTATGTATTCAGGCCAATTATCTTAATCGTCCAGATCGTAGCCTTCGCCAGCACTATTGCCGAGTGCATCTTCAAGCTCAAGCTGGACGGTTATCTTTTTGGCTCCGCCACTCTGTGTCACGTCCAGACTGATAGCGGAGTATTTCTCGATGAGCGTTTCTATGGCACGGTCCCAGTTGCCCGCCAACGGCTCGTTGTTGGCGCCCTTGGCCAAACGGCTCACGCCAATGCTTGTCCCGTCATCCCTGAAAGTGACTATCAGTTGGTCTGCATCTGGCTTGTCACCTGCGTAGATGCGCGCCTCTCGGGGATTATAGTCACGATCAGCAATGAACGTAGGCCCCTGGCTTGTCCCATTGCCTACAATCTCGGGCAGATACCACGTCAGGATTCTATTGGCCATGTCTCACACCTCCTACGTGCTGGAACGTCTCTGCCAAAAATCTACGGAGTCAATCAGGATGCTCTTGGCTGTCGTCGCCCGGTTCTGGACACCGACCCAAGGCGATACCCCCGTCGCGGCAGTGATGGCATCAGCCATCCATGCTGTTTCGGTGGCGTTGATTACAGCACCCGCCTCATTCAGAATCATCATCTTAGCGCTAGTACTTCTGAGTCCCACGATGATAGTCTGATAGGTGTCCGCCACTGGCGCCTCGGCCGCTGGCTCAATCTTGGTAGCCGCCGCGCCTGCCTTGACACCCGCCAATTGCCAATAGGTCGGGTTGCCGGCGTCATCGGTGTCGTAGACGGCTGCCACGCCATTGCTACTGTTGAAGTTGGGAGTCGCCAAAACGTTGACGATACCCGCATCGGTCGCCGGGTCATCGGCAAAACCGACCTCGACTTTGACGTTGGTGACAGCAGTTACGATGGCAAGCCTGACAGCCAAAACGCTGTTCAGGTTGCCCGCGCAAGGCACATGCGGCACGTAGATGAAGGCGTAGTTGTTGTCCGCTGTCCCTATTACGCCGAGCGTGCACACACCGTTACGGGAAGCCGCCGTGAAAAGCGCCGTCCCACCGTTGTCAGTGAGGAGGGCAAATTTGCCTTCAGGGTCGGTACCCGTAGTCAATGCCGCCGCAGACACGCCGCCATCGAAGTCCTCGTGGAAGTGGTAGACGTCCAGGGCATTAAGCTCCAGAAAGTCCAGCAAGCCACCCAGTCCAGGAAGGTTCTTCTTGAGTCTTCTCACCGTCGGGTTCAATATCAAAGGGTCTGCCATGTTCTATCTCCTTATCCCGCGCCTTACGCCGTAAACCAGTTCGGCTGGACGCAATTCGCCCCCACACTTGGGGCACTCGATAACGCTGGCATCCAACAGCCAGCCCTTTTCACAGTCCTGACACTTCTTGCTCACCGAAGGACTTTGGGAAAGGATGGTTTCTATGGTGACAATCTTTTCATCTTCCATCAGTTCGGCCTGATCAGGTGAGGCGGCAGTTCAATCCTCATCGGTTTGAAGTCCAGCTTCTCGAAGACCGCTTTGACCACATACTCCCTGAAGCCCTCCATCGGCTTGGTCTCTTGAGTCTTATCAGAAAGCTCCAAAGCCGGATAAGCGCTATCGAGAATGGTGACTTTGCTCCTGAGTTCCCATCCCTCTTTTGCCATCAAAGTGATGAACACCTTGACCGCCTGCTCCATGATTTGCCATCGCTGACCGTCCGTAGCATCCACTGGGCATCGGAAGCAGCCGCTCTTCCACCGAAGGGGCGTGTTATGCCCCTTGTTCAAGCGCTGCTGTAACGCCGCCACGTCCACACCTGAAGGAGCCTCGTCGGGCAAATCCTCAAATCTGGACCAGTCGATGTTATACAGTGATGAGATCGCTTTCATAGAATCCGTCTCCTCTGGCGTCCGTCAAGCCGGGGAATCGCACCCGGTATTTGCCCTCGCCCTTTGTCTCTGAGTAGAAGTGGAAGGTGATGACCTCACCGATAGTTTCAGGGTCGAAGTTGGCAGCTTTAGCCAAGTCGAGACTGACCTTGTTGGTATTCAGCTTCACCTTCGTTCCATCGATCCAGCGTTGATAGCCCATGACCCGAGCGCCCGTCGTATCGACTGTCGCTTGTCGGATCACCCCGTTGCGCGGCTCGCCAATCTCCATCGCCACGCCGACAAGCGTAGGAACTTGGCCCTGATCGTTGTCTGGGCGGTCTATGCGCGGGATGATTCTCGGTGTCGCCTGTTCTACCGCCGCTACCTTCGTTTCCATCCGGGTGAGGCGATCAGAGAGTCCTGCTAACTGACCGCTCATCGTTTGCATCAACTGAAACAGTGGAGAGTCAACTGGTGCAGACGCTGCGGATTTAGCTTTCCTTGGCATACGATTCCCCTTTCTTCCTAAAGACCTTTAAGCCAGACCACAGCCTCATAGGTCGTGATGCTGGAGGCAATGGGCATGAGCTTCGTGCCATACAGTTGCTCCAGGACTACCTTGTCGCACAGGTAGTTGATGTCCTTCTGCCGATGCGCCCGAGGAGCAATCTGCATGACCAGTTGCATACCCCCAAGCTCCATGACGCAGTTGTCATGACCGGCCGCATTGCTGCCTTCGACGTTGGTACTCATGTAGATCGGGATGTTCAGCCAGTTCTTGCGCGTGTTCCCCTGCATCCCGTCCTTGAGTCCGCGAGCGTCCGCGTTGCCATGAATCTCCACGTAGTCGCTGCGCATGAACACGTCCAGCTTCATCCAGTCATAGAACTGCGCCGGAGCGGTCACGAGGACGCGCTTGCCACGCCGATTCGCGTCATCGAGATTCTGAATGCCGGTGAGCAAATTGTCGTAACTCAGCGACACGCCGAGCGTGCCCACGGCGTTGGTCGTGTCGTCCACTAGGCCAGCCAACACGTCGTCCACGGCCAGATTCAAGGCATATCCTTGCTCAGGAGCATACATCGCCATCTGGTCCACCATAGACTGCTTGTCCACAATGCTTTCCACCGCGATACCGCTGTATTCCCAAGTGGCCACCGTGAGGGTCGTGTTGAGTTCCGTCACGGTCTCGAAGGACAGGGCTGTGTTGCTGGCCTTGGCCTTCGTCTGGGCCGTCAAGTGTCCACGGGTGCCGATGTTCACCGTGTCCCCGAACTTCAGGATTTTCTCGTACTTGCGACCGGCAAGTCCGGCGAAGACAAGTTCCTGCATGGTGGCATCGATGCGACCGGCTTCTCCGGCCCAAAGTTCCTGAATGAACACATCCGCAGTCGTTGAGTCAATCGCTAATGTTAACTCATGCTTTCACATGAGGCCGGACTATACCTTCATCTCTTTCGAGAGCCTGGCATGTAGTCTCTGAACCTAGTTTCGGATACCCCAACGAGCAAATGCGCCTTTCAAACCATTTGCGGCTAGTTTTTCACTGCTCGCTCCGGGGCGCTCAGTATTCAACCTCAATGCTTCTGTGTATGGTTGAGCTTTGCCTTTGAGATTCAATTGTCTTAGTTTCAGAGCCAAAGCAATTTCATCTTCCTGAATAGGAGTACGAAAATCACTGTGCCGTTGACGCAAAGACATGTAATCCAAAATGACTTCAGCGCGTTCTTTCTTCAAATATAACCCAGGCGTTATCCACTGGAAGAAACGACAACAGCGTTTATGACCAGCAATCGTCATGCACCATGCACGTTTGTAACTGTTGCCATTTTTCATCTGCCCTTTGGGTTGATACCAAACAACATGATAAGCTATACCAGCTTTATCCAAGATCGTTGTGAGAGCATTCAACCCCTCAACTTCAGTAGCCGTGACTTTAGCCTGTGGTTGTATCTTAGGACCTTCGCCTTTGCCAGCTTTAGCCCTGATACTGAGAAGAACTGATCCTTCTCCATCGAAGAAACCAGCTACCCAACCATATTCACAATCCGAGACTTTCGGCTGCGGGTTGTCCATTTTATCCACTCCTTTTTTACCTAATCAGTAGGATTGGCTTTAGGATATTCCCGTCAATTGAGCCAGGTTTTACGAGTCCTCTTACATCGAAAACTCAGTTGTTCCAGTTGCCATTTATCTACCTTCCTTTGTAGAATTCGAGTATCTCGTCTCTGTGCTGCGCGTAGAAGACGGGGTCCTTAACTTGCTCCCGTGTGAATCTACCGCTCGCACCGCTGGCTGGCGCCCCTGTAAGCTTCGGCTGATCGCCGGAAAGTCGCATTGCCGCCAGTTTTTCGTTCAACTTGGCTTCTACCAGACTTTCGACACTCTTTTCCATACCCTTCTTCTCCTTATCCAAGCCCCCCATGATGATGGCCCGCAACCACTGGACCGGGTCTTTGTGCTTGTGAATCTCGTCCCACGACAAATCCGCGAAGGCAGATTCTTCCTTCAGCAAATCGTAGAGGTTGCGGGTCAACTCGTTCGCTCGTTGCTCTGCATGGGGATCGCCCTGCAATCGAATCACGGCGTCCCGATACTTCTTGGCGAGTGATGGGTCTTGGATGAACGCATGCGCCTTCTCCGTGTCGTCCAGCTTGTTGACCTCGTAGGCAATACGCTGATCTTCACGGATACGAGCGTCACGTTCCTGAGCTGCCTTCTGTTCCCGCTGGCGGCTGGTCTCGATACCCTTATGGACCGCTCTTGTCACAGGTTCTAGCGTGCCTAGTTCCTTGTCGTCTACGGTCTTCAGGTATTCCTCAACCTGCTGGCGGGTAATCTGAGGCTGCGCTGTCTTCTCCCCTTCGTCTGTGGCCGGTGGCTCAACCGTCTGCGTTGTAACGCTCTGCGTTGACTCCTGGCCTACAGGCTCCGGCGACACCGTTCCCAGATTAGTTTCATCGCCTGGCATAAAGCCTCCTTTACTTCAACCTTGAATAACCGAACCACGTAATGAGAGCCTTGTTTATCTCAGGGCTGCGCCTTCTCAGGCGTTCCCGCTCTCGCTTCCATTGGGCCGCTGCCCGCTGCCAGGACGGCGACTTCTCCATCCTTTCCTGTTCCGCCGGCGTCGCCGCGTCGTAATCATCTTTCAGGCCCCGGCGCTCCAATACTTCATCCCTGATCTTCCAGTAGGCCTTGAGGGTCTTCTGCGCCGTCCGATACTCTTGCTCCAGCGCCTTCATGGGTTCCGGCAAGGTCTCGGTCTTGGCCATCAGGCGGTCATCAATATACTTCTGGGCGCCATCGGGCAAGGCGGCATAGAAGGAGTCCGCCTTATCGAAGGGTGTCTCGCCAAATTCATCCTTCGCTCTCAAGAGTTCAGTGTATTGCTGGTAAGCCCGCTCGGTAGGCGGTAAGGTCTTCAGCCAAGCCTCACGTTCTTCCGGCGTCCTCGGCTTCTCCAGGTTAGTCGTTTGAGCCGCCAAGTCCTGATTGATTTCGGCTCGGCGCTCGCGGTACTGACTCTTGCTTATCTGGCCACCCTGGACTTGCTCAGCGGCTTGCATAAGCCTGTCCTGCTGAATAGAGCCGAACTGCTGGCGCTGCTTCTCCACCTTGCCCCACTCGCCACGCAAGGGCATGTCTCTCAGTTCTTTCGAGGATAGGACTTCCACGCGCTCGTAAGGGTCAAGTTCGGCAAAGGGCTTCTTGAACTTCTGACGGGCCGTCATCTCCCGTATCTCAGAGAACTTCGTCGGCATCCCCTTCAGTCCGAACTCCTGCGCCGCGGCGCTCACCAACTTGTCCGAGAGAGGGCCCGGGTCTACCAAAAGCCCCTCGACGGCGAAGGGCAAAAACTTGGTGCCCAAGTACTTAGCGATGTCGATAGGACTGTCCAGTTCTTCACCGAGATAGTCGGTGTTGGTCACGAAGTCCCAGATAGTGGAGCCGAGTGGCGCCGTCCGGCCCCGCCAGAAGCGCAAGAGCGGATTGAACTCGTCGGCACGTAGAGCCTGGCCCAAGTCCCATTCACCAGTCTCCTGATTGACAACACTGCGGGCCAGGAGTTTGGCCAACCCGCCCCAGACGGTCGCTATGCCGATGCGCTGGGTCCCGACCTGCACGGTCATAAAACGGGAATCCGCAGGGTCGAAAACCGGTTCCTGCCCGGCGGCGCGGGCAACTTTGGCATACATGGCGGTCCCCGCGACGAGAAGATTCAAGATGGCATCCCGCGCCATCTCCGCCCCGACATTCTTCTGAAAGAGACTGCCCACGACAGCCAACGCTGCCCGCGTGTAAGCGGGGGCAAAGAAGAGGAATGTGCCCTCTACAGCCCGCTGAGTCGGTCCCACTCCCATAGCCTCAAGGTCAAGGCTGCCTGTCATACGATTGAGAAGATCGCCCACTTTCAAAGCCTCATCAGGTTCGACGCTTCCCTTCGCCGCATTAGCCAGAGACACACGCGCCCAATCGCCGTAAGCGTCATAGGCGGCTTGCCCTCGCCCAACAGTCTGCTGAAAGAACTTGCCCAACGGCGGGAATTTCTGGCCTATCTTGCCGAGGGTTCCCATGCCGCCGAAATACTCACCGGTCGGCGTCATGGCCTCCAATTCATGAGCGCCGCTGATCTTCAAGTTGGGGAATGCCTCGCGCGCCGCCTGCACTTTAGGCTCACTTGCAATCCATCGCGCATGACTCATAGGGTCAGCGGCAGCTTGCCACGAATGCAGGACGCCTTTAGCCCAATCCACCGGGTCAAGAGCCAAGTGCAGCAACCCTTGAATGAAGGGAGCGGACAGGTCGAAGGATGTGCCCAGCGTACGGCTGACCGACCCAATAGCGCCCAAGCCCTTCACAGCGGCATTGGGTTGACGCTTCAAATAAGAGGCCAGTTCGTCGGCTTCCTTCGGCGTGAACCAAAGGTTCTCGATACCCCGGAACTGAATTGACTTCAAACCTTCCACCGCCGAAGCATTGGATTGCTCTACTTCCTTCAGGGCTTTATAACCAGCAGAAATCTCTTGCCCCACTGCTTTATGCTGACCCTCGAAGTCTGAGATAAGTTCATCAAAGCTACGCTTGCTCGGCACTGTACGGACTTCAGCGCCAGCCCGGAATTCTTTCGGGCCGACAGCAGCAGGAAAGTCGGTACGAGGCAACTCTTTCGCCGCCCCCTCGACGGCGGGCTTCACGGGAGGCGCACCGGGCTTCGCTGGACGCAATGCCTTCTCATTCACAACAACATAGGCGATGTCATCACCGGACCCATGAAGGTTGTCAGTCATCATAACAACATCGTACCCCAATGACTTCGCAGTCTTGGCTACATCATCGGCTAACGAAGTACGGAAAGAAATGTCATACTGATAAAGTTGCCCATTTTTCACATAACGTTCAAGGTCAACATCCGCTATGTCGTCAGGTTCAAGTATTCCTTTCCTCTTCATAAACTCCCAAAGATTATCTCCATCAGAAAGGTCAAGAACCTTAGAATCACCCTTCAACACAAAGTTCTTTACTTTCCCATATTCAGCGGCAGCTTCGGGACTAGAGGATAAATGGATACCAAACATCCTTTTGCCAGTAGAAATATCAGCATCCAAGAACTCAGCATTTGTCCCGTGAAACAACTCTAACTCTTTCGCCGCCCCCTCAGCGGCGGTTGCGGGTTTGGTGTATGGTGTGCCAGGTGGTATCACATCTGCCAGCACGTCACCATAGAGTGCTTCGGTATCTACAACTCCGGTCAGTGGCCCATGAAACACTTCCCGTTCCATAGTGCCAATGCCGGGGGCCATTACTGTGCGGGATTGCAGGCGACGAATATCGGATACCGCTTGTGGGAATTCCTCTTCAAGAGTCTTCAGAGTAGCAGGTGCGATTGTCCGTCCAGCTTTAGCGTCCTTCGTCACCTCTATGAGTTTGTCAAGAAGCGCCCGCTGCGATTCCTTCTTGCCGATAATCGTCTCGCGGATAATGTTTTCCGCCGCTGCGTCCTGCATCTTAGCCAACGGCGTCAACTCCCGCGACAAGTCCATGAGGTTGATCTCGTTGTTGACCCATCTGATATAACCTTCCAGCGTAGCCATCGGCTTATCATAGCCCTTGCCCGCATCGATCCTCATCATAGCCAAAGGATATTCACGCTCCAATTCAAAAGGCTTTACAGCTGGGCCACCCGTGTACTTCCCGATTTTGATAATATCGGACTCACCGGGCAGAGCCTTACGCGGGAAGTACACTTCGGGCGGCTGAATCTTCATTCCGGCCAGTTCTTCGGGCGTGAACTCGCCCTTCAATTTGATCTTCTCAAACTCAAATTGCTTAGCCGCTTCCGGGTTAACAGCCTCAAGAGCTTTACGATGGGCTTCCATCTTGGCTGACTTAGGAGCCACAACCTTAGCCTGTGCATCCTTGAACCAGGCATAATCGTTTGGTGACAGACGAGGCGCGTAATGATCCGGGCTACTGACCACATCATTCCAAGCCGTCACATCGCCGTTCGTGAGCGTAATTCGCCCCATATCGTCAATGGGCGCCTGCAAGCGAGTCCCCTTGAATTGGCTGGTCAACATCTCGACTTCTGAATTTGTGGCAACCTCAGCACCCCTGTAGGCGATGTACCGTTGGCCCAAGTCCGAAGCCTGAATCTTGGGCGATGCCCAGTCGATCACCTTCGCTGCCCCCGGTACCTTCTTACCAGCCAACTTTAACGCGGTGCCTGGCAAAGTTTCCTCGAAGCCCTCACGAAGAATCTGACTCACCCCGATGGGTGCCTTACGAAGTCCGGGCAGCGCCGCCTTCGCGCCGTACTTGGCGGCTGTGAAGACAGGGAGATAGCTCAGCGGGTCAGCGAACAGGTCCGCGCCGAAGCCGAGGACACCGCGTCCGGTGATGTCCCCAACGGGTGTCTCAAGTTTCCCCAGTTCCGGCACGCCGCCAGTTCGCAGGACATCTGCCATACCCCGGAACTCCGTTTGTCCCTGAATACCCTGCATGACACCTTCCAACGGATTTCGGCCAGTTATGCCGTAACCGATACCTGACGAGACGGCCTGAAGCGGACGCCCAACCATCTCCAAAGCATTGGTCAGAGGGTTAGTCTCGGGCTGCGCGGGTGCAAGGTTCGGCTGTACCGACGCCGGCATAGGTCGGCGCTTGCGCTCCTCGTAGACCGCTAAGGGTTCATACAGGCTGGGGTCAGGCATTAGACATATCCTGTCAACGGGTTACGGCCTTGTGGCCGGTAGTAATCGAAGTTGCCCCAAAATGACTCAGGAGTCTGGCCAGATAAAGAAGCCAACCCGGACAGAAGCCCTATCAGGGGGTTCTGCTGCTGAGCCGCCGAGACAGTTTCTTTGACGGGCAGTTGCTTACCCGTGACGAAAGGAAAATTTGGGTTGCGGCCATCAGCCGTCGGCATAGCCGAACCGCCCACGGCTGGCGCGCCCGCGACGCCACTGGCATCTCCGTTCATGGCAGCGGTGTTAGCAGCATAACTAGCGGCGGCATCCTGTGCTCCGGGCATGTAGGAGCCACCTATGCCAGGATTTTCCCCTGTCGTCGGCGGTGCCCAATCACCTACCTGACTGTTCATGTACCCAGTCTGGGGGACACCTGCCCCCGGTGGCGCCGTAACTCCGCTCGGCGTGGCCGCTGGAGCGCCCGCGAAACCTCCACCGCCCAGAAGACTCTGGACAAGCGGCATATTCTGAAGCCATCTCCCTACGTTCTCCGGTGTGAACTGGCCACCGCCCAAGAGCATAAGGCTCTGAGCAATGTTGCGTGGGTTACCCGCGAGGTTACTGGCTTCAACCTGTTTCTGCCAGTCGAATTGCTCCCGCGGTAAATTCGGGAAAGCAGCTTGAATCTCCTCGTTGGTGGCCGCCACAGGTTGCAAACCTGTTTCCTGCGTATACATGGCAAGAATATTAGCATCGGTAATGCCAGCCGCCAATTGCTCAGAAGTAAAGCCAGGGCTTGAGCCGCCCCGCGACTTCTTCAATTCCTCCAGCATCATCCCGATAGTCTTGTAGCCCGTGCGCGTCTTATACCACTGCTGGCCCAAGTAATAGCCAGGAGGAGTGTTACCAGGAGTCAATCCTCCTCCTCCTCCTCCCCCTCCTCCTCCACCACCGCCACCTCCACCACCGCCACCTCCACCACCGCCGGTATCCGGCGGAGTCTGCGATTGCCCGGAGATAGCCTGCCAGACGGCATTCCGATCAGGATTCTGACCCGGTTGCAATTCGCCCCCCTCAGCCGCAGGCTTATTTCTGAAAGCATTCCAGAGGGCGAAAGCACTTTGCAACGGGTCACGATCTCCAGCTTGGTAACGCGACCAGAGATAAGCCCATTCGGTCTGGCTTATAGGATTCTGTGTCACACGACCCAAAGCTGCCATAATAGTTGCCTTGTACTCACCCCAATTGTTGGCGGTCACTCCACCTCCGTAGCCGGCCTCCCCCCCAGCGCCTCTGAGCGATGCACTTCCGGCTCCAAGTTCGCGTCCCCCAGGAGCGCCCGCGTTCATCGCCGTCCGCGTGTCACCAAATGGGTTTATGCTACCGGGCGTCTGCAAGCTATTTATGGCCTTTTGGGAGAACGACGAATAGTTCTTATCAGCCTGAAGACTGCCTTGCACTTGTGGCCCCGCCCGAGCATACGTCTCGTTGAAGTTCCGCCAGAGTTGCGGCGTCATGGGTTGGGTGCCATTCAGAACGCCTTCCATCGTGCCCGTGAGAGTCAGTTGGTTGATGATCTCGTCGTCTGTCATCTAAGCGCCCCCTATCTTCGGGTGATCCGGTATGGCATTCCAAGCCGCAATGATCGAAGCATCAGAAGGCTTAGGCCCTCCCGCCCGATAAGCATTTGCCTCTTCACTGTTCCACCCCGAGTTCATAAGCCCGTCTAAGGCGGATTGTATAGACGGTGCGGCTCCGCCCCCGCCAGTCGCCCCCGCTGCCCCCGGCCCGAAGGGCGATGTGCCCAAGTCGGCCAGACCGGGGATGGCCAGTATTTGCTGCCAGTAGGCGGCTGGGGCCGTGCGGCCTGTCAGTCTGCCCATCGCTTCGACAGAAGAAAGGGCCATATTATGCCGCCATGCCTGATCGCGTGATTGAGCTTCCGGCAACTCCAGCACCTTGAGCCGGTTCTTGACATAAGCAAGCTGGTCAGCGGCCTGCTGAATCTGAGCCGCCAGTTGCTTGTTCTGTATGGCGATTTGAGACAACCAGGGCGCGGCGATGTTGAGAGTCTTGTCCTCTCGCTGTCTTGACGTTGACGTTTCAGCTACATCCGGGTCAGGCGCTGGCGGCGTCGGAGTCACCGATGTATCCTGCGTGAAGAGGCTCGTCAAAGGATTGCCCGACTCTTCGTCACCGAGAATAGGATTCCCAAGTTCATCCTCGCCCAGAATCGTTCTTGCCATCTCAGCCTCCCATCATGGCCAGGGCGCGCTCGATATTGGGCGCCCCCTGCGGAAAAGTGACTGGCGTGCTGACCACAGGAATATCGGTGCCCGGTACTTGCGTCATGCCTTCGGGAACGGCGTACTGCGCGGCTTGCGTCATAAGCTGGGCCTGCTGCTGCGTAATCGCTTCCAGGGCTTGCATCAGGCGGTTGCGCTCCTGTTGGCGCTCGAGGGCCTGGCGCTCAGCAAACTGGGCGGCTTGCTGGCCCCGTGCTGCCTGTGATTCGCCCAAAGAAGCTTCATGCTTTGCACGCCGAAAGGCCAGGTCTTCTTGACTCAAGTCCAGTTGTCCCTTCTGGTAAGGGGTCATCTGCTTTACAAGAGCCGAATCCCGCAATTTGCCCAGATGATCCCAGATAGGGTCCATATAAGAACGAATCTCTCGTAAACCATACTGACCGGTATCAGCCATTTGCTGTTGATAAGCAAAAGCGTCATTGAAAGCCTTCTCGATATCTTCCGGCGAAGCATTGGCCGAAGGAAACTTAGGTTGTGGTTTAGGCCCAGCGAAAGTTGGCACAGGTACTACGGGACCGCCAGTCGGCATTGTGTCTCCACCGAAGCCCATATCAGGCGGCGTCGCAGCTTCCGGAAACCGCTGCATCGTGCTCCGGACGGCTTGCTCGCCAAGTTCCACAGCACGATTATATTGGTTGTAATCCGACAACCAAGCATCATACTTGGGCGTATCAAGCACAGACTGGAAGATGTCAGTGATACTGGGGGTTCGCCCCATGTAGGTGCTTGTCGGGGAAAGAGACTTGAAATCGGTAAGACGTTTACTGACTGCCTGATTTAACAGATCACGCTGCTGGGTCTCACTCCTGCCGCGCATGAGCCGGTCTATATCGCCCTGTGCCGAAGCGAAATCTACGGGGAAGGCAATTTCATACTCCCAACGCTTCGGATTATGCTCAGTCTCCAGATCAAGTAGGAGTTTTCTCAGCTCGGGTACAGTGAGTCTATCGAGCCGCCAATCATATGTTGTCCCACCAATATGACGAGGGGTAATGGACGGCCCTATTGGTTCAGGCATCAGATCATCTCCTCACTCTCAGGGGAAAGCCCCAACCCACGGAGTTCCTTCGCGTCCATTTCTTGCATCTGACGCTGGTACTTGGCCACACCTCCGGCGCCCTCTTCCTGATAAAGCTGCTCTTCAATCAACTTCCGCTTCGCCTCGTCCCGCCAATCGTCCAGCCGCTCGGCATCGCTCAACTTACGGCTGAAGACCGGCCTGCCGTCCACCGTAAGCCAGTTGACCAACTCTTCCACCCGAAGCTCGTAAGCCTCGTACAATTTATCCGCCAACAGCTCGAGATAATGTTGCTTCGGCATTACATCGGCCCCGCTGGAGCGCCTGGCGCCCCACCCGTAATCTGGGCCATCGTCGGCGCGGGCACGGCGCCCATGCCACCGGGCCCCGCAGGAGGCGTTGCCGGTGTGCCGGTGTTGGCCGGTTGCAGCGCCTTACGCATCCCTATCCGGCGGCTGACCTCTTCGAGCATCGGCCCCATGATCTCGGGCCTCTTCATTAGCTCTTCGATGTCCCGCTCCAGTTGCAGCTTCTCGGGCTGAGGATAGCCCGCGTAATCCTCGCGGTACATCCGCATCGGGATCACGCCGTCGTTGTAGAGCATATTCCCCTGCGTAATCATCTGAGCGCGTTCAGCGGGAATGACGGGCGCCAGTTCATGGCTCACCTGGTAGTAGCCCGCGATCTCTGCCGGCCCGATCTCCAGCCATTGCTTCTTTTTCTTGTTCGTCACCCACAGCGGCACGGGCTGCTTCAGATCCTTCTCGATGCGCTCCAACATAAAACCGGTCACGTCGTCATATTGCTGGGCAAGGCTCTGCATGGCCGGCCCGATGATGGACTTAGCCACGGCAATCATGGTCAGCGCCGCCGTCCCCGATATATCACTCCCCGGCGCTATCCCCTTCAGGATAGGAGCAAGACTGGAGTCCTCGACTTCCTGCTTAATGAACTGGTGCATAGACTGGAGCTCGGCCCCCGTCGCCCCATACTCGAAAACCTTGAACCGAAATCCCGGCGGCGGCTTGAGTACCTTGCCTTGCTTGATCTCGATCTCATAGTTGAACCCCTCCATCGCCCCGGCTATCGCGGCTTCGTCATTGACCGGCTCCAGCATCAGGATGGGAAAGCCGGTATGCCAAGCCCAGTTGAGCCGGATGGTGGTCTGGGCATCCATCAGGTCCTGCAAATAGAGTAGTGGGAACACCAACGGCAAACACTGATATTTCGGATTCAATGAACTGGTGAAGTGAGCGTAGGACTCGAAGTAAGGCGGCGTGTCATAGGTGTGGTCGCCCACATCGACAACTTCATCATCCACCCGGTACACGAACTGGTCCCGCGTCCACAGCTCACAGAACTTAGCCGACCGGCTGGTAGACCCGCTCTCAACCCGCTCCCCGAGGCGCTTCGTCCAGTCCAACCCGTATTCCCGATAGAGCGGCAGAGCCTCGCGCTCGGAGACCTCCAGCACTTCGATGAGCTTGCCCCCCTGATAGACGGGCTTGTATGTCTTGGTCGGCACGTGCTCCCACACAAACGGGAACTTCTGGCGGCGCGTATCGCGCGTCCGCGCATTGTAGGCATCGATCTCCTCACCCTCTTCGCGCAGATACGCCCACTGGTGTTGTTGCAAAAGGCACTTGCTGATAGCGGTGCCGGTGGTCACAAGAGAATCGCGCAGAGCCGAGGCTACCCGCTCACGAGGGTCCAGCCGCGTGGCGAAAGCCGCCTCCACCCACACTTCCTTCAGAGAAGAAAGTTTCCGGGCGTCAGGCCCTTCCTCTTGAGGCTCCACCTTCACCCGCGGCTTCCCCGTGGCCATGATGTGGTTGGCTATCCGACAGAAAGAGAAGATAACGTTGCTGCGGTGCTCGACGGCCGTCAGCTTATATTCGGAAGGAATCTGGGGCGGCTGTTCCATAAACCGGCGCCGCTCGACCTTGTCGATCAGCTCATCCCGAGCGCTGTACTTGCTCTCAAGTTCAGACGCCATCTCCTGGATATAGCTGCCAGCGCTTTCCTTAGTCAGCTTCGTCATGCCGCCCTCTTGACCCCAAGACTCTCAGCCTTGAAGCTCCGACCCCAATAGTCCTGTATGAACTCCTCTGCATATCGCCAGGCGTTCACCGGGTCGTCATCTTTCCTGACCGGCATCTGGGTCCGCTCGTCCAGCACATAGTTCTCGATAGACCACTGGAACCTCAGACAGGCCGGATTCACAAAGAAGCCTTGAGACTCATCAGGCAACCGGTAGTTAAGGCTGGCGTTGCATAACCCCATCCCACTCGTCGGATTCCGCAACGTATCCTTCAAATGCTTCTTCGCATTCACGATCGGAAAATACTGGCCACGCTCCAGATAGGGCAAAGGATGTGCGGCGAAATACCGTTTCATGGAGATGATCCACCGAAGGTCCTCCGTGTCACACACGAGCGCCCGTAGCTTGTGCTTGCAACACATCTCCCACGCCTTCAGGTTGAACTCATTCTCCCCCATGAACGTCTTCCAGAACTCGTCAATGATATAGTGGCGCCGGTCTCGGTCCACCCCTTCCACCTCTATCCCACAGGGATGCGCCTGCCCGAAGTCCACCCCCCCTATCCGCCACTCAGGGTAAGCCGGCCACTTGTCCACAGCCACCACATGCTTCTCCGCGTCCCACCCGGCATGTACCATCCCGCTCAGCATGACGAATTGCCCCAACGCCTCTTGCCGATACAGCGGCGTGTCCCGGCCCCCGTAGGCCAGGGCCAGTTGCTCATCGAGTTCCCGACCACCATACGGATTGTCCCGCGTCCGCGCCGGAAGACAGATAAAGGTCGTCTCTATCGCCTCACTTCCCTCATCGGGCGTTATCCGTTTCACCGTCCGTGTCATCGGCAAAACGTCAGGTAAATACTGAATCACCTTGCGGTCGACAATGTTCGCGTCACCATAAAATACCTGGTACAACCAATGGCTCTTTCCCGCCGGCGTGCTCGTTAGCCAAATCATCTTCGGCATCTCATACCCACGTAGCCTAGCTACCAGATTCGTGTACGCCACATAGGGACTGTCCCTCGGCTCATCCATCCACACACAGGCATTGTCCGCCCCACGCAGTGCCTCAGGATGCTCCGTGCTCCGTAACCGCAATAGACTGTTCGTCACCATCACCTTGATCTCTTCATCCTGCGCCAGATATTTCCAATGCACCCCCTCTTGCAGCCCCCAATTCTCAAACACAGTCCTCAACTTCGGCATCGTCGCATCGTGCATTACCTTGTACGTCGGCGCCGTCACCGTCATCGCTATGTTCTCATTCCCCAATACCGTCTCTACTGTCTTCTCCGCCCCACCAAACGTCTTCCCCGCTCCAGCTCCACAATGGTTCAGTATGTGTAAATGATTCGCCTTCAGGCTTATCAATGCCTTCTGGAAATCTATCAGCTTAACCTTGATATTCCCCATCTTCCCCCAAAACAAAAACCCGCCACCTCTGACGGGTTCCTGGATGCCGCCAGCGTGACGGGCCTTAACCCTACGGCCTGTAGGGCGTGGACCCTACTCTATTCTCTTTCTAATTTCGCTTTCTTGATCGCCGCCGCTATCGACAGCAGACACCTCCATATCGTCTCCCACATCTGCCTCTCCGCGTCGGCTTGCGTCACACTCTATACCTTTCCCTGCATTCTGTCAAGTCCCCTCGCATACACCAACCCCAACTTCCCCAATTGCTCAGGTAATGCCTTCTTCTCTTTCAGCGTCTCGTGCATCTCTTTGACCTCAGCCCGCTCCCAAACCTCCCACTCACTTTTCATCTTTGCCACCATAGCTGACCGTCTTTTCTACGTTTATGTAGTATAATTCCCCTTTGTCGTCACCTTCCTCTTTACTTATCACGTTCCAAATCCGCTCCGTTACCTTATAGTAAACTTCAGCCCCCTCTGGACTACAACTCTCTATGATTGTGTCCCCTACCATCGGTACACACCCCGTCGGAAATGTTATCCACCAGTCATTATGTTCCCCATCTTGTAAACAGATCCTCATTGCTGTTCCTCCCCCCTTTTTGTGCCTGATGCGCTATGGCCGAGCCTACGGAATTTTGGTTTGATACGCGACAACCTCCCCGAAAGCAGGACGCCGGGCCGCAGAGGGGTACCCCCGGCACCCGGTCGGCGGCTCTTGAGGCTCGGCACCAGGTCGTACATCCCCTGCTATGTTCGCACAATATCTCTTATGTGCTGTCATTTCGTGCCTGGACTTGACAATAAGCGGCCTACTCACTCTCAGCCTCGATTACATCAGGCTCAGCGGGTACGGAATCCGTAACGCTGGGGGCTGGTAACGCCTTAACCTCGATAACATCACGCGCCATCCCTGCCAGCTCTGGGCAGGCTTGCATGGCCTCGGGCAACATACCACCGCAATCGATGTGGATGCTGATAGACTGCTGAGAGCGCTGGTTGACCACCTGCACTGGTTTGCCCCAGGCCCGGTCGAGCACATCCTGCGCCAGGCCGGCGTGGTGGTTACGCTCCAACTGATAGCGGTAGGCACCTAAAGCCAGGGGTATAAGGGGGTTGATGGCATCGAGTTGGCGCGAAATAACGAGCTCACACGCGGCTTTGAACGCCGGAATCCACCAATCTGAGGCTTGCCAGTTATCGGCTGTAGAATGGTGACCTGTGTACCCAGCGGCTTTAAGCGACTTGCTGGCGGGATAACCCTGAGCGCGCAAGAGGCAAAACGTACGCTTGGCAGGCTCTAAATCTCGAAGGACTGCGGGAAGGCTATCGAGGATATCTGGGGTATTGGTATCGGGCATTTGGCCCCCTACATGTAGGTGTTGTACTCAGTATACACCCACTACATACGGTGTCAAGGGGGGGGGGATGGTGGTGGGTGGGCGGCGTAGCCATAAGGCCCACCCACCACCGGGGTGGGGGCGTCGTTCCCTGGTAGCCTGGGGTGGTGCATCCCTGGCGAAGAATGAGCGGGATGCAGGGGTGGGGGCGTTACCCACCACGTTACTCGAAGGGGTGACGCGGGAGAGCCTTCGTCACCCTCTTTTTCTTTGGTTCTTTCTTTTTCTTTGAGGTGGGTGTGGTAATGATTATCTATACTACCCACCTACCCACCTACCCACCCATTTAGCCTCGGCACCCCTAATTTACTAGTAATTCAATAGCAAGTCAATAGAAATTGGTCCAAAACTCGTCAGTTATGTCAACTCAACCCCTTGACATCCCTAGTGATTGTATGAGATGATAGGAGTATCAGGGCTGGGAGGCGGCCGGGCCGGAAACGGCGGGAACACTCCTCTGAGGCGGATAAGATCACCTCACGACTTACCCCGAGGGGTCGGACAGGCTGGCAGCAGTAACCAGTTTCCCAGCCCTGACACGCAGACCAGAGGACGCAGCTTATCAACAAATTCCAGAGGAGGAGGCTCAAAATGTACGCGATTATAACAGGCGACTCGGCGCACGACGGGATATATCGTTCCCGCGCTGCGGCGCAGAAACGGCTGGCGGAGATAGCCTCCGTTGCGAGCCTCCTGAATGGCTACCCCAGAATCATTCAGTCGGAAGCCGAATGCAAATACGAGTGTGACCGGCTGGCTTGGGCAGACGCAGAGCGACACGCGAGTTGGGCCCACTGGGGCAGCAGATAGCTCCAAGCACCTTAAAAACCGAATAGAAACCCGGCAAACCAGGTGCGAAACCGCAAGCGAGAGGCTCACAGAGAGCCCGGTAACATCTGAGAGTCCAGCCCACGATACGGGCGCCGGGGGAAACTGAATGCAGGGGCAGCTTGATACGCTGCCAGGAGTGGCGAGTGAGTGAGACTCGCCCCCGCTGGGAGCGTATCAAAATAAAGGGAGGGACAAAATGAACAGGCTTAAAATCATGGCAGTCGAGGGAACGTGGGCGGTAGATTTCAGCGGCGACGACAGTCGAGAGGAAATCGAGCGGCTGTTTGGGACTGAGATCGTACCCACGCCCTACACCACGCTCACACCTCGTGAGCGGGTGGTAGCGGCAATCCAGAGGCAAAATCCGGGATGCACGGTTAGCTAACTAGTGCGACTCTCGGCGC
>ERZ1292632.1609-Hain-H43-01um-R2-1609-length-21345-cov-6_pt1 | contig 21345 bp, 19 predicted proteins | sample MGYA00564407_ERZ1292632 | MGnify/ENA primary metagenome ERZ1292632 (study PRJEB36523, sample SAMEA6512637) | groundwater metagenome | collected 2019-01-08 | study: AquaDiva: Metagenomics assemblies of 32 groundwater samples | reverse complement strand
CACCCACGCATTCTGGAATAGCTGGCTAGAGTCACCAGTGCTGAAGGGACTGTCTGAGGAGGTATCCGTTACCGTGGTAGTAGCACCAGCAGTAGGTGTACCTCCAGCATACCCCAGTTCTTTAGCTATTAGAGTCTCTAGAGCTAGGAGAGTAGTACTCATGATATACCTCTAGCTGTACTGTAGCTTATACAGCTACAGTAGCTTATACAGCTACAGTAGCTGCTTCTGTCTTCTTGCCACGCCTGTATGGTGGCCGTGCGTCTACGGGAGCATTTCTCTGTGCTACCAGGGAAGTCAACAGCCTCTCCTGGTAATCCCTGGTGTCCTGCTTCTCCTTGTCCGCCTTGGCCCGCTCTATGGCACTCCAGGCTCGCTTGTGCCTGTGCTTCATGTGGTCCTCCACGTCCTGTGGAGAAGCTAGATTGGCTTTGCTGCACTCTATGAGGCCCCAGGTGGTGTACTCAGGCAGCCTGATGTCTGGGTGCAGCAGGCACCTGTGGTTGCCACGCACAGGTAGTATCTTGGGGTCGATGGTGGTGAATACCTGGGAGCCGTCGATCCGCCTCTTGCTGAGCTGAGTGTCTAGCATGTTGCGATTGGTGCGGGATTGCTCACCTGTCCGGGTGTCATAGATGTAGACGTAGCCAGCGCTCTTGCGGGTGCTGATGATAGCAGGCATAGGCTCATCGGGAGTTCTGCCTGAGGACACTATGTCTCCAGGCTTAGCGCCCGTTTCGGGAGCCATCTCGATCATGCCCTGCATCCCTGCTATCACGTCGTCTACTTCCCTCTTAGCTCGATCTTCTACAGTCTCCATAATTCCTCCTTAGTTTCGGGAGTACTCATGTACACTCATGTATACTCATATACTGGCATAAGCTAGTTTCTCTGCTTGGAGCCGCCCCAGCCAAACGATGACAGGCGTCGGCGCACCAGCCCCTTTAGCTCCTGCTGGTCGTGGAATCGTTCTATCAGGTTGCTGGGCTCAGGCCGCTCAGTCTCAGCCATGTAGCCAACGTGCATACGGTTGGCCATATCCAGCACCTCGGCTACATTATACAGGCACTCAGGTCTGTTGTTGGTCCAGACACCGGCGACTATGTTGAACTGGTCCAGCTTGAACCTACTCCTGGGGCCGAGGTCTGTTCTGAACTCACACAGGTATGGCTCCCTCCATACGGTGACAATACGGTAGCGTCTCCAGCCTCTGGAGCCTGGAGATTGCAGGTCTAGTTCTTTGAGGGACCAGGCTAGCTCATTGTCCAGGACGTAATCTGTGGGTATGAGTAAGGGTAGCATCTTAGCCTACTCCTAGCAGAGGTAGAAGTGGTATTGCGGCAGCACCTCCGGACGGTCGTATGGCCCAGAGTATAGCACCCCACCGCCTGGTGGCACCCATCGCTCCAGTGACCTTATCACCGGAGGCTCCCGCAGTGGCCTGGATCACGTAGTCACTCTGTATTCGGGCAGCAGCATTGGTGTCAGCAGCCGTACTCATGCCCGTTGGAGCCGCGAAGGAGTTTAGTGCAGCAACACCAAAGCCCGCAACCAGCATCGCGCCGTCGGTGACGGTGGTTATGCCTGTGGCCGTCAAGGTGACGCCGTTGCCGTAGTTCGTGGAAGCAGCAACGTCACTCGGCGTAGTGGTATCCTCGTCATCGAACCGGAGGATGTGTACTTCCATCCCGTTGGTTGTGTCGCTGGCGGTGAACACATAGCTAGCACCTTCGCTAGCAGCTACCTTGCGCGCCATCACAACAGCAGGATTGTTTGGTGTAGGGTCTTCAGCCCGTGCAATCTCTGTCCAGCCGGTGGGCAGGGTTAGCGTGCGCTGCGTGGTATAGCGAACACACCAGATAGCAACCAGGAGGTCATTGTCTACTGTACCAGTAGGCTTATTGCAGGTGACCTGAGTGCCCTCATTGGCTACCGATGCTGTTGCTGCTGTCTGAAACGCGACTGCCATCTGGGTCTCCTATGGCGCTGGATACTCAAAGTTCGTGCGATAGGGCATTACCGGATCGCCATACTCATCGACCAGAATCTGCGAACCAGCTACATTGTATTGTGTGGTCATACCGGCCAGGAATGTGGCCTGGGCTACGATGGTGCCATCCGCTTCCAGCAGGGTTCCACGAGCGTTGTAAGCGCCGTTGTTGATGCAGCGCACTCTCAGTATCCGCTTGTTCCCATCATGGTAATCGTACTGGAACACCACTGCTCCGTTTGCAAAACTAGCTATCTCTACTGTTGCCATCTCTACACCTCCTGCTAAGCCTTACTCTGGTATCCTGTTACTGAGATGTATACTGTAGTTAATGCACCAGATACGTCAAAAGCCAATGCTGTGTTGGCAGACGTTCTGAACAGCGGCTCTGCGCCAAGTAAGTTAGCGCCGCCATTTGCAGGTATGGGTACAGTCCACAATACACTACCCGCAGTACCATCCCTGAAGTCCACATAGCCATTGGTTGCCGACGCGTTGTGTATGGAGTACCCACGGACGTAGTTGTAGGTGCTGGCTACGGCGGCAAAGGTAGTGAGGGCAGTAGCCGCCCCATCAGTATTAGATACCCGCTCGGACATCAGGTCGGCATGGGCAGCTCCTTGGCGCACCAGCAGCGCACCATCCAGGTCACAGAACAGATTGCTGCGATCATTGGCTACTACCAGAGTCTGGCCCTCTAGACTAGAGATGGCCTTAGCACCCATCTTAACGGGATTGCCACTGTCAGCGCCGTCGTGGGCTACGTCACCAGCGGTATTGGATGCAGTAACGGTGCCATCTATCGTGAGGGAGCCAGCGTTATCGTCTACAGAGATGAGGCCTGTGCTGTCACTGGCGATAGTGACCCGTAGTGCAGTGGCCTCTACGCCTCCACCAGTCACACTCAGGGCAGCATTATCTACTGTGAGTGAGCCTGCGTTGTCATCTACGGATACCAGGCCGGTGGAGTCTGTAGCCAAGGTCACGCGCAGAGCAGTAGCTTCAACTCCAGCCCCTATCGGTGGGGCTGTTCCATTCCAGTTCGTTGACACAGCCAGGCCAGAGGCTACACCCTCCACTAGCAATGCCCTTCTGGAGGACATCCTTAGAGACTGAGCCTGGTTTTCGGTCACACCGACAGGTGTGGTGTCATCAAAGACTGCTCCAATGACGGCATATTTGCTCAGTGCCGCGTCCCCAGAATGAACTATGTCATCTATGAGCTGGAGGGCTGTGAGGGCGCTGCCGTCTACCTGTACGGCAAATGTCCCGGCATTGGTTATGTTCCAGGTGCCCTGTATCTGCACTGGCAGACCGGCTGAGGTGGTTACTAGAGTGGCAGAGTCAAGGGCTCCGTAAGCCAGCTTGAGGATCTGGTAATGTACAGCGGTGATGTCGTCGGTGGCTATTACTGCTCCATTGGCAGTGCCAGCGCTTAGAGTAACATTGTCAGCCAAGTTGCCTACTCCTCTCTAGCACATACGCTATGCCAGGCAGTGCAGCCATCCACACAGCAAAGTACTTGAGTATGGACCTGCCAGCTCCTACACCTACACCGGCCACACTGACTTTGTGCCCCTGCTGGTGAGCTAGGAGTATCATCACTCGAACCTGTGTCGGAGGCTGGAGCCACAGCCTTTGGCGCAGTAGAACACGTGTTCGTGGTCGTTTACCAGGGCAGCTCTCTTGTGCCATACATGGGTAGTCTTGGTGCAGCCAGTGGGGTTTAGTTCTTCGTCGTCTGGTGGGGCAGCCTCCTGGTAATCTACCAGACTGTTTATAGTCTTGCCGAGTTCAGCTATCCGCTCAATCACTCCTGCATCGGGCTCGTGCTTGTGCTCATAATGAGACACAATAGGACCTATGGTCCGTATCGTACCGTCTAGCTCTTTTATCTTAGCTTGGGTACGAACATGCTCTACTGCTATTATAAATAGAGCTACTACCATGAGTACTATAGCTATATACATGAGGTCTGTCATGCTACCAACCCGTCGCTGCTCAGTGGAATCCACAGCACGTCTATGCGTACAGTGCCGTCGCTGATAGCTGCCGTGAGGACATCCATGAGTATGTTTTGAGTTATAACGACATCTTTGCAGGCAGCAGGTAAGGCTACGCCGTAGAGGTCGGGAGTAGCATCTACCCATATCGTACCGTTGTCCAGGTCTGTCGCTGTGGTCACAGCAATGAACAGTGATACTGAGCTGGTGACTCCGAGGCTAACAGTTCCGGCACCAGCACTCACTAGGTTCTCTGAGCAGTAGCCGCTGATGCTACCTACCAGCACTTCACCTGTAACGGTGAAGACTGCAATCGTGCCCACGTTGCCATTACCTGCTGTAGCAGCAAATGCATGGGTCTTGGAGGCTCGGCGCAGGCCGAGCCCCCCGTGGCTTACTCTCATCCCCTACCTCCTACTGGTAGTAAGTTATCTCCAGAGTGGCGCTGACGCCGGACTCCCTGATAGCGGAGAAGTTAGCTACTTCCATGTCGCTGTCCAGATAGATTTCATCATGTACGTCAGCCCGGTGGCCGGTAGTGGCAGTTGGAGTAGTGCCGTCCACCCAGTACCTCACAGGAGCAGCGAGCACAGTGATAATGGCCCCTTTGGGCACCTTGCCTGTGGGGACGGTTAGACCTCCTGCCGTAGCAGTCACACTGAGTCCCGTTTGGACTCCTATTGGTATGCGATGAGGGCTAAGAGCTATTGGCATATCATCCTCCAGCTACCATTGCGTAGATGGTCACGGTCTCGCTGCCAGGGGCTACGCTGGTAAACCGGACTAGCAGCAGAGCATTCTCGTTCTGGGCTAGAGTTACAGTAGCAGGCTTCAACGTTACGTTTGAGCCTGCCGACACCGTGAGAACCTCAGAGGCGTCGGCTGTGTTTATGACGTAGCAAGAGAAGGTGGCATCAGTGGCTCTGCCCGGTATGGGCATTTCTGCCACCAGCAACGCCGCCGTAGGAGTAACGTCAGTACGAGCACCGCCATTGGGGTCACGTAGTATCAGCCCGCCTAGCACCTGAGCAGCAGTGTACGTGACAGCACCAGCGGTGCTTATCGTGGCCGCTGCAAGCGTCTCCACCATTGGCTTTAGGTTCAGATGTGAGTTTAACCTTATAGGCATATCATCCGATTCCTTTCAGGAGCCCAGAGCGGCTAGCTTGCTCTCTAGATGGCTTATCCTCTCGGCCATAGCCTGGAACCCCAGAACTGTGTAACCAAGGGCGTTGATGGGATTCAGGATGCGGCCATTGTGGTGCATCGCCCAAGGAGCTTCGTCAGACATAAGCCCAGTATAGATTGTGTCTACGTCTCCAGTGCTGGTTATGTGCTCGGAGCTTTCCCTCTGCGACTTGTACCTGAAGTCATAGACGGGAGTAGAGAGTATCCGTTGCAGAGCTTCCTGTGCATCGGTGCGCAGGTTGAGTATGTTTTTGAACTGCTTGAGAGAGCCAGCAGCAGCCCAAGTACACTGCGCTGCACCGCCACCAGAGGTTAGCTGTTCGGCGGCTGCACCCACGCCATCGGCTCCGGCTGTAAGAGTCAGGTTTAGCTTGAAGTCTCCGGTGCTCTCACCAGAAGCTATGGTTACTTTCTGAGCGGCGGAGATTATCATAGCCTGGGTGAGTACGGAGGGTGCGGCATCTGTAGCCGTCAGGAAGGTGATGGTGCCTGGGCCTCGGGTAGTAGCGATGGTGCCTGCCATGTCGAATCGTATTTGACCTGCCTGGACGTATTCGCCAGCAGCTACGGCTCCATAAGCCTGGATGGAGCCCAGATCGTCACCGGTAGTGAGTACTGTGGGCGCTGCAATAGTGCCTCTGGACTTGTGGAAATCAATAATGGGGCCGGTGGTTGTTGCTCCTGTTCCGAACACGGCTATAGTTGGTACAGTCGTGCCGTTGTAGATGCCTAGATCGACGGACTCTATGCTCTGCCCGATGGCTAGGACTGGTACATCTACAGCGCCACCAGCAGGTAGCTGTAGCAGCATAGCATTGGCGTTGGCGTCGGTCGTATCCCAAGAGAACCGGGCTGTGTTGCCAGTTCCTATTCCCAGCAGGATGTCGTCTGAGACGGTGATGTTGCCGTCGTAGACCATAGTGCCGCCCGCAACGGTCAATGTGTTAGCTGCGTGCGTAAGAGTAACGTCCCCGTTGTTGAAGTTGACTACCCCGCCAGATGCAAGGAACAGGTCACCCCACATGAGGGCGGTGGTGCCGAGAGCGCTGCCATCACTGGTGGTCGGGGACATAGATGCGGCTGCCAGAGTGACTTCACTGGTTCCGGCAACTGCCAGGATCAGGTTAGCACCTACAGCATCCACATAGGCATTGGTAGCGTCGTGATACAGCTTGAGGTAGTCGGTGGCTGGTGTAGTCTCACTATGCACATAGAGAGCAGGGTTGGTGTCAGCAGAGACATTCCAGTCGGTGTTGATGTCTGCCCCTGAGCAGACGTGTAGTGCCAGGCTGTTGGCGTCTACTACCAGGGCGTTGGTGGGGTTGGAGGCGTCCCCGATGGTATGCCTGAACCCTGCGAACCTTGAGTTAACTGGTACGGACATTCCTTTCTCCTCTCGTAGTTAAGCTACGACTTTAAGAGTGATTTGGGGCCTGGTGTTAAGCAGGCCCCTGTGATTAAACTCTACCACATGCTACGAATACGTAGTCCACGTCTAGGCTTGCAGCCGCCCCGTCGTCTGCTACACAGATAACAGGAGTGAGTAGAGTGGCTGCCGTGATAGCATTCTCCAGATTCTCCTTGATTATGTTGCCGTTGATGTAGAACGAGGCCTCACCATCGGCGTTGAGCACTATGCGGAAGGTTTGGAACGTGGCCAGTACGGGATTGTAGCTGGCCGCTGCCGATGTCAGCGCGGTATCGCTGTTGGCCTTCGTACCGCCGACCTGCCATACCGCCGCGCCGTCGGTCCCGCCAGTATACATGAAGCCCACTGCGTTTGCAGCGTCGGTGGTGAGCGTGCCGCCGTTTGTATTCATCGGAATGGTGGTCGCAGTCGTGGTGGGCTTGGCACTCGCCAGACCGAGAAAGTTAAACTGAAGCAGGCTGGTTATCAGAGCGCACCTGGCCTCAAATATGAGTGGGCCTCCGGCAGTAGACCTGTAGATGATCTCGCCTACAAGCGATGCCAGGTCTGCGCTAGAAGCACTGGTGACGGTTCCCCGTATCACGCCGTTTGCCTGTACGTTGATAGCATACGCCGTGGCACCGGCAGCTACGGGTACACTCCACAGGAAGGTATCGTAGGTATCCCCCAGGAAGTCATCGAATAGTCTTACCTTACCAAATCCGGTATCTGTTGCCATTTTGTTTTCCTTTCTGTCCCTGTACTCTTTCGTACACTAAGGGCAAGCTAGTTTAACTAGCGGCTAAGCGTCAGCCTGTAGGCGCAGTTGCATCGCTGTAGACCTCGTAAAGCCAGTTGCCAGCCGAGCGCTCGCCGTATGCGTATTCGTCCCAGTGCCATATGCTAGTGCCGCCGCCACCAAAGCTGGGCTCGTCACGGGTGGTGGTCCAGGCAGCTCGGCCCTGTACCAGCACAATAGATTCCTTGGCAAACACACCACCCTTGGAGTCGTCTGAGGAGTCGATGGTGATGTTGCCGTCCTCGTAGATTTCGGCAGAACCGATGCGGCCCTCGAAGCCATTACGGAAGGTCTGAGCGGTCTCGCCCTCGGGAATGGCGTAGGTGCCAATACCGGCTATCAGCTCATCGACAAGGTCTTTGACCTGGAACCCGTGGAGGACACAGTAGACTGGACCCTCGGCAGGCTCGGTGGCGTTACCCCTGATGCGAGAGACGGCACTGATGATGACGCCACTCTGTAGGGTAGTGCCTGCGCCAGACAGAGAGGTGCTGGCACCGTCCAGTGCGGTCAGGCCGTCCTCATCCTTCTTGCGCTGAATGGCATTCTGGGCCAGTCCCCCCATCTTTCCCCAGGCTTCAGAGGCTATTCTCTCCTGTACTCGCTTGGTGACTACCGTGTGAACGCCTATTAGGCTGGGTGTTACACTAAAAAGTGTGTCCGAATACTGTTGAGGATTCTCGAAGTACTCGGTCTCGGCCACTGCGCTGGCGGAGATTGCAGCAAACGATGTCTCACGCCAGGAGATACCAGTACCTGGCTTGAGAGTTTCTTTCGTTACCAGACTGGGCATGCGGCCCTTGTACTCGCGTACTATACGGGCGGCAGCCAGCATGGTGTTTAGAGAGTCAGTTAAGTTAGTGGTTACGGTTTCACCACTGGCCATGTCTTACTCCTTTCGGCTAGAGCCGAACGTTTGTTAGTTTCCTGGCTCTAGCATGGTCGTTCGATTCCCCGCGAGCATAAGCAGCAAGGAATGACTTGTCGTCGGATACGCTACCACCGGGAGGTAAGACGGCAGGTGAAGGAGCAGCTTCTCTGGTAGCAGCCATACGCTCTTTGTATAGAGCTTCAGCTTCTACTTTAGCTAGCTCCTTGGCCAGCTTATCGGCTTGCTTCTTGCTAACGGTAGATACGGCAGCATTCCAGAAGTCTTGGAAAGTGGTGAAGCGGTTGTTGAGTGGGTGGAGGTCCATGCGTTCCTGGTCGGTGAGGCTGGAGTCGGACATTACTATGTCATAGAGTGTTTGGCCGACTTTAGCCAACCCGATGGCCTCGGCACGGGCATCTTCCTCTGCCTTGGCCTGTTCGCTCTTGACCTTGACACCTAGCTCATACTCATCCATACCCTTGATTTGCTCACGCTCACGAGCAGCTTCATCCTGAGCTCGCTTGCGATTGCTAGCAGCTTCATCCTGGGCACGGAGCTGAGACAGACGGGACTGGACTCTGAGTTCTACGTCTGCATCCCGTATGGACTTAGCTCGGTGCTCTATCTCTTTCTTGACTCTCTGGTGCTCTACTACTCTAGCGACGAAGGATTCATCTTGGAGTAGCTGGTCTAGGTCGGGCTCAGGCACGGGAGGCGCAGTGGTGGGAGCAGCAGTGGACTCAGGAGAGTCCTGCGGCAAGGCACCCTGGGTAGAGTCCGGTGCTAGCTGAGGCTCGTCAGCCATTTGTATCCTCCAGGTAGTATACTATCTGTATGCTCATGAGTGCTCATGAGTATACTCTGAGGTCATAATAGAACAAGAGGTAGGTGGATGTCAAAAAGTTAGCTGTGAGAGGGCTATTTACGGGATGGAAGGACTCCAGTGCCCCTAGAGGTGGGAAGGAGAGGTCTGGCAGGAGTAGGTACTGGAGTCGGGGCTACAGGACTGACAGGTACGGCAGGTGGCAGTTTGCCCTGCCTTCGTAGCTCTTCCATCTCAGAAGGTAGGTCGATCACCCCTGGCACCTCGCTGAAGAACTTATGCATGAGGCCGGACCTAGCAGGGTTGACACGGAACGCCTGCCGCTGAAGAGACATGCCGTACTTGTTGGACGCCTCGTACAGCATTACTGCCTTCTCGCTGTATTTCTTGCCTGCCATGAACTTAGATGTAATACTATCGGTGCCACTACTGGCTAGCTGTGAGATATACTGGCGAACCTCATCAGCCATGTCCGCTTGCTCATTGTTGAGATGGTCGTATTTAGGGAGCTTCATATAGGCAGAGAACTGCTCCAGAGCTTTGACGTACTCAGGGTCTTTGTTGCGGTTGATGTACTCCATAGCTCCGTCGACTATCTCCTTGCCGCGCCCTGGATAGATGCGCATATAGAATGCCTTGAGAGCATCCCGCTCACGCATCAGTTCCTCCACGTCACCTATGCCGAACTCGATGGTCTCACCGGCACCCTCGCCAGGGTATCTCCCTATGCCAGGGTATCTCTCTATGTTCATCTCGGTAAGCAGATGCCAGGCGGTGATGAACCTGTCTTCTGGAGTCACATCGGAGCCAAGGACGGCATTGATGTCTTCCTCTGACAGATTTGGCTTACCCTTGATTTGCTTGTTGATGTTGGTAAGCCACATGCTTACTTCCTTGAGAGCGGACATCCCTTTAGTCTTGGCAATGCGAGACTCCATTTCTTCTACAGCCTGCTTCCACTGCGGATTGTCCCGCAGCAGGTCTTTCCTGGTCATGGCTATCCTGCGCTCCACGTCACCTATAGCAGCTCTATACCAGTCGCCGGACTTCCTTTCCTCACCAGGCTCAAGCTCACCATTAAACAGCCTCTCAGCCTTTTCAATCTCTGATCTGAGAGAGTCTACCTGCGTGGTATATGCTACGCGGAACTGATGATACAGGCTGCCACGCTCGGCGTATGCCTCGGCGGCTGCTCGTGCAGCCTCGTCTATTTCGGGGTGCCCTTGGCTTATTTTGAACATCAAGTAGCGGCTGGCCTCAATGGTAGCGGGCTCCAGGTCAGCATACCTGAGCCCCCCAGTTTTCCAGCCTTGAAGAACTGATTCTATTGCTCTGGTCTCGGTCTCCTCACGGACAGCAGCGGGAGACAGCTCGGCAGCTCTGGCACCAGTCCACTGAGTGCCAGCAACTACCAAATCGTCCCAGGAGACACCACTGCCTGTCAGGGCATCCATAGCGGCTTCCTGAGCCCAGGAGAACATGAGGCTGCTGATGAGGAGTGCAGGGATCTGCTGCCAGGCATCTAGGCTGGACATAGCACGGCCACCAGGATCATGGCCTAGCATATAGTCTATCCCTTTGCCCACAGGAGGGCTAGATATGCTGCGCAGGTGACTGGCTAGTAGTTTAGCTCCCTCCAGAGGTTCCCCCTTGATAACACTGGACAAAAACAACTGCTGTGTGAGTCTGAAATAGCCAGGTATAGCGCCGCCAAGGGCTACCCTGGTGTCGCCTATGCGAACGGTCATCCAGCGGGAGGAGTATGAGGCATCTAATGTTCCCTCGGCGAGGGGGTTCTGGCCTAGCAGATAGTTGATTCCTACGAACCCGGCCATACCAGCGATAATAATACGGGATAGAGATTCGCGAGCTAGATTAGCACGAATGCCTCCCTTGAAGGAATCCGACAGCAGTCCTATAGTAGCGTAACGATAGTTCTTAGCAAACATCAGAGCGGTCATCACAGCCTGCTGGTTCTGGGAGATTCCTTTGAGGCTCATGTTGGCCACTCCGGTAGCGTTGTTCCAGAAAGCAGCTAGCTCATACAGGTCGCGCTTGTTCCGGGCCATGTGCCTGGTGGCCTGCCAGGATTTTATCCTGGCTATGTTCAGGTAGGCGTCATAGCCACGAGCGAACGGCTTCATGACTGGGCCTATGATGGGAGCCTGAGCTATCTCACCAAACTCGGAGGGGACGGTTATCAGGTGATACCGAGCCCCATCCCTGCTGTAGTCTGCAAGCTCTGCCATGATTTTATTGTAGGAGGCTTCGGAGAGGATTGCTTTGGAGCCCTCCCAGACAGCCTTAGCAAATATCTTCGGCTCCATTGACGCCACCACTAGCAGTTGCAGCATAGGTGCAGATATGTCCACGTTGGTAATCATGGAGCGCATTATGGCTGCGGGCCACTTAACTTTAGTGGCTACATCCACGGTGAACTGCTTGAGGTGGGCACCTAGTACCTCAGCCTGTGGCCGGGCCAGCTCGCTGGGCATTCCAGGCCTTTTTATCCCAGGTAAAGGCTCCTTGGCTATTCCCAGTAGCTCCCTTAGCTGAGCCACATTCGGGTCTCCACGAGGGAAGACTTGTTTCATCATAGCTATGAACTCTTCGCTGTCGGCGGGTTTTACTATGATCGGCTTCGTAGGGAACATAGGTAGAGTGGTTTCAGTGAAGCCTACATGAGCTTTCCACTTATGGGGGAATACTGCTTTGATGTAGTCAGTGGTTTGCTTCATGGCTATCTTGCGGCCTACGCCCTGCATGAACGCCTCCAAGGATTCCTCCGGGTCCAGATAGCGGAAGCCATTGGCAAAGGCATCGTCGGCAGTTGCAAATACACGGCGCTTGTCAAAGGGCTCTTTACCGGGGGAGAGAGGACTGGCTTTAGGGTCTACCTCTGCCATCAGCCAGGTGCCATCATCCATCTGCTTACCCATTACCTTACGGGGCCAGTACTCACCCTCGAAGGCAGTAGGTGTGCTAGGGAACGGTATTTTGTTCTGGCGCATACGTATCTTAGCATCTTCTATGAGCTTGCGGCCTATAGTGACCCACTCTAGCTGCTGGGGAGTCAAGTCGTATTTCTTGTACTGCTCCATTACGTCCAAGATGGGCACCCAGTCTTTATAGCCGGACCCTCTCTTGGCTACAGATACTAACCCTTCATTGGTAGTGCCGAATAGCTCCCTGCTGGTGCCCTTACTCATCAGTCTGGCTTTGGCCCCTACTAGGCCATTGCTCCAGGTATCCATGACAGACTGGTAAATTAGCAGAGCGTTAGTAGCGGGGGTTTTTTTGGTTATGCCTACACGGTCGTAGAATCCTGCCCAGCCTTCACCCAGGCTGTTTCGTACCCAGTCTCTGGTAGCCCTTATTTTACTGGGCCTGTTAAGCCATTTTAGAGCCTCACTGCTAGGCGCTATCCAGGGATACCAGTTTGGTTCGCCATTGTAGCCAATGCCCATGCCTGGCCCAGTAGCGCCACTGGTAGGTGGGAGTGCGGCAGGTACTCCAGCTTTAGCAGTAGGTGCTCCAGCTTTGGCGGAGGGAGCTTTGGCAGCAGGTGCGCCAGTGGGTGGGGCTCCAGCAGCTACTGTAGCTGGCTTTGCCACTGGGGCGGCAGGCTTAGCAGCTATGGCTGGTATCTTAGATACATTAGCAGGTTTAGCAACGGCTGGTATCTTAGATACATCACCAGCCTCCTCCACTACACTCCAGTTCCCATAGGGAGCGTCGGCTTTAAAGGTGTTTCCGTTCCTGAGTACTATCTGCCTGGTGACCTCACCGGAATCGTCTACAGTCTCAGCTATTGCGGACTTGCCGTTGGTGAGAATGCGATATCCGGCTATGTCGCCGGAGGTTTGAGCTTGGCGTGTAGCGTCCAGAGCCTCGTCCTGGTCTGGAGTCCATTTGGCTGTAGCTCGCTCAGCAGTCACCGTGGGCGGCACTGGAGTGGGCTTTGCTTCAGCAGCAGGCGTAGGCTTGGGAGCTGCTAAGAGAGGCTGTGTTGTCTCTGGAGGAACATTGCCCCCTAGATGGTCGATGACAGCACGCCTGTTTATCTCCATCAATTCATTTATGTCAGTGATGCCATTGGCAATGGCTTCATCGGCCTTGCGTTTGCCGTAGTCTATAGCAGCCTGTCCAGCGGCCTGCTTGGCTTTAGTATCGGCCATTCGTTGCATTAGATCAGCGTTGGCTTCTGGCGTACCGCCCGTTATAGTTGTTCGTGCAGCCTCTGCTCTGGGCTCCGCACCAAACTGCTCTTCATAAGCCGCCCGCTGCTCTGGTGTCAGCCCTTCCAGTTTCCGCGCTACTTCCTCACGCCAGGCCTCTTGTGCTGCTGCCTGAGCATTGGGATCGTCACCAATTTTACGCAGCTCAGCAGCTCGCTCTGGTGTCAGACCAGCCTCACCTATCCTTATACCTCCTCCAGGTCTGGGGATACCTCCTTCATGGGGGGCAGTGGTCCCCAGTCCAGCGGTCTCAGGTCCAGCCTCAACTGGTATATTTTCTTCCAGTCCGCTCCCTGGTTCTTGGCCGCGAGCAATATCTCCCTGATCTCCTCTGGGGAGTCTGGGTTCCGGTATGTCGCTGCTGCCAACTCTGCCCAGTATATCCTCTCTATCGGAGACATCCCAAATGTCTGTGAGGTTCTTGGTGTGTCGTTTGAGGTCATCGAAAGCTCCTTTCTTACTCAGAACACCATCTAGAGTAAGGCTTAAAGCGTTTTGCATAGGCAAAACGTAGCCACCGACACGGGTTTGCTGGCCTGCAAACTCCACCTCATGGGCACGTTCCTTGAGGTGAGTCAGCTCATGGACTAGTGTAGACGTTATTCGGCGCGATAGCAAAGCCCGTGTCTCCGGTAAGCTCAAATTGTCTATGTTAGGCAGGTAACCTATCTCACGCCATGCGTTGTAGGGGTTTATCAGTATAATGTCGTTCGCAGCATTCAGGGCCGATCCGGGAACCTCCATACCCACATACTCTCGCCCTAAGCCAATCCCGCCAAAGCGGACGTTCCTGTGAGGCACTCCCAGCTTACTCAGATAATCCTTCATCTTGGACAGCCCACGGTCGAGCTCATAGGCCAGATCGTAGACATACTGGGCTTTACTTATCTCAGTCACCAGATCGACAGGGATTTCATTGGCAGAGTCAACTACACGAACGACGGTTTTTACTTTTTCTCCCCATAGAGCAGGGCCGCTATTGTATGCATCGACGATGCTGTCCGTCTCACGTTTGATATAATCTGGAGCCAGTTCGTTCTGTATGTACTGCTCTACCCTCTGAGATGCTACATCACGCAGCGACTCACGGTCCGGGGTCCAGGGGTAGTCGGCGGAATCCGGGCCGACCTTAGACTCTACGTCCACTACAACATTTCTAGGTAGTTTAGCTGAACGGGATATTTTTACATTAGACTTCACCTGAGGCAGACCATAATTTAGATAAATGACGCCTGGGTTATCTGTTTCCTGGGTGGCAGTACTGATATATACGTGGAGCCTAGCTCCAGGAACATCCACAGTTTTTACTAGCTGGACTCCTTGACTAAGATCCCTGAGTGGTCTTCCTCCCCAGGACAGTGCAACGTCTGCTTGAAGTCTGTGAGTGTTTACAAAATCCTGCGTCCAGTTGAGCGCACGGGTCGGATCACGGGACGCGCTGATCGCCAAAATGACATCGATGACTGTGCCGGTGGGAGTACCAGTAGGAACCTCCGTAACTACAGGCTTCATAGCCAGTCTGGGGGTTTTGGCCAAATCCTCTGTTGTAGCCAGCCACTTATGGCGATCTCCTATGAGTACAGTGTTCAGGGTCTTACCCGTAGCAGGATCAACAGCGGTTGTAGAGACCTTAAACGAATCGGAATTGCCAAACACAGCATTGAGGCCAATGCCCATGCCACCGCTACTGGGGCCTCCAGGCTTGTAGGTGGAGTACAGGTCTACCAGTGGGCCTGCAACTACATCTGGCAACATACCATCGCCGTTATCAGATATGGTAAGGGCTCTCCCTGAGCTAGATACATCCATCTTTATGTCTGCCTTGCGCCCTGTATAACGGGTAGCGTCCGCAGCATTTTGGAGCAGCTCCCTGATGGCTATTACGTCCAGAGGGCCTCTATACATCACCCCAACAGTTACGATTTTTGCACGCGGGTCCACGGATGCTACGATGGCTTCCTCGCCGTTCGGTAACTTTATGCGCATGTACTCTACATACTTAGGGCGTACCGATGACTTATCCACCACACGCCGCTCAACGGCGTCGTATAGCTTATTATCCGGTAACTTGCCAGTAGTAAAAAACTCACGGGCAATGGTAGCTTCCCTACTAGTTAGCTCACCTGCTTTGAATCTATTGGTTACGCTGCTGGGCGTAGGCAGAGCAGTGGCTGGAGGGTTGAGGTCACGTGCTAGGATCGGAGTTCTGCCCCACCCCAAACCCCCACGCTCACCAGCTACTATAGCTTCACGGACAGCAGGTACAGCTCGACCGACAGCCTCAGCTCCAGCCTCTGCCACCCTGCCAACAGCGGGAGCAGCCTCCTTAACTACACTAGCGTAGGCTCCTGGGGCAGCAGCAGCCTCTCGTGCAACAGCCCTAGCTGCTGCTCCGCCGGTAGTAGCTAATCCCTTGACTGCCTCGGCGTAGGCTATCGGAGCGGCAGCGGCCTCTCCAGCTAAACCTCTGGCAACGACGGGAGCAGCCTCTTTAACTAGTTCCGCAGCCCTAGGCAGGGACCTCACTGTGGACTTTGCTAGTTGGGTAATCTTCCATGGGTCAGTAGCAACAGACCACCCAACAGGATTGCTCAAGTACAGAGCCATAACAAAGCCAGGGTTTTCAGTCTCTTCTTCCCATCGGTCGAGGTTAGCCACTTTGTATGCCTGCTTCATAGCCTCGCGCTCCTCTGGGGGAGCCTCATTCAAAGCTCGCAGGAAGTGAGCTCCCTGGAAGCTAAGCGTCACTGTATTATTGATAACATCCATAATCTGACCGGCAACACGCCTCTCAGTTCGCCCTGGCAGGAATGCTTGGGTGAGACTAGCCATGTCCATATCCGGTCCCAGACTATTACTTATAGCCTCATCATATACCTTACTCAGTCGTTCCCTGAGCTCAGGTTCAGTACCGGAGGCCAGATGAGAGTACCATGCCAGATCGTGTCTGGGGCTGTTCTCATTGATTAGATCGGCTATTTTTAGCAGGCTGCCTATCCATTCACGGTCCATAATATTCAAGGCTCTAAACACAGCCGATGCAGTAACCTCAAGTGTCCTATTCAGAGACAAGGGCCTGTCTACCTCGCCTGTAGGGACAATACCGGGCAGCGTAGCCGTAGTAATGCCGCCAGGAACAGTAACAGGCGGCAATTCCCTGGGGACATAGCCGGTGGGCTCAGACGGGGGTGGGGGTTCAGGGGTAGGTAAAGGCTCAGGTATGGGCTTGTATACCCCTGGCACCTTAGCCAGTGCTATTCTCCCTTGCTGCATCATAGCCTGGGCCTCACCCCATGGGTCAGTCCTGGCTCCGCTGCTCCTCCACATAGGAATATCAGGCTCACGGGGACCTATGAACTCTCGCATAGGTGGATGGGGAGGCTGGTATGGCGGCACTACCTCTGGCAGCACAGGTGGTGGAGCGGACGTTCGCATAGTGGGCTCATAAGGCTTATACTCAGGTAGAGTGAATGCAGGGCCAGGCGCTGGGGAAGGAGGTATCCCAGCACCTGCACCCTGACCAATGAAGGGAGTCGGAGCCGGTGGGGGAGGTGCCAGAGGATAGGCAGCCTCTGGCTGAGGGCCCACCGGCTCCAGGTTGCTTAGTGGGCTAGGGGCAATATCCCCTCTGATCTTCTCCCAGTAGTTTACTACGGGCTCCAGGTCTCCCTTGGAGGCTCCCAGGCCAGCTCTCCATGCATCCCCCCAGTTGGGGGAGCTGCTGCTGGACATGTCAGCAGCTAGTTTACGGGAGAGACGAGTGCTGGTACTGGGGTCGAACATAGCAGGACCGGCTATGTCTGAGAGAGCCTGGATGGTTCTCCGGCCTGTATCGGCAGCCACTGAAGGTACTTCAGGAGCTTGGGGAGCAGCAGCTCCAGGAATTGGGGGAGCAGCTCCAGGAGTGTACGGAGCTTCAGGAGCTAGAGTAGCAAAGGGAGCAAAGCCAGACACATCTGCTGGAGCTACAGGAGCTGATGGAGCTACTGGGGCTGCTGGAGCTATAGGTCCTGCACCAAATAGCACCCCAGGATCAAACTCCTCCTCAGCTAAGGGAGCAGGAGCTGGAGCTCCATAGGCTGGGGCTCCATAGCTAGCTGCCAGCTGCTGCTGTGCAGCTCTCCATGTCTTATCCTCTACAGGCTTCTTACGCTTCTTTAGCTGAGTGTACTCTTCTTCGGGGATATAGTCTAGGACCATTAGCTACCTCATGTACTCATGAGTATACTCTATATATACTATATACTCATGAGTACTTATGCTGTACTCATGCTCCATCAGGTCCATCTGGTCCTGGTGCTGGCTGTACCAGCAGGTAATGACCTCCGTACTTGCTCCCAAGCATCTTCAGGATTGTAACCATACATCTGCCCCCAAACGCTTCCTACACCCTGCTTCTGGGAGGGCAGCATGTTGTAGTAAGTCCGAGCGTCCATCTGGATTGGATTCTTGAGGAAGTCTCCGCTTGTATTGGCTCCCAAGCTGCGCTTCATTTCATCCCATTGGGCAGCCTGAGCAGCCTGGGTGGAATTGCCTAGAGGAACGTTGTAGGCAGCAGGAGCACCAGAAGCTGCTTGCTGGACAGTAGGAGCTTCCACAGCATATACCCCGCCTCCCGGCGTGCCCACACTAGGCCCAGCAGCGCCTCCAGTAGCACCTCCAACCTGCTGTACTGGCTGGGGAGTCATAGAGCCAAACACAGCTTGGTTTCTGAACATGCTGGCCAGGTCATAGCCGGGAGCGCCGCCAGGAGCCCCACCTCCAGGAACTCCCCCTTGGCCGAACATCTTCCAGTAGTTGACCCAGTTGCCAGGACCATATAGCTGGGAGCGTAGCTGGTCATAAGCCAGTTTCTGCTGAGCGTCGAACTGCTGACGGGCAAATGTGGGAGCGCCCTGGGCTCCACCAGTCCCTGGCATATAGCCACTGGCGGCAATGTCCGCTTGGCGCTTACGCTCCTCCAGATCCTGCTGCTCCGTAGTGGGCTTCTTGAACAGATCAGCTGCATATTGCATCTGTAGGTTCTTAGGAGCCCGCTGGCCATAGGTTCTGGCGTAATTGAGGCCCCACTCGAATAGCTTATTTATTTGCTCGTCAGTAGCTCCAGGCAGCTCTAGCTTAAACCTGGCTCTCACTTCCTCGTTGCTGGGTCTTTTGCCAGCAGCATTCTGGCTGTCGAACCAGCTAGTCACACGTTCGTACCAGTCTTCACCTTCGGGGCCGGTGCTGCCCAGTTCGCCAGTAGTGGCTCCCATAGCCTTAGCCACAGCTATGGGGTCTGTGTTGTCTATGCCCTGGTAGTCGGTCTGCCTGGACAGCCAGTCCTTTATAGCCGCCCTCTTACCTGCTGGTGTGTTAATCCTATCACCCCAGGAGGATGTATAGGCTTGAGCGACATCGGTCCTTCTAGTCCAAATTGCGTCCAGAGCTGTGTCCGCAGAAATAGCCATCAGCTTACCTCCTACAGCTTAAACTGCTTGCTCTCAGGTGTCCGGTAGTCAGGGTCCAGCCCAAAGCTAGGGGCGTATTTCTTCTGCATAGCTAGCCAGGGTTCATCCAGAGCAGCAGCACCAACATAGCCGCCGCCGATATAGCCAGTAGCCTTTTCCCTAGTTCCTAGCCAATCCATATACGCCTTGGCAGCATTCCAGCTAGCTATCTGCTTCTCGGTCTCCATGCGGGGCATGTTCAGGTATTTGTCCTGCTCACGCTGGCGCTGCATTTGCAACATAGCTGTCTGGTAGGGCAGCAGGGCAGTACCACCGGCTATGTTGAAGCCTGGATAGCCACCGGCAGGGCCAGTACCAGAGCCTACATATGAGCTTGAACCGAGAGCGTAGTTTCTCTGGTTAGTGAGGGTATTGTACGTTCTCTCTGCCAATTCCCTCTCGTCGTCACCGAAAGCATAGCTACGGCCCGTGTCGCTTTCGATGACATACCCACCGCCCGGTGCGGCTTTGGGGGGATACCAACTCATGACTACACCTCCTGCTTTCCAGCTAAGCCTCTACTCATAGCCCAGATGTCCTCTGGGCTGTACTTCATAACACTTCTAAAGCTTTCTGGGTTGTATGGCAAGTTCATCTTGCCGGATAGATACTGTGCAGGGCCTCCAGGCTCAAATCCTGGGGTATACTCGACTCCAGCAGGTAGAGCATAGGGAGTCATCTGAGAGAATGAAGTTAGCAGGTTGCCGTATACATCAGCCTCTCTTCTGGCTAAAGCATTGGCCTCATCCCACTTCAGCCTGTCCCTAGCCAGGCTCTGCTCGGCGGCAAACTTGGCCTTATCAAACTCCTGTGTTTTCTCATACTCCTCAGCCTCCCGCTTAGCTTCACGCTCTGCTAGAGCCTGGCGGGCTATGTCCATTGGGGTGTCGTATCTTCCAGCAGCCTCGGATGGAGCGCGAGGGACCTCAAATAACGGAGTTTCGGTGCCATCGGGGTTTACCCGAAATACCCAGTTACCACGCTGGACGTTAGGAATCCTTTTAGTGTCATCTGGCTTTGTGCCCTTGGAATGGCTGACAACTGCACCGGATAGTCCCTCCTCGGCGGCAGCTACCCTGCTGTTAAATGGTACCATTCTGTCACGAATCAGCTTATCTATTTCGGGCGGAGCTGCCTCTCCCTCAGGCACACCATACTCTCTCCTAACCCTCCGTAACTCTGCATCTCGCTCCAGCGTTAGAGTATCTAAGACAGACTTTTTAGCGTCTATGGTACCGGCCAGCGCAGCTTCATTACGGGCATACCACACACTGCTGTCAGGGGTGCTTGGAGGCCACCACACGCCAAGAATGGAGTCGAAGTATCCCAGCACGGGATCCCATTTCAGGTTGCCTCGCCTTTTGGCCTCTTCAGGTGTCATCTAACGCCTCCAGTCTAGAGATTGCCCCCTAGCTCACTCTCAAACTCACCACGCTCTTTGTCATCCCAGTTGTTCCATAGTTGCAGCCTGCGCTCTGGAGCCAGGCTCTCCCAGTACGCTCGCTTCTCCTCTGGGGTCACTCTATGAGTCCCATAAGGTCGCTGCCCAACTCCAAAGGCTTTATAAGCTGCATCCCTCTGCCGTACTATCTCCTCGGCCAGCATATCCCTGATGCGTTCGAACTTGTTCTCCTCACTCATAAGCTACTCCTATTATAGCTGCTCTGCCGGATTAGGTATATTACCACCTGGGCGACGGATCACTATGGGAGGGCCACCTATACCAGGGGGCATTCCTGGAGGAGCCTCACCAGCAGCTATACCAGTACCAAGAGGTGGCGGCTGTATAGTTTCCATACCTGGAACTATAGGACCTACAGGGTTGATAGGTCCACCAGTACCCTGCACCTCAGGTGGGATTATACCTGGGGGCGGTGGGGGCGGCGGCTCAGGTATCAGTCCGGCTTCCTTAGCTGCATCCAGCATTATCCTCTGCTGGATTTCTGGGCTGTCCATATACCTCTCCACAGCTACCTCGTCGGCCATCTCCTCTGGAGATTCTATGGCTAGCTTACGCTCCCTGGCATAGCGACGGCTGACCAGTCCACTTCCTACCAGGCGTATAGCCGCGTCCCCCTGGGCTATCTCGTCCATCGGCAGTAGAGGGCGCATGCTGACGTTGACGGCATAGTAGCCATCTATATCCTTGGGAGTCAGGGCCAGCCATTCCTTCTGTCCACGCCTACTGGCGTCCCCCCATACATACACATCATCCGCCAGTACACTCTCTACAATTCTCCATATGTGCTCTATGCATCTGGAGAGCGTCATTTCCGCGTTTGCCAGAATTGGCCGATAGACTATCTGAGCGGCAGTGAGGAGCTGGCTTACCATATAGCCAGAGCTACTGGCAGCGCCCTGGCCATACATCACAGCAGCCAGCCCGCTACGGTCTATCATCAACCTGAGTATCTCTATGAGCTGATCTACGTCCCTACCCACATTGCCAGGAGACATGAACTTCACACCAGATAGTATTCGGCCCGGCTCTATGTCAGCCACATCCTCGGCATTATCGGGTAGCAGAACTGGCCCC
>ERZ1292632.798-Hain-H43-01um-R2-798-length-34094-cov-5_pt2 | contig 21351 bp, 26 predicted proteins | sample MGYA00564407_ERZ1292632 | MGnify/ENA primary metagenome ERZ1292632 (study PRJEB36523, sample SAMEA6512637) | groundwater metagenome | collected 2019-01-08 | study: AquaDiva: Metagenomics assemblies of 32 groundwater samples | reverse complement strand
CTAATGCTTTATCCGCTTTCCCAGCTACGGTCCACACCGCACCACCATTAAGAGTGCATGTCGTCCTGTTCGCCGAAATGTCTGCGGCGTTGCCGGTTCCCTCGTCAAGGTGAAGCAGGGTGTACGTGTTGGAGTCCGCGCCTTTCGTTACGAGCGCAGCGGCTTGCACGACCATGAGGAGAATTAAAATTGACATGGCTAGTCCTTAATCCTGAACGTGATGTCTCCCGCCGGGTCGGACGTTGTCGTGCTCGTGAACCCGATCTGCACCAGGTCTCCCGGAGCAAGCGTAAATGCGGTTGCGGCGACAGTGTGCGTGGAGACGGACGCCGGGACCGTAATAGTTTCGACCACCTTCCACGCAGCCGTCCCACTCGTCCTGGTTGAAACCTGTATGCCGAATGAGTCGGTGGTTGCGGAGTCGATATAAACGTCATAATTCGCAGCTGCCAAGGTGTAGTGGCTCATCGTCCTGGCGACGCCGCCGAGGTACGTCGTAGTGGAGTCAAAAATATCCCCGGCATAATTAAGAACAATGTCGGGGTCGCCGGCGACAAAGGTGTTGCTCGAAGCTCCGGTGATCTGCCCCTGCGCGTTCCACGATAGCGTGGGGATCACGGTCGCACTGCCGCCAGTCCCAGCCGTCGTGACGGCCGCGTGGGACGAGCACTGCACGAGGACACCCAGCTGGCCGGAGGCAACCGAGGCCGCCGGGAGGCTACCCGTCACCTCCGCTCCGGACAGGTCGATGCTCGGCCCCAAGAGCGTGACGCTGGATGAGTCCAGCCGGGCGTTGGGGACGGTGCCGGAGCCAAGCTCACTGGCGTTGAGACTGGTCAGGCTTGAGCCGTCGGCCGAACAGGCCAGCGCGCCTGAAGCCGCGATGGCGTTGGCGAACTGGCCGGCAGAGCAGTCGGCGGGGTTGGCCGCCAGGGCTGCTGCCGTGGTTGCGTTGCCCGCCAGCGAGGCGGTGACTTGTCCGAACGTCGGGCTCGACGTGGTGAGAAGGTGTTGGTCCATGTCATAGAGCTCGTTCGCCCCATAGCCCGTATCAAGAGTCGGAGCCGAAAGGGCACCGCTTATCACCACCGTGTTGGTCCCAAAGATCACAGCTCCATTTACTCGGAACGCGTCATCGACTAGTAATGACCCGCTTATCGTGTCGCCCGTCACGTTGACGTAGGTGGAGGCGTAGCCGTCCGACGGAAGTTCACCTACGTCGATGCTCGGACCCAACAAGGTTGCGCTCGAAGAATCCAGATTGGCGTTCGGGACCAATCCGGCCCCGTCGCACTGGAGTAGCTGCCCGACCCCATTAAAGGTATTGCCTTGAAGCGTAACCGAAGAACTGTCGAGGCTCGCGGAGGGTAGGCTGGTGAGGCTCGCCCCGGACCCTGAAAAGAGCGTGGCTGTCACGGTGCCCGCCACGGTGGCGGACGTGGAGATGTTGAGCTGCGCCGTCCCGCTCGGCACCGTCACGGTCGGCACCACGATCCTGGTGGAAGCCACCAGACTGGAGACCGTGACCTGATCCCCGGCCACGGAGGAGCTCGTCACGCCCCCAAGGTTGAAATTGTCGTTGTATTGGACCTCCGACCCCGTACCTCCCGGGACAGGGGCGAAGCCGGTTATCTCAGCGACGACCGGCCTCGCCCCGACCAGGGCGAGCGAGATGCAGAGGGAGAGCAGTCGCTCACGCATAAGCTTAGTGCAGGGGCGCATGCCCGCCTGCTGTGGTCGCCGTCGAGACGCTCAGGACGTTGGTCCCGGTGTCGTAGCAGAATTGCCCCTTCGCCGCCGGCGTCTCCGCCTCGCAGCCCGCGCTCGAATAAACCGTAATGGTCGCCGGGAGGGCCCCTGTCAGGGCGCTCGTGGCGACCTTGGCCGCCGTGGTGATCTGTGAGAGCTTGGAGTCCGCGATGGCGGCGCTGGCGTTGATGTTCGCATTCACGATGGTCCCGGCGGTGATGGACGAGCAAAGAACCGAAGCCCCGAGTGACCCGGCCGCGACATTGGCGGCGGCCACGTTCTGGACCGTCGCCACCCCGCCGGACCAAGCCACGTCCCCGTGGTCCGCATCTGCCATCTCGGCAGCGGCAATCGCATCGTCGCCCATTTGCAGGCTGCCCACCGAGTTCGCTGCCACCGAGGAGGCCAGGACGCTGGCTCCGAGCGACCCCGCCGCCACGTTGGCCGCAGCGACATTCTGGACCGTCACCACTCCAGCGGACCAGGCCACATCTCCATGGTCGGCGTCCGCCATCTCGGCGGCCGCGATGGCGTCGTCCCCCATTTGTAGGTTGCCTACGGCATTAGCGGCGATGGAGGATGCGATCACGTCGCTGTCCATCGTCCCGGCACTGATTTCATTCGCCGCCAGGGCGTCCGCCGCCACCTCGTCGGCGGCGCAAGCTCCAGTTCCAATATCCCCGGCCGCAAGGCAGTTGGAGCAGGTGAGGTCGGTCGCCGTCACTGTCCCGGTCACGTCCAGTTTCGACGCCGGAGTCGCGCTCCCGATCCCTACATACCCGTCGCTCGGACTCAAGGTCATAATGTTCGTGCCCGTGCCCGGCGCGGTGCTGATGATCGTGTTCGCGGTCTCCAAAATATCCCAAGCCGTCCCCTTGACGGAGATGAGGTCGGCCGCAGCGTCGCCCAAAGTCACGGCACCGTTCAGGCTTGTGGCCCCGGCCACGCCCAACGTCCCGGCGAAGGCCGCCGCAGTCGGCGTGATGGTGCTGACGCTCGCGCCGGTACCCACAAGGGACTGGTCCACCGCAGTCACCGTGTCCGCGTTGACTCCCGCCCAGGGATAAGTCGCCGTACCTAGGTTGCCCTCGTTAGCGGCTCGAGGCACTACGTTCTTCGTCGCCGCCATGGCCGGACCGGCCAGGAGCAGCAGACCCAACATGATCACGTTCTTCATCCCATTGTCTCCTTTTGTGCTGTGTCCGAGCCTGGCCGTCATAACGGTTGCAGGTCTCCGTCTGCGTTGAACCCATAACCTACACCCTTGGGGATGATGTCCCCCTGGCTGTTAAGCTCCCAATATGCGTCGCTGTTCCCTGCCTCGGAAGGCATCCAGTCCCCGTCACCGTTCTGCTCCCAGATCTCGGAGCCTTCCCCGCCGCTCATGAGCGCCCCAGAGTAAGAGGAGCCCGTGTCGAGAAGCCCGGCTAAAGCCAGGCACGCCTTAAAGACGAGCAAGAAGAAGACCGTCAGAACACAACCTACCCAAGAGGAGATGATGATATTCTTCATAGTCACCTCTTCTGGGAGACGCCCTGGACCGTGAGGTTCTCGGCCGACGTCGCTCTGGAGAGCATCCAGAGGCACTGCGTCGGCTGGAGAGCCAACATCCCGCCACCGCTGGAAGGATGGATCTCAATCGGCCCGAGTACCGTCGTCGCCACAGCGGTGCTGGTGCATCCTCCGACATGGCCGTGCATGATGCTCGTGTTCGTCGACGGGTTGTCGAAGAGCAAAGCAGTCATGTCCCCCGACCTCGTGATCGTCGAGGTGACATTGGTGTAGGTCGACGTCGAGACCAGCACCGACACCGGCTCGTTGGCCGACCTCACGCCGTACTCGATGACGTCCGTCGCCGAGAAGGCTGATACCGAAGCAGTCACAAGGAGCGCCGCCGCCAGCAAGATTGCGTTCTTCATCCTCTCCCCTCCCCACATTAGGCTCGACTGCAAATTTTGGGGGCCTTCCACCCCCTTGTCCGGACTTCGCGCCGGATGCTATCTTTTTACGCCGAGACCTTGACCAGCACCGTGAGGGCGATGGTCGTCCCAGTGAACTCGTCGGCCGCCGCGCCGTCAGCCTGCTTCGACACGACGGTGATGACGAGGCCGGAGTAGCTCACCTGCAAGGACGTGAAGTCCGCGTCCATTCCTGCGGTGATGACCGCTCCGACGATGCCCACGATGGACTGAACCCCGCCGTGATCGGCGGCCGTGAGCGTGATGGTATCCGACGCCGAGGCGATGGTCGCGGTCAGGTGGAGTAGCTTGTACTCCCCCGCGAACTCGGTCCCGGCGGTGAGGGTTCCAGTGATGGCTCCCATGTTCTGTTCTCCTTAAACCGCCGCAGCGGCGTCAACTGCGATGACTCCGAACTCCTTGGAGTTGAACATCGCCTTCTGCAAACCCCCGATGAAGGAGCATGCGACCCCGTCCTTGTTGCCGTAGTCGAACTGCTCGACCACGAGGGCGTCGGGGTTGGAGGCCTGCGCCATGAGAATCGCCTGACGCCCGCAGAGCAGGTTCCTGGCGGTGTCCTGTGCGCAGTCGGTCCCCGTCGCCGCGCCACGGAAGCTGTTGCCAGCCACCGAGACGTCAAGCCAGGGGACGTACTCGTTCTCCAGGAGTAGCACGTCGTCCCAGAGACCGAGGGCGCTGTGGAAGACGGGGTTGGACTCTCCGCGCACCCTGGCGTTCTGTTGGGCGGTCTTCCAGTCGCTGGACAGCTTGATGTCCCTGGCGCACAGCGGGTGGAGGTACATCACGTAGAAGTCCCCTCCGGGGCCGCTGAGCGGCTGGATCCTCGGGTTCGCCAGCTTGGCCTTGGTAGCCGCCTTGGTGACCAGATCCAGGGTCATGGTGTCGTCCACCGCGATGGCGTCCGTGCCGGTCGTCTCTGCGCACAGGTACCGCGCCCCAGTCCCGGCAGCCTCGTCGGCATCCGGGATATAGTCCGGGGTGTTAGCCCAGGCGCACCGGGTCCCGACCACCACGCCGTTCGTGTCCACGAGCGTGGTGTTGGTCACACCGCCGAGCTTGAAGAAGATCTGCTTCGCGAGGAACTCCTTCATCCACACGCGCAGATTCTCCCTGGCGATTTTGATCTGGTCGTAGATCACCTTCTGGGCGTCCAGCTTGCCCGTCAGGCGGACAGCATTCCTGATCTGGTCGATAGCAACCTGCTCCGAGTAGGAGAGCATTGACTCCTCGTTGCCCTCCAACTCGTTGTCGCCGGTGACCCCGGACCCGCTCAACCTCGCCACGAGGCCGAAGGTCTCCGTGTCGCCTTTCTTCTTTTCGAGCTCACGGGAAACCTGGATAACGTTGCTCGCTCCAGGCCCCATGAACCGGGTGATGTTCTCCACGTCACGCATCACGTCGTCGAGAAGCTCTTTGGACCAGAGTTCTTGACGAAGCGCGTCAATGGTGATTGTGTTGGGCATCCTTTATGCCGCTCCTTTGAATTAACCCCGCATGAGCTTTTCCCAGCGATCGGGATACTTCTGACGGAAGGCGAGCCTTTCGTTCGCGCTCATCTTGTTCAGAGTCGCCAGGTCCACGTCCTCAACGGACACAGTCCTTGACCCTCCGCCTGCCGGTATCGCCGCACTGGGTGCCCTGCGTTGGGTGTTCTTCTCTATGCGCTTCATCTGATCGGCGGTGAGGCCGCCGTTCGCCTTCGGGTCCTTCGGAGGATTCTCTTCCTTCGTCTTCCCGTCTTTCGGCTCCTCGCCGTATTTCGGATGGAGCTGACCGAGTTCGTACGCGATGTGTGCAGCGTTGTACTCGTCCACCCCCAACTTGTCTGCGTTAGCTGCAGCGACCTGAAGCTCGCGCACGAGCTTGATCGCCTTGGCCTGCTTCCACTTCTCAGGTAGAAGCGTCTCCAAGTTCTGAAGGAGATCCTTGGCCTGGGCTACGGCTATGTCGAAGTCCGCATGCATGTTGCGAACGAACTCTTCCTGCTCGAGATGGGCCTGCTTGACAGCGACGGAGCGCCCTTGCTGGCTCTGACGCTGCTCCTCGATGCGATCGGCCTCCTTCTGCTGGAGCTCCTTGAGCTGGCGGAGAGTGAGAGGCTTGTCGTCATCCTCCGCATTCTCCTCCGGAGGATTGGCTTCCTGGATCGTCTTGAGTTGCACCTCCAGCTCGTGCGCCTTGACCTCAAGAGCCTGCCGCTGCCTTCTCTCATTCTTCAGCCTGAAGTAGAGTCCTCTCGGAGCCGAGCCCGTCCCGAAGAACTCACCGAACTTCTGCTCCTGCTCCTCCGTAAGGTTGAACTCGGGGAGACTCTGGGAGACCGGACCCTTGGGTTTCTCCTCCGGCTTCGGCTTCTCCTTAGCTTCCGGGATCACCTCCTTCTGGGGCTCCTCCTTCGGCTTGGGTTCCTCAACTTTTCCGACGAGCCCCTGCTTCTCGGCCCTCTCGATCTCCTCCGGACCCCAGCCTTGTTTGACAAGCTCCTCCTTAGTAGGCTTGGCAGGTACGACAGGAGCCGCGACGGGCTCCATGAGCGTAATGGTCTCCGGCTCCTTGACTACGACCACCGCCACCTCTTTCTCCACCATGATATTTCCTCCGGGATTCAGGCCCGTTTCGGGTTGATGTTCATGCCTTGTCCGCCGTTCGCCTTACGGCACCATACCTGCTGCTTGTCCGACTCGCCCACCATGATGTAGCCTTCAGGCGACTCGAAAAACAACATTCCTGCCTCCAACGACTTCTCCAGCACTGTTCGGGTCTCCGCGACGTCCGGAGGGTAGACGATCGGGGTCCTCAGCTTTCTCTTCACGCCTTGGTTGATCTGGTCTTGCGAGAAGGCGATGACCTTCTCCAGTTCCTGCTTCGGCTCCTGCTTGAGCCTCTTCTTAGCCATTTTTCTTCTCCTCTTTGTCGGACTTCCCGCCCGTCTTTCCTTCAGAGGCGGCCTGCGCCGCCGCCTGGGCTTGTTGGAATACAGAGACCAACTCACTCTTAGCCGACTCCGGGATCTGCGAATATCGGATCAATATCTCCGGCGGCACAACGCCGGGATAAGTCGTGGCCATTTCCTTGATCTCCATGGACTCGGCCAGCTGTTGCGCTTCGCTGGCGACTGACTCACCTACGGAGACATCGTACTTCTCGAGATGGCCAGAGAGCACTTCGCCCACCGTGACTTCCGCCATGTCCTTGTCGTACTCCATAGGCTTGCCGGTCTGCGGATCCGTCATCGGAATCTGCTCTCCCGGATTCTCCGGATCCAAAATCATGGGTGGCGGGAAGTTCTTCTGGAGGAAAGCCTCCCCGCACACCTTGAGAGCAGTCTCCAGGTCATAGATGGAGCCAAACTGGGAGAGGAGCATCCGCCCCGCGATCTGCCGGCTTCTGGTCAGGTTGTCGAAGAGCTCCTGGATCATGAGGAGCCCCTGCTTCTGACGGAGAGCAATAGCTCGCCCGGAGTCGCCCTGCGGGCCCTCCTGTGAGGCGAGGAGGTCGGAGTTGATACCGAGCTGGGCCTTGATAGACTCGGCAGAGTCGAGGGCGATCTGCGCGTGCGCCTGAGAGATCGGCACGGGAATAATCCTCTCGGGTTTCGCATGGCCCTGCTTATACTCCAGATTGACGGCAGGAGCCGCACCAAGTCTCTCGACCTCCTCGGCGTCCACCCAAGCGTTTTCCTCCGAGAGCCAACCGGAGTTCGCCGAGCTGTTGAGGTGTCGGAGCATAAGCATCTCGGCCTTGTTGTGCTTTTCTTGGACGCCCTTGACGCCGTGCACGAGCCCCTGGATGAGGAGGTGGCGCTCGTCTCCCTTCAATGGAGCGGTGGAGAATCGAGCGAAATAGGGTACGAACGGGTAGTTCTTCCACTTCGGGAAGAACCAAGCTATCTCATCGGCGAGAGGCGGCTCGATGCCGGGCGTATGCGCGAGATACCACATCTCCGAGACCATACGTTTCACTACGAAGAAGCGATCCGGGTCCTGCTCAGGAGGAGGAGGCGGGAGAAGACCCGCCTGGTTCATAGCGTCGAGATGAATCTCCATAGGCTGCGCGGCTTCCTCTGGTGAGAGGGTAGCCATGAACTGGTCATGCCCGGAGCGCACCAACTGCTCATGAGCTTCTCGATCTGCCTCAATGCCTTGGATGTACTGCGCGAGGAAGCCGTCAGCGGCCTCTTCGGACTCGGCCTGCGATAGCTTGCCGGTCTGACGGTCGGCTATAAAGAATCGGGCGACCTTCTTCTTGTAGTAGCGCTCAAGGAGGTCGAAGGTGACGTCGTCGCGTTCGTCAAAGACATCACCTGCCGCCTGCCCTCCCTTGACTGGGTAGTCCCTCGGCTGGCGATGCGTCTCGCCTTCCCCTCTGAGGTCCATGTTGATCGTCCCGCCCGAAGAGACCTCGATCAGCTTGCGCTTCTCTGGAAAGAGCGCTATGAGGTCCTCTCTCGACACGGCCAGCTTGACTCGGTAGACGTAGCGGGCATCGGAGAAGTCGTACTCGCGGAAGGTAGGGTCAGGGACGAGCATGGAGCCGTCGCACTTCGACCACTTCGGGGCGCCATTGAGGATGTTCTCCTCGTAGTCAAGGTAGAACTCGAGGTGCGACTCGCCGCAGGTAACGCCTTCCTTGAACTGGTCGGAGGACTTGTACTTGAATTCTGACTTCTTCAGAGAGTCGCGGAAGAGCCTGGACGCTACCTCCGCCTTGACGCCATCCTCCTGCCCTTCAGGGAAGGCCTTGAAGTCGGTGCGGTTCTGGCGCTCCAACCCCGTGATGAGGTGGATGTTCGGCGCGATCCTGTTGTCCGTGATGGGTTTGAGGCCAGCGGCCTCCAGCTTGCTTTTGTCCGCCTCGGACCACTGCTCTCCAAGGGCGAAGAGGAAGTCCTCATGCTCGCGCTCGTTCAGCTTGGTCCGACTCCGATGGGCGAGACGGAAATCATCCATGCTCCGCTCGACCGTCAGCTTCTTCTCCTTCGGGTATTTCTTAGCCATCAAGGCCTCATAATCCTCGAAGCACAGGAGACGGCCCGCAGCTTCTCCTCCTCGACCTGATAGAGACGACGATGGACAGCGTCCACGCTCGACCAGAACCAAGAAGGAAGGAAGACGAACTGCAACCTCCTGGCGAGAGAGCCCTGGAGAACCTTCTCAAAGGCCTCAACCCTGAGACGAATGAAAGCTTGCTGCCTCCAAAGGGCGAGATCCATCTGCGCCCCAGCCTTCTGGATCTCCATGATCTTGACGTCTCTCATCCCAAAACCCCCACGCCCTTGATCCTCGGACGAGCTTGTGCCCGTGCGTACTTGTCGTGATGGTCCTCGTCCCAAGCCCTGCGGTCCTTCTTGACGTAGTCCCTCGCCACCGCCCAGGTGCGGAAGGCGTCTGCGCCGTTCGACGACCAGTCGTGATAAGGTACGTTCAAGTAGGTCTTGCGCTTGTCATCGTACTGCTTGCGGTAGTTCTTGAGAGCGTTGAGCCCCTCCTTGCATCGGGTGGCGTCGAACCAGACCCTCGGAAACATGGCACGAACGGAGTCGATACCGTCGATGACAGGAAGCTTCGGAGCCACGGCGAAGTCGATGCCTAGAGTGCGAGCTGTGTCACGACGGCTCTTGCCGTTGGTGAGCTCGCGCACCGTGATGTCGTGAGGAGCCACGTGCTTGCCGTAGACGTAGCCCCTGTCCTGGAGCGCCTTGGCGTAGTAGTCAAGACCCTGACCCGAACCTTCGAAGTAGTCGATCGCCCGGAGTTCCTGGGCCACGCTCTGCGTGAACCAGATCGCCGTGCGATCGTTAACGCCAAGGTCCCACCAGGTGTCCACCAAGAGAGCCGGGTCGTGAGGGACGTTACCGATCCGCTTGTCACGTTGGGCCTTGGAGATCTGCTCAGCGTAGTACGCGCCAAAGATCGGCACCGTGAAGGAGCAGTAGTACTCCTGGAGGAAGAGGGCGTCGTTGCCGTAGAGACGCTTGATCTCCTTGCGCTCTCTGTCGAGGATTTCTTGAGAGACAGCCTTTGTGTCATCGACCGTGAGGACCTCGTCGAACCAGCCACCTGGGTTGGTCTTCGGGTCGAACTTGTCCTCGAGAGCGAGCTGATGGAGGTCGTGGGCGTGATTCTCGCCACGAGGAGTGAAGTTGAAAACTGCCCAGCCACCGTTCTCGGCGAGGATCGGACGGAAGTAACCCCAGCACATCGGGTCCTGTAAGGAGTATTCTGAGAGGACCATACCGATGGGGTTCGTCCCGAGGACCGTGTTGAACCGATCGGAGCCCACGACCTGAAAGAGGGAATTATTGATCAAGCGGAACTTCATCTCAGTGTTGTTCGGCTCGCCCTGCATCAGCGAGCGAGGGAAGTGGTCGATGAAGCGCATACCGTCCCGGTCCATGCCGTCCCAGAGGATCTTGCGGCCTTGAGTGAGCTCAGGGAAGACATAGTAGTACGACCCAACCCGTTCGAGCATCTTGCGCCCCATAACAGCGGCGACATCCGTCTTCTCCTTACCGGAGCGACGGTGCCACACTTGAACGGCTCTCTTACAGCCTTGGTCCAGCGCTCTGAGGATATTGACCTGGTAGGGCCTGGGCTCGAAGCCGTAAGGGAGTGAGACTTCCATCAGGATTTCCCTTTGCTCTCCTGGGCGTAGTTGACGACGTGCACGATGAAGCTCTTGTCCTCCTCTGCGGAGTCCGCTGCGAAGGGCTTGCCGAGGAGCCGGTCGAGGAGCACGTGCAAGCAGTCCATATTCCCGTCGAGAGCCTTCCTCCAGATGAGCTCGGCCAGAAGGCGCTCCCTCGTCCTACGGTCCTTGGCACGTGGGGGTATTTGTTGTCCTAATTCAGCAAGTATTTTCGCCAGATTGCACTTCGGGCGTCCGCCGGGATTTCCCGATGTGCCCTTCGCAAACTGATGCTTGCCGAAGTGTGGACGTCTCGGATCGAAATAGGGTCTCTTGAATTCTGTGTTCATGGACGTGTACCTTAAGTTTAACAAATCCGCACAGCAATTACTGCCCCCCTTCTGAGAAAGAGCCGCATTTCCTTGTCAGCAGCTCAATCCTTTCTTGGAGCTATCGAGCCGCCAGAATTTCCTGACAACTTCGAGCCTCCCAAAGGGGGGTAGGGTGCTATCGTTGAGCTGGCCCAGAAGTCTATCAGAGCTTCCCGGAGCCGAGAAAGCCAATCCCCTAGTTGAAGCCCTCCAAGTGTTCTGGAGAACGCCCAGACCTCTCCAACAGTTCTCCAGCGAGACGTTCCCAACCTCTGAGAATGAAGAATTCAAGCAAATCGGTGTCAAGCCCTTCCAAGCCGCATCAAGAAAAGCAAATCGCCTCCAACCCAAAGCCGGGCACCCCCCTAGGTTTTGCAGCTTTCTCTTCTGAGAAAGACGCGAGTCCACCCCTAACTGTGCAATTCGTCTTCTCTCCGTCGACGAAAACAATCCTAGATCAACCATAGGGGGGGGTAGGGGGAGGGGGGGGTTGCCTGGCCTATCTCTGTCTTCCCTTCTTAACCTTCTTATCTACTTAATTTCTTCGTATAGTTAAATTTTATAAATACAAGCAAGCCCCCCCCCCACCCCCCCTGTGGTTGATCTAGACCGCTGGGACCAAAGGACCTAAACGATTTAGGTCCAAAGACCCAAAGAATCTTTAGGTCTAAAGACCCGACGATTTAGGTCCTCAGACCCTTTGCAATGAGCTCCAAAATTTGTTATAATGATGGAAGTTCTTTGATGCTGAGTCGGTGGCCGGAAGGGCTCGGGGCCTTCACCCCTTGCAAGTCCCGACGGCCTGGAATGACCTCCTCGCCTTCTCAGCAGGCTCTTTGAAATCGCGGTAGCGTCTCGGTGGGCTCTAGGATGAGCTCACGAACCGGAGTCCACCTTCTCGGTGGGCGTCAAACCGGATGGAAACAGCTGGAGCGCCGAGACCCAGGCCGACGAATTGAATTCCTCCTTCCTCCTGGCCGGGCGGCGAAAGCCGCCTGGCCCAAGAGCCGCCTCCTTTCCTTTCTTCCTTCAGGGACGTGGGACGGCTCTTGGGCCATTGCGCCCAGGAGGAAGTTCAAATGAAAATCGAACAGCTCAAGGCGCTGCATTATGGAGAAGTCCTGCACCACAACAGGCTGCACAACGCTGACGAAACTTGCCAGCGTTGGCGCGTGAACGGAACCCCTAAGACCTGGAAGCGCCGACCCGAAAGTGTGCGCGTTCCGATCAAGCGCGGGCTCTACGAGTACGGATACGTTGACGAGTGCACGATGGATTGCTTCCATCACTCGGTGGACTGCCCGAACCTCAACCTCAAAGTCGGTTGATGCTCGACGGGATCCTCTGCGAAAGCGGGGGATCACGCCGATCTTCAAAGATCGGAATCAAAGAAGGAGGAAGCTCAAACATGTCTGAGAAAGAAGACATTATTCGCAAGATCCGCCAGTGCTTCGCGCTGGGCGATCGCGAACGCAACCCGTCGGAGCACGAGGCGGAGGCGGCGATCAACACAGCGAAGCGCCTGATGGCCAAGCACAACCTGAGCATGGCCGAAGTGGCCTTGGATTCGGGGGACGCCCTGTCCTCGCAGAAGATCGCCAATACGTCGTTGAGTCCTCGATCCACTCCGCCACGCTGGGAGCTGGAGCTGCCTTGGGTCTGCGCTCATCTCTTCGATGTGTCCTTCTATTATCGGCGACATCATATGCCGACAGAGAAGACTGCAGTCGTCTTCGTGGGCTACGAGCACGATGTGGCGATCGCCATCGAAGTCTTCAAGCTCCTCAAGATGGAGCTGCTCGTGATGGGCCAGCGCTGGGCAGCGCGGAACCTCAACGCCATGCGCTCGAACCGGTTCTACTACACGCTGGGCGTGGTAGACCGGCTTCGAGACCGGGCGCGACAGGCCTCTTCGGGTTTGAACGGCGTCGAAGAGAACACCTGCCGCGCGATCGTCGTCTCCAAAGAGGCCAACATCAAGCGCTGGATTCAGGAGCGTCTCCAGTTGGGCGCTTCGAGGAAGTTGAGCCAAGGCGATGGCAATATCAGAGAACGCCACGAAGGCTACCGCGACGGAGAGGTGGTGAGCCTAAACTTCGCGAAGGCCGTCAAGAACGTCCCGAAGCCGGAGCCTGAGAAGCCCTGGCTGTTGGCGTAGTAGCGTCGTCGTCTGCCGGGCTCCTCTGCCGAAAGGCGGAGGAGCACGGGAGCCGAAGGCTCCAAGGAGGAAGCTCATGGAAATCAAGATAGAGCTCTTGATCTCGAAGGAGGTCGGATGGCGCTGATACTCAAGCGGCTTCCGACCCCAGAGAAGACGCCTCCACCCCCAAAGGGCGGAGGTTGGATCTTCGCGAAGGATTCGGAGGTTGGTGAATGGTATGCCAACCACGAGAAGACTCCGAAGAAGATCCGGGTTGAGCGGCACAACGTCAGGAAGTGGGGCTCCGATTGGACGGAGATCAGCTACTGGCACTCCAAGTGGTATGGCTTCTGCAACGTATTTGTGGGGCCACACTACCTGCTCACCCAAGACGCCAAGATCTTCGCGGATCTTGCGCAGTCCCAAGAAGACGAAAACGAAACCAAGGAGAATGACATGAACCTCAAGGTCAAGAAGAGCTCGAAGGAAGACGCGGTGGCGGAGCTGAAGACCAAGCTGGCCAAGCTGGAGGCCGACGGCAAGCCCGGAAAGCCCGGAAAGGCCGAGAAGGCCAAGCCTACCGAGATCCTGAAGATCAACGGCAAGCAGGTGTTCGAGGGAACGATCGGACTGCACAAGTTCCTCTTTGACGCCGGGACCGGCCAGAAGGTCAAGCAGATCCCGGAAGACAGCACGGCAGTCGAAGTCGCGGAGAAGCTCCAGAGGGAGTTGATCTCGCGATCCAAGGCGTGCGCGAGTGCCGTCAAGGTGCTCATCACGGCTTGGGCCGAGGCTCGCAAGGCCATGAAGGCGTCGGAGAAGAGATAGTCGGGAGGAGGGAGGGATTCAAAGTCGGATAACGAAAGGTGGAGAGCGCTCGGGCTAGGCTCTCCGCCTTTTTTGTTGCCTGATGAATTCCCGGCCGAGCTGGAAATCGTCAATAGCCAGCTTTTCTCGGCAGAACTTTCTGCCCCTTTTCGCCTCGGATCTTCTACTCAGGCCCTGGAGAATTTGTTAAGCTTTCCTTGTTGGTTGTGGCGGAGGTATTAGGAGGAAGCTCAAATGCGTAGAATGTCAACGAAATTCAAGCTCCCAAAGAACACCTTCCTTGGAACGCTCCAGGGCAGGCGGGTTGTGCTCTCGCTGCAGACAGGCCAGGTCCTGCTCGTGATCCCGAACGAGCATCGCCCGGTTCGCTACGCGTTGCAGCACGGCTTCGCGATCGTCCCTCGCCGATACGTTGGTGCTAGGGCGCTCGCGCGCTACCAAGGAGCCTACGACCTCGAGCATGGTCTTGGCGGTCTGCCGGCTCAGGCTCAGCCTGGAAAACGGGCTCACCGACGAACGAGGGTGAAGAAATGAGCTTCCTCCCTCTCGTACGATGTACGTCGGTGAGTCTCTTCTCCAGGCTGAGCCAATGCTCCTAAGAAGGAAACTTTTCCCTCACCAGGTCGAGGCGCTCGCGTATTGCGGGCGATTGCGCCATCCATTTCTCGCCATGGAAATGCGGCTCGGTAAGACCTTGGTCGTAATCCGATACCTCGCTCCCTTCCGCACACCGATCTGGAGAGCTCTGGTAGTCGCCCCTAAGACTGTACTCCTTAGTTGGGAGGCCGAGCTTCGGCGTGAAGGCTATCGGTTCCACTACCTCCTCGGACCCTTAGTTAACCGGATGGCTTCGATTCAACCCGGCTGGAACCTCATCAATTACGAGGGGGTTCGATTCCTTCCAGAGATCGGCTTCCGACATTGGGACGCGACCATCCTTGACGAGAGCACCGCCTGCCGCAATCCTCAGGCAACAACCGTTAAGGCTCTTCTCTCAGGATTTCGGGACGTCGATAAGCGCTTCTGCCTCTCCGGATTCCCAGCTCCCGAAGGACCGCTCGACTGGTATTGCCAGATTGCCTTCCTCTACAATCAACTCCTCGACTGCCGAAGCTACTATCAATTCCGGGCGAGATACTTCCGACCGGTTAGATACGACTGGGCACCGAAGCCCGGCTCGCTCTCAATTCTCAAGGCCCGACTCAATCAGATCGTCTTCTTCAAGACGCGTAAGCAGGCCGGGATGGCGAATGTCAAGATTCGCGAGAGGCGATATGCTACACTTGGTCCCGATTTTAGAAGAGCCTATGACAGCATGGAGCGAGATTTCAATTTCCAACTTGCCGAACCTGACGGAGGATCCCTATCCACCAAGTGGGCTACTGTCCAGAACGTGCAGCTTGAGCGGATGGCTGGGGGTACGCTCCGTGATAATGCGGGCAGGTTGTCCGTTTGCTCGCATAAGGTGGATGAGCTCGTCTATCTCTTCAAGAACGATCTCAAGGGTCAACAGGTCGTGGTATGGTTCCACTTCAACGACGAGATCGATTTGGCCCAGAGCACGCTCGCTAAGGCATGCAAGGGGCTCTCCGTAGATCGGATGACCGGCGATAACAACATGTTTGAGCGAAGGAGATCCCTCCGGGACTTCCATTCGGGTAAGACCAGGATCTTCCTTCTCCAGCAGAAGCTCGGACGCTTCGGACTTGACCTCTCTTGCGCTAGCACAATGATCTTCTACTCCTGTAGCTATTCTGGAGAAGATAGGATTCATGCCGAGGACCGGATGGAGCACCCCGCTAAGAAGGAATCTAATCTAATCATTGATCTTCTTGCGGAGGATACTATCGACGAGGACAAGCTTGCGGTCTTGCAGGACAAGAAATTGCAGGGCTCCCTCTTCTTCAATCGCTTGACGGAGATCTTCAGATCCAGGAGGTGCAAGAGACAATGAGAATCAGGCAGGCAAATTATCTCTCGATCGACCCCGGTCTCTACGGGACCGGTTACGCCGTCTGGAACACCCAGCATTGGTGTCTTCTCGTGCCTCCTATCCGGGTTGGGGTCTTCTCTCCGATGCGCCAGGGCAATTTCCTGGAGAGAGCCACGCTCCAGGCGGAGCAGGTCGAGGCGCTCTGCAAGAAGGAGGGCGTCACGAAGGTCTGGATAGAATTCCCGGTCTTCTATGCCAGCTCTGCTGGCGGATACATGGTGGCGGCTACCGGCGATCTCTTGAAGCTTTGCGCTTGCGCTGGGGCGATTGCGTCCAGGACGGGCTGTCTCGTTGTTCCCGTCCCCGTCTCGCGGTGGAAGGGCCAGCTCCCTAAGAAGGTGGTCATCAAGAGGATCCGGTCCACCTTAGGGGATCTGACCTGCGAAAGGCTGGAGGCGAAAGGCCTCCGGGACGACGCCTGGGACGCCGTCGGCATCGGCCTTTGGGCGAAGGGGTGGTTTCAATGAACATCAAACGATGGCCTATCTCAGCCACGACGATGGAGGAGATGATCTCGAAGTGGAGCAGCTGTTGCGCTTGTGCCATCGGTAAGAGAGCCCGAAAGCACGTCTTCGAGCGGGGCTCCCGCGACTCCAAGGCGATCTTCGTAGGCGAGGGTCCTGGGCGTTCCGAGGATGTTGTTGGGCAACCCTTCATCGGGCGTTCGGGCCAGCTCCTCAATCGGGCCATTGGTGATGCTGGATGGGATCCTCGCAAGCTCTACTTCTGCAACCTGGTCCTCTGCCGCCCCTCCGATGCGCTCGGAGGACCCAATCGGTCCCCTTCCGAGGAAGAGATCGAGAGATGCGCTCTCCATCTCCTCCAGACTTTTCACTTCATCAAGCCCAAGGTCGTCGTCTGGCTCGGACGCACCCCTCAGGAATTCGCGGAGGCGCACGTTGAGGCGCGATTGGGTTGGATCAATTACTTCCTGCCACACCCCTCTCACATTCTCAGGACCGGCGGCTTGCAGTCGCCGAGATACCGAGGCTATGTCCTCGAAATACGGGAGGCGTTGAGGTATGCTTAAGATAGGAGACAAGAAGAAGGCGATGGGTCGTGGAGTCGCGGTGCCATTCGATGAGAAGGCGCGAGGGGTCTCCGTGACGTTGTTGCAGTCGTGGCTGACCTGTCGCAAGAAGGCTCTGCTCAAGCTGCAGGGATGGAAGGTGATCCGCCCTTCGCAGGCCTTGACATACGGGTCGATGGCGCACGAGATCATCGCTTCGGCCTTCTCGAAGCTTGATGCGCCTCCGAAGAAGGCTTGGATCGAGAAGGAGCTCGACCGGGTCCTGAAGAAGAGCCAGGAGGAGCTGGGTCGCGTGATCCCGGCCGAGACCCAGCAGATGCTGGAGCGGTGTGCGGGGATGCTCTCGGCGATCCTGCCCGTCTACTTCGACTATTACAAGGAAGACTTCGAGAAGCTCTCCTGGGAGAAGATCGAGGCCGCATTCGACTATCATCATGAGGGGCTCGGGATGCGGATGGTCGGAGTGTATGACGCGCTCTTCCGGCTGAAGGGCAAGCTCTGGCTGAAGGAGACCAAGACCTCCTCGCAGATCGACGAGGACTCGATGATCGAGCTGTTACATTACGACTTCCAGCTCGGCTTCTACCTCCTCAGCTTGTTTCGACAGACTAAGGAGCTCCCGAAGGGGGTGATCTACGATATCCTTCGGAAGCCTTCCCTCAAGCAAGGCGTCAAGGAGACGCTGGTCCAGTTCCTCAATCGCATCCGAGAGGACGTCGCAGCGCGCAAGGACTTCTATTTTGTGCGCTTCGAGGTGGCTGTCTCCAAGAAGGAGATCGAGGACTTCGAGAGGGAGCTCGTCGGGATCCTCTCGGACTTCAAGAGATGGGTCTCCGGGGATGTCCCGACCTACCGTAACACCACGGCCTGCAAGAATCGCTGGGGCCTCTGCGAGTGTGTCCCGATCTGCGCTCGCGCCGACTACAGCGGCTTCATCCAGAGACATCACACGCCCAAGGGGGGAAAATGACCAAGATCAAAAGGAAGGTCAATATGGAGAAGAAGGTTGGAGTCTCCTTGCCGACGGAAATCTCTGTCCCGGCGACGGAACTGGGGCTTTACTCCATTCTGCTCTTCGGCGAGCCGAAGGTGGGCAAGACCTCTCTCGCCGCGCATTTCCCTGACGCATTCCTGCTCGAGTTCGAGCCGGGAGGTCGGGCGATCCGAGCCTTCCAGAAGGACGTGCATAGTTGGTCGGAATTCAAGGAGTACTTGACTCTCTTGGAAGGCACGAATCGGTTCAAGACGGTGGTGATGGACACTGCGGACATCGCCTACAAGATGTGCCTGGAATGGATCTGCCAGGAGAAGGGCTTCGAGCACCCATCCGACGAGAGTTACGGAAAGGGTTGGAGTCTGGTCAACAGCGAATTCGTTGCCCAGATCCATCGCATGCTCAATCTCGGGCGAGGAGTCATCTTCGTCTCGCACGCCCAGGAGAAGGAGATCAAGTCCCGCCTCGGGGACACATACGAGAAGATCGTGCCGACGATGTCCGGCGGCGGTCGGGCGGCGTTGGAGGCGCTCGCAGACATCTGGGCGTATATGTATCATGGCAAGGAGGGGAGGCGCTGGATCCGCATCCGCGGCAATGACCACATCGCCGCAGGGTGTCGGCTGAAAGAGCGGTTCGTTGGAGTAGAGGAGATCAATCTTGGACGTTCGGACGAGGAGGCCTATCGCCACTTCGTCTCAGCGTTCCAGAAGACGTCCACAGACCAGAAGATCCCGAGCACGCCTCGGTTGACTCTGGCTGCGAAAAGATCGTAAGGAGATAGAAAATGGGCGAGTTCCAGAAGAAGCTGGCCGGTCTCAAGAAGGGATGGAAGCAGGCGCAGGAGAACATCGCTAAGGGCGGTGGCGGGGACTTCACGAAGCTGGAGCCGGGTCGCTACAAGGGACGCGTGACGGACGGCGAGGTCAACGAGAGCCAGGCCGGACGGTTCCAGTGCTTCATGGAGCTGACGGTCACCGAGGGCGAGTCCAAGGGCGAGAGCCAGCGCAAGTACTGGGGGTTGGACAAGGCGGAGCACCTACCCTACCTGATGCGGGACATCCAGCGTCTGGGCTTCGACGCACCGGACGACCCCGAAGAGCTCGAGGACGTGCTGAAGAAGATCGTCAAGAAGAAACCGCTGATCTCCTTCAGAGTCAAGGAGGCCGGGGAGTTCCTCAACATCTACTTCGACAAACTCCTCGATGAGGAAGAAGAGGGCGGCGACGATTCGGGAGCGTCCGAGAAGAGCTCGGCGAAGGGGGAGCAGGACGCCGCCTCGAAGGATCCCGAGCCCGAGTCCGCAGGCGGCGAGGACGTCGAGATCAAGGCCGGTCTTCGCGTCCAGGTGGAAGGCCAGGGTGAGGGCGAGGTCAAGTCGGTGGACGAGGATGAGGGCGAGGTGACGGTCAAGCTCGACTCCGGCACCAAGGTCATCGTGAGCGTGGACAAGTTGTCGCTCCCGCCTACGAAGCCGGAGCAGAAGAAGATGCGCGTCACCAGGAAGTAGGATCTTCTGGAACAGCGCACCTGCACATCCTTCGGGGTGTGCAGTCTGGGCTGTTTCAGCCTAAGGAGGAAGCTAATGATACAGGTTCCTGTGAGATACAACGGAAAGATCTACCTCGCTGGTCCGTTCTTCAACGAGGAGCAGATCCAGGTGCAGACGGCGGTGGAGGATCTCTGCAAGAAGCACGAGCGGGGGGTCTTCTCGCCTCGCTTGGAGTGTCTAATTAAGAAGCACGACGCTATGTGCGTGCGACGCCATGCGTTCACGATGAACGTCTTGGCCATCAAGGAGGTGCGCCTGGTCCTCGCGAACATCGAAGGCTTGGACTCTGGGACTATCTGGGAGATGGGAGCGGCTTACGCTTACGGGACCCCTGTGGTGGCCTACTCCCCGGATCCTACCAGGGAGCTCAACCTGATGTTGGCTATGGGGGTGTCGGGGTATCTCGCAGGGTTGCATCTGGTAGATTCTTTCCTTGAGGCTCGCTCCGTGGAAGCGATCCCTGGGATCCCGGAGTCCTATCCTGACTTCAACTGGGAGGTGGTTAAGCCATGGCATGCAGAAGTGTTCTGAACGTCGAGAAAATGTTGACTGGTTCGTTGGGGCGCTTGCGCAACATCAAGCGATTCTCCAACAGCTTCAGGGTGAGCGAGGAGTCGGTGGCGGAGCATAGTTTCTACACCACCTTCTACGCCATGCTGATTGCGCAAGATCTTGCGCGCTTCACGGATGGCCCTCGTCCCAATATACTGATGGCTCTTCAGAAGGCTATCGTGCACGACGTGGAGGAGTCACACTCCGGTGACTTCATCCGTATGTTCAAGCACAGCTGCCCCGACCTCAAGAGGGCTATCGACCGAGCAGGGGAGGTGTTCGCCGGGAAGGTCTTCTCCGAGCTGTCAAAGGGGGACGCCCTGAATCTCGCAGAATACTGGAGGACGGCGAAAAACGAGAAGCTATCCGGAAGGATCGTGAGCTTGGCGGACTTCCTCTCGGTCTTGGCTTACGTCGGAGGGGAGTGTCGGAGAGGAAATCGGGCTATTTTGGAGGATAGCCGAGATTCCTTGAAAGAGTATATGCGCAAGTTCTCAGGGACTTCTTACGATCCGCTCCGGATCTACGTCAAGGCGTCCCAGAAGTTCTTGTCCAATCTGCTTTCGGGAGGATCACGATGAAGAGGGAAAACTTCCAAGCATTCTGGCTGGCGCTCAAGGAGCGCGAGGAGAGTATCCTCGCAACCAAGGGCGAGGAGTATACCCAGCAGAGCGAGAACCGACTCTCCAACTTCTTCCGCTCGGCGGAGGAATGTGGGGTCTCTCCTCTGCAGGTCTGCTACATCATGCTCAAGAAGCAGGTGGACGCTCTCGGGAGCTACGCCAAAATCGGGCGCTGCTTCAGCCAAGAAAGCGTCCTCGAGAGAGTCTCCGATGTGCGCAATTATGCGCTCTTCTTCGCGGCGATCGCGAAGGAACTGGAGGACCACCATGCTAAGGTCTGATAGACACGACCTCCGCTACCTCCGGTTTGCGAGAGCGATCTCCAAGGCCGCGACTTGCTCCCGTGCGCATGTGGGGGCGGTCATCGTGCTGGACGGCCGAGTGGTCTCAATCGGCTACAACGGAGCTCCGAGGGGAGCACCCCATTGTCCTACGGAGTGCGAGACCTATCTGGTAGACGGAGTGAAGCATTGCAAGAGGGCGGTGCATGCGGAGGTCAACGCCATTGCCAACGCGGCTTACGTCGGCGCCAGGACCGCAGGCGGAGTCTTGTACTGCACACATACGCCCTGCATTCAATGCGCCAAGCTGGCCGTCAATGCCGGCATCGTAGAGATAGTATACTACCAGACTTACAGAGACCTCTCCGAGCTTTCGCGCCTCTGCGAAGAGACGGGTCTCCGACTTCTCAATAGGGGGAATCTATGGGCAGAAATCCTACAGTCCGACTGATCAGCTGGACGCAGCGGCCGATCGCGACCGTCTACATATTGTGGCAGGCGAGTCGGAGCAACGACGAGCTGACGAGTCCTCACCTCATCGATGACGAGAGCCTTGAGGTCCGGGACGTCTTCCGGAAGGTGATCGCCTCCAAGATCCCGGTGGCGGAGAACATCCACTTCACCTTCCTCCT
>ERZ1292632.1608-Hain-H43-01um-R2-1608-length-21356-cov-43_pt1 | contig 21356 bp, 42 predicted proteins | sample MGYA00564407_ERZ1292632 | MGnify/ENA primary metagenome ERZ1292632 (study PRJEB36523, sample SAMEA6512637) | groundwater metagenome | collected 2019-01-08 | study: AquaDiva: Metagenomics assemblies of 32 groundwater samples | reverse complement strand
TTTAAATACTCCGCATGCATAGCATCTCTGCCCAAAATGAGTGTGAAATCATGCAAGTGGAAGAAATCCTGAAAATAATCCGAGACAACTCCAAATACTTCGTCTCCGGCTACTTCAGCGAAGCCATGTCCAAAGGCGTCAAAACAGTCTACCATCTTCGAGAACTCTCCGACTCCGAAGCCAAGCAAGTCGCTAAAGCCGTCTTCGAGAAACTCATCGGTGAAGAATTGAGAGGCCTTTAAAATGCAAGTAAACCAGAACACCACTATTTTCGCCCATTATAAAGTTGACGATATGCACCTGCTCTACGTCCTCATCCGACCCCAAATTCACGATGAGCCAGCCTACCAGAAAATTCGCAAGGAATTGCTAAACAGTCAAGGTGACCGCAGTAAATTTATTGACCTCCACGTTTTCCACCCAGAATACTTCAGAACCATAGTTGACCTCAACGTGTTTTACACCGAACACTTTGCATTCCAAATTCATGCACCTTATGACACTTTCGTAACGCAAGACAACGGTTCCTTCATCATACTCGACTTTGGGGTGGAAACATGAGTAAACCAGCAAGCCCTTGCCCATGTGAAGCCTGCCAGCACAACGAAGCCTGGTGTCGTATACCAGTGAAGCAAGGCGACACCGCCCGATTAATGGGACTCCACTATGCGCTAAAGCAAGGCCTCAAAGTCGAAGACATCCGCTTCAGCCTCTGCTCAGCTTTCGCTGAGTGGACTGAAGCCGAGCACCGGCAAGCCATGAAGCTTCGATTAAAGGCGAAGTAGCACAGCCTCATCTTCTCTTTTTTTTGTCAAAGTCACTACCAGACCGCAGTCCAAACAAACATTTATATAAACCGCAATCTACTGTAATATCGTAAGACATCATATAAAAATTGGAGGTGAAGTGAACCATGGGTTTAATTCGGAAACTATTTGACATCATATCTGGGCCTTCATTCACAGAAGACGAAATGCAAGAAATCCGCCGAAAGTACGGCTCTTTACCCAAACGGTGCGTAACCTGCGACTACCACGTTTGCGCCGTTGACGGCTCTTGTCCCACAATCGATAAGGCCCACTAAATTTTTTTGTGCAAGTCTCGACCAGTCCACATTTTTTATATAATTAAAAAAAGAGAGGTTTTCTAGTCTCCGACAAACTGAAGGTGGCACCTATCACAAAAGTAAACCTTTCTCAATTTTGAAGTTTCGGCAAGCCATACCACGAAATCTTTCCCACATTCCGGGCAAGGCTGCAACTTCAACGGTCATCACCAATTAAAATGGGTCTTCAATTTCTTCTTTGGTAATCAACAATGTTTCAAAAGGCTTCCTTTCTTTATTTACTTTTAGAGGTAGTTGTAGCACCCACACCAAAGCAAGCATTCGTTGCCACAACGCTCTAGCCGCTTCTTGGTCCCACCTTAGTAGTTCATAATATTGTGCCTTTAATGATTTACCCATCAATTGAATTTCCTTTTCAGACCTCATCCATTTTCACCACCCTTCCTTTGTCTATAAACCTTATAGAACTTCAAGTTTACTCTTTCTCCAGTATACATAAGGCTCTGCCAGGCCACTGCTTCGCAGCCTTCCGCCTCGCAATGTCCACCGGCTCATATCCTTTAATGCTCCGATGAGCATCCATCTCCCGTGAAACTTCGCTTCCTTTCACAGTAACCTCTCCCAGCTTTCTGAACCTCAGTCTGCCGACAGCCTCAACAGTCCATACTGTGTCCGGCACCGCCAGTGTACTTTTGATATACTTCGCATCCTTTTCTTGCATAGTGTTAGCACCCACAAGTCATGTGTGCTATGGCACTTATAAATACTTCGTTCCGTTCCATCCTCAGGCTCATCCAACATCATGTTTATATTTACCGAGTATTACTACTAAAGCAGTGAACATAATGCAAGAGCAAAAGGAGAAATTTCCTCTTCGACTCTACCTCTGCATGTTACTGCTCTGGTCAACCTTTGTTGTCTTACTCTTTGCTGCCGCCCCGGTTTTAGGAGCCCTAATCTTCGGGAGATAACCAGTTTGTTTGCCTTAGCAATGCATTTTTTGCAATAAACCTTGAAACTTTTTTCTGAAAGAGGTTCACCCATCATATCACATTGAGCCCCTTCTTTAGTGACACTTATACAGCAAAGCCTTTCTCCTGTTTCAAGAAAATGAAGAAACGAGGAGTCGTCGCCATTTAGTAAACGCCTAATCATAGAAGTCATAGGGCTCCCTGCTTCTCCAATAGTTTTCTGGCCCAGCCTTGCATACATTCAGCGTAGCGCCTGCAAGCTCTGCAAGCCTTGTCTTCGTATGACGTACCAAACAAACTATAATCCTTACATTCGTCTACCAAGATTTACACCTGAAACTTTTTCTTCGGCTCGAAAGTCACATGACCATAGTCCGTTAAATCATCGGCGTCATGCCAATGTTCGTTGTACCTGTCAACCAGTACTACAAGCCTTCGCTCAAGTTCAGTGACACGTACCCTCAACTGCCTTGTTTCCTCGTCTACCATATTTCACACCTAAATAAATCATTGAAACCGCAACAATCTGTCCACATTTACATCTATGAAAAGTATAGCAGGATGTCTCCTCGACTTCTTCCTTAGCTTTTTTGATGCTACCAAATTTCTTGATGAACCACAGCCGATGAGATTCATTATTCAAGTTGAATTCCTCTCCGTTTTCTTCAGAATCGTCTGTCGGGTCGAATTCTATGAGAGTGTGGCAGTGTTGACATTCAACCTCTACCGAGTAGTCTGTACCCATTTTTTATTCCTCAAACATTTCCCGGCGCTGAGCTAGCCATCCGTGAACTCCCAATGAGCAAAGCTGAAAGAAAGGAGAGGGAAACCGGCTGCTCAACACTTTCGGGTTGTCTGCTGACTGTGGTCTCATGATGTTCACTTTCTCAAGTAAACTGCGTACTAAGGCTTATATAAAGTTTAAAACCCGAAGCACCGCCCATTCCACTGGAGATTCATCCTGAACTTCTCCAAGGTAGTGCACCAGTTCGTGAATATCGGTCTCAACCACTAATTTGATTGTTTCTACCATATCCTCATGTGTTTCCTTTGAATAAAACAAAAGAGGCTTATCAAGTACAACATAAGGTAGAATACTTTTAATTATTGGTTTATGTTTGATTTCAGGTCTACAGAATCCTCTAATGTATCTCCAACGATTTTCCATTATTTGAGCTTTTTTTGGAAATTCCGAATGCCAAATAAACCTAATGAACCTTCTATTCTTCACGTTTCGCACCCAAAGTAAACAGTAAACAACGGTTCTAATAAACATAGCGTGCCAACGGGCCTTCAGGCGTGGCCGCACAAATCTTTATAAGAGCCACAAACTACGTGCATCTTGACTAGAAGTTAGACTAATTAAGGTGAAAATTTGGATTTTACTTTAACATTTATGATAGCCACTATAATAGTGGTGGCTCTATTAATGTTTGTGGATGCTACTGGAATTATTGATTTTTTAGGACAAGAAATTCCAATCGAAATAGAAAATTCCGTCAAAATTCATGACTGGAACTCTACGTCCTTGAATGTTCATAAATCGAAGCCAATTAAACCAGATTGGATTTGTAAATATTGTCAATCCCTTAACGGTTATGATGAGAAAAATTGTTTCTATTGTGGTTCGCCTCGGAGGGTGAAATAAGATTGGAGGTGATTATATGGAATCATGGAAAGTATGGTCTGCTGGACTTCTAATCTTTCTATTAGGATGGTTTGTTATTCTTCATTTATCCTCTTTATTTGGCCAGAACGCTATACCTGTTGCAGTAGTATTTGGAGGAGCCGGACTCATTCTAATGGTTTTAGGTTGGACTGAAGCAGACCTTTAGAAAAAATAAAATGTCAAAGTCTCGGCCTGAAGTCCATAGCCTATTGGGAACCCACAAAGTATAAATACACCGCAATGCATAACTTCTACTTGCATAAAAAAAAGTTTGGGTGAAACAAAATGGAAAAAAGTTTAGAAGTGAAACCAGAAGCCCTAGTAACCGCACCAAGTCCAACGCCTGAGCCAATGATACTGATGCCAGCCAAGCCAGAGAAATCAATGAAATCTATGAAGCCTAAGAATTCCAAGAAACCTAAAACCGAGAAATCTAGTAAACCAGAAACGGCAAAGCCAGAACGCCAAGTTGTAGCCTTCATCCTGAAACCCGTAGACCAGCAAACGCCATATGAGCGCCGTTCTTACCGGAGGAATTTTCACGAAAACGAGCAAGCGGACCATATCTACCAAGGCACAAACTATGGAGTCAAAACCGCCATGCCAAAGCTACTCACCTTCATGCGAAGACAAGCCAATGGCAAAGCCAAGAAAACTGAGTTCCTCACAAACGACCTAATAGTAGGAATCAAATCCTTTGGCAGTGCATACGGCGATGTCATCCGCAACAGCATGAGTAAGCTAGCCAAGCAAGGCCTCGTCAAGATTCACAAAATCACGGAAGAAAAAACTAGGGCTAAATACCGTTTCGAGTTGCTTCCGCAAGTGTCCGCACAACCAGTAGAAGCTAGCGAAAAGTAACAAAGTGCTTGCCTCAACTCGAAATCCCTTTTTTTATTTCAAATGCTTATATACTCCTTAAGATACGTTAATCATGTTGATTCAAACAAACAATTAAAGGTGGTGTTGCTCTATGAATAAGGAAACTTATTTAATTGGTGTCATCATGGGCATTCTTGTAGTGGCTTTGATGTTTGTTTTTGCCGTAATCGGTGCACTCTTCAGAGCCTTTGCAGGCTGGGTTCTCTCTATGACCTTTCTAGGTCCAATGATTCAGCATAGCCTTGAAAGCCTCGGCGCCAAATCTCCAAATCTAGTTGAGATTGGTGCACTTTTAGGCTTCGTTGCTTCATTCTTCCACAAATATGAATCATATAAAGGAGACAAAGATTGAAATGAATCCTTTCTGTCCAAAATGCAAGTCCAAGCACGAAGTGCCACCATTAATGAAGAAAAGTGTCTACCGAAAAATCAACCGCAAATTCGATGAGGTCACTCTGTTGACCTATCGCTGGAAGTGTCCCAGATGCGGCCACAGGATGTATTGACATGGCTCGAAGAAATCCATGCAAGCACTACCAGATAGCTGAGAATCTCACCGAAGTCTGCGACCTCGGTCTAGACCTCAACTGCGCCGTTTGCGACAAGTATAAACCAGAAGGCGGAGCTGTTGCCGCATGAGTGCCATAACTCTTATGGAGTTTGACTTTGAAACAAAATTCCTCAAAAAAATCCAACTTGACTTCGAGGCTGGCATCCTTAGCTATGATTAGCCAATGTGGTGAATATTGTGGGATGTTATGATACGATAATAGTGCTGGAAAAATGTCCATACTGCTTAAGAAACCGCAAAATAGAATGTCAAACCAAAGAACTTGGACAATTGTTACATTACTTTCACAATTTCCCAAGTAGGTACAGAAAAAATCCTGTTTTTCTATATCCTAACGAAACTAATATAGTTCCTTCGAACTACCGGAAGCTTGAATATGTCAATGTACTTTGCGATTGCAACTCGGTTAGTTGCCAATTCGATGCTGACCGCAGAGATATTATTCAGCAAGCAACTCCTTCTGGGTTTGGAAGGTTGTTCAATGCCAAAATCAAGATTTTCAAATACCGAGGAAAATACTATTTCGGAGACCTTTATGACATTAAAAAGGATGATTGGTCTGAAGAAAAACTCTCAAAATACCAAGAAACTTTACCTTCCGATGCCAGAAAGGAATTGCAATCCTTCATTAAAAAATTATGTCATAATCAGGAAGTTATTGGCGTACGATTTTCAGGAAAACTTCTTAATAAGTATCATGAAAAAATATGGAAATGGAGAAGGAAACACCAAAGTTTTTAGGCTTAAACATTTAAGTATGCCTCAGTAAACTATTGTTGTGATGAGTAATATGAAAACAAAAAAGGAAATCAGGGAAATGAGAAAAGAAGCCAGCGACATCTGTGAGTATGACCTTGCTCCATATTATGAAGGAGTAAGAGATGCTTTGGATTGGGTTTGTGGTAAAAAATCCAACTTAGATGAAGAGGAATAAAAATGAAAGAACCTCAACTAGGTGAAGTCATCACCGACGCCGAAGGCCATCACTACCGCTTCTTCAAAACCGTCAAAAACTTCGCCGAAGCCAAGAAAATCTGTACAGCCTTAGTCGAGAAAGCCCAGGCTCAGCCAGGAACCAATACTCTTGAAGACGGCCGAGTTGAACTCTTCCTCAAAGTGGAACCACTCGAAGAAATCAAGTTTACAGCCGAAGAAATCTCATGCGGTTCGTGCCCAAAGAAAGACTCCGCAGAGTGCAACCTCGACTGTGAAACTGCAGTTATCCTAAGCAATGCCAGCTTTCATGCCCGGCGTGGCTCAGCGGGAGCCCTAGCAATGTTCGAGTATTACATAAGTAAATTAAAGGAGATGAAGAAAAGTGCATAAGGAAATTTTGGGATGTGGCAAACAATGTTTCTATACGCATTGTGATACTGTGGAACCATATACCACACCAACAAAGTTAAAGGCTTTAAGTTACATCTGTCCCATGCCAAATTGGCATTTTAATTCATGTTCAAATAAATACATTGACACCAGAACAAAAAAAGAAAAATTAATATGGTTATTTCGGAGGTTGAAACTTGTCAACGGAAAGTGACTTTGACAAAATCTACAGCAGAACCGTTCAACCGTCTTATAAAAAACTCCAAGAACTTTGGGAATGGTACGGTTCAGAATGGCTTTGCCACCTTTCTGGCTCTGAAGTCCCGGTTCGGATAGAGTTTGAGGAGCTTTCAGCCGAAGAACAGTTTGCCTTTTGGGCGTGGACCCGTGAAACTAAGGTCAGCCTCAAGTAAACATTTATATCTTCCTCATTACACGTTTACTGTATGAAGTGATAAACATGAAAAGCCTTATCAGAACTGAAAAGGGAACCTTCAAAGTGAAATCCACGCTAACGCCAGAAATCGAGTTTATGGGAAAGTCAACTTCACCTATTATTTCAGCAGTAAACATGCCGAAATCTATGAAACCCAGAAAACCAACGAAAACCAATTTTTCCAACAAAAATTCTGGAATGTCAAAGAAATCTCTGCTCGCAGCCATGGTTAAAGCCGGCGGTCAAAACTTGTCAACTCAACAGTTCGCCCTGCTTCTTGCTCCAAACATCAAGAAATCCGAGGACCCTGAGGGGCACCATGCGTGGGACTTGGCGCACAGCCACATTCGTAGTCTCGCAAGACAGCTTGAGAAAGAAGGCAAAATTAAAATTCGTAAGGACACGAAAAGCAAACAACTAAGGTACCTCTATACAGTCAACCAGGAGTGAACCCTCTGTGAAATCACCGCTTCATCATAGGCATTGCGTCTGCGGTGCACAGTTTATTTGTCATGGTGAATGTGGCGACTCCCGTAAAACTGCAAGGTCAGATGACTGTTGGTGTCCATCCTGTGCTCAAGAAAACGTCAGAAAAAGCCTAGCTGGCTCTTGGTTAAAGCGTTGCGAAACAAGGTTTGGCTCAGTAAACTCGGAATTTAAAATTGAAGGCAAGAAATCATGAAATCCCCTAAAGTTAAACCAAAAATGCTTCATCGAACCTGTTCAGACGAGGACAACTGTGCAAGACAATTCCTGTGCCAAGGAGAGTGTGAAAAACCAAACAAAATAGCGGAGTCAAACAACTACTACTGTCCAAGTTGTGTCCAAGACCATCAAAATTCACGGATAATTCACTGTGAAACAAGATTCGGCAGCAAAGCCGAATACAAATTCAAGCGTGGTGCGCCACTATAAGTGAAACTAAAAAATTTCTGCATCGAGTCTGCGGCTACGAAGACAAAGATTGCGGTGCACAATTTATTTGTAGAGGCGAATGCAAAGTTCCCGATAGAACAAACAATAAAAGAGGTTGCTGGTGTAGAGCATGTATAGGAGACGGTTCCACAATAAAATGCCAGAGCAGGTTTGGTAAAGATGCCAGCCCAGAGTACAAGTACACCACGTAATATTCTGCGGCGGGTCTGCTGCCGCTGTTCCATACAGTTCATCTGTTACGGTGACTGCGGCATCGAAATCAGGCTGATTAATAAAACCGAGTGTTGGTGCCCAAAATGTGCAAGAGAGAATGGCTCAGCTTCGGATAATTCCCTATGTAAAGTGAGGAAGCAATATGCTCCATAGAGAATGTTTCCGCTGTAACACCCAATTTCTTTGCACTGGAGACTGCTGTCAACCTGACAGATTAGATGGAAAAAGACGTTGTTTTTGTCCAGAATGTGCCGATGGTATAGGTTCAGACTATTGTAAGGTGAGAAAAGAATGGTTAAAACTGCATCCAAACAAATAATGCACCAGTTATTACACAACGGCATTTTGATTCCTAAACAAGGAACTTTAATTGAGGAAATGATGTTAGCGTGGACACACAAACTTAATACTCCTTATGTAAAAGATTCTGTTTTTTCAAAGAATTTTTGGCATGACTTTAATCAAGTAATATCGGATGCAGACATTCCGTATCCATCCGATGTAGATTGGAAGAAACTTCAAGCCATTTTAGAGAGAGAAAAGCAAGCCAAGTTAAACTGGAGCCCAGAACAAAAGAAGTCCGACAGAATTCAACGCAAGGCTGCTGCCCTAAAAAATAAAGAACACTACGGCTACGCTATCGTTGATGGTGTTAAAACCGAAATTGCTAACTACCGAGCGGAGCCAGCGGGCATCTTTATGGGCCGTGGAGCACACCCTAAACGTGGCTCATGGAAGGCTGCTGTCTCGGCTGAAGAGGTTTCACTGAACCTCTCACCAGACGCACCTATGCCCGCTGGCTTTGTAAACCGAGTGTGGGAGCCTGACAAATGCTACATCGCCAAGTATCGAGACAAATTCAGCGGCAAAATAAAATATATTTGGTTCAACGAAAACTCCATGATTCGTCAATCCAGCGACATCGAAAAGTATAATAAAGCCGAGGCTCTGCTCAAAAATTTTGATAAAGTCTCGACCTTCATAGAAAAGAACCTCTCAGCAAAAGATAAAAGAAGAAGGCAAGTAACCACTTGTTGCTGGTTAATAGAAAACTTAGGACTTCGAGTTGGGGACGAATCCAGCCCAGACGAGGCTGAAACAATCGGGTCGTCCACCCTTAAAAAAGAGCACCTATCATTCAGTAAAAATGGAAGGATTCTCACGTTAGATTTTTTAGGTAAAGATTCCGTTCATTATCAAAACTCTATTAACGTGACCGAACAAATTGAAACTAACCTTAAAGAGTTCTGCATCAGCCCAGATGGCAAATTATTCGGTGACATAAATTCAACCGATGTAAACCTCTTCCTCAGCGAAGCCATGCCAAACTTAACCGCCAAAGTTTTCCGTACAGCCCTAGGCACCAGTCTTCTGCAATCCTTTTTAAATAAACATACACCTAAAGATATATCAGGCATTGCAGAATATGTCAAAGTCTTAACCGCCAAGTATGCGAATCTTGAAGCCGCCAAGTTTCTGAACCACCGCAGAGCCTTGCCGAAAAACTTCGAGCAAGCCCTAAAGAAGAAGGAAGAAAAGTTGCATCATCTATTAGCCGAAAAGAAGTATGAACAAGCCGATAAATTGAAAGCAGAAATAGACTTTCAGGCTAAAGCTGGAAATTTTGCCCTTAACACAAGCCTTAGAAGCTATCTGGATCCCAGAGTTTTCGTAGGTTGGTGCAAGCAGGTAAATCTTGAACCTAATAAAGTATACCCAAAAACCTTACTTAAGAAATTCAGTTGGTCTATAGAGGAGTAAACATGGTGAAAGTTTGTGAAAGGCACATCTGCTTCCTCAGAAGAGGAACAACCTACGAATGGGTTAATATGCGGGAATGCGACCTATGTAACTTTACCTCTCTTCCGGAACAGAAAGCCATCTACGTTTACGACCAGATTGACCCTTATCACCTTGAGAAACATTTAAATAAACCTCAGTACACAATACATGATGCGAAACAGACGAAGTCAAAAGAGGAATAAAAAATGCCCAAAACAGCAAGAATCGGTCGATTGAACGGCTCAATGTCAGAAGCCTACGTCCTAGACGAAGACGCAACCATCAATGACTTGGTTTCTATCTCCGGAGAGGAACTCTGTAAGGGAGAAGCTCTTCAGATAAACGGCGAAGTTGTTGAGGGAACCCACGTCTTCGATGATGAAGAGAAGGTTTACATTGTGCCGTCAACGACCGGTGCGTAAACAGAGAGAGGTAGTTTATTGGTGCCTATCTCTCACCCCTTTTTTATTTTTTTGTCAAGTTAACTCGAAGAGTGGTAAACCATGAACGTAACATTCGGTCCGTTTGACGATGTGTCGGACATTGAATACTGCAAATCCGTTATCATGAATTTCTTCCAGCTTTTGAAACATCCTAAAGTAGACGAAGTCTACGTTGCCGTGCCGCATATGCTCTACAGCGACGACGGCTTCGAGCCGTCCACCAAATCCTCTAAAAGAGTTGAAATTTACTTTTTTTCTTCGCCTAAAGATGTCGGCATGTCCAATACTAGACAGTTGTCCAGACTGCATTTAAATGGGCAAATTTATGCTCTTGTCCGAGGCCAAGGAGACACAATTAACCCTAAAGTTGTTGAATTTGAAACTGCTCTAATTCCGTCGGAGTTCGACCAATTTAAAGACGAAGCCGGTGAATTGTATGCACTTGGCAAAGCAAACAAATTCTGGGTCTTGATGGATGTTATGCATGGTGTTGGTCCTTCTTCGGGAAATTCAATTGACCCATTAACAGCCATTCTCACAGTAATAACCGAAGGGTTCACCCCATTGTCGCTGGAAGAAAAACGTAAAATGCAGGAGCAAAAGTTCATAGCGTGGTTACTACTGAAATCCAAAAATGGCTTCGCTGAAGTTGACACCATTTACAACCAGCGTTTACAAAATGTTCAAGCCTACCAGACTCAGTACCAGACTGCTCTGCGGGATTTCGTAGCGTGGAAACAAGTGAAAGAAAACTTGAGACCATTGTCCGAGGACGATGCAAAAGAGGTCATCAAACGCCTTTGGGCTTTGCCCTTCATCAAAGATGTTTCATTCGGCATGAACGTGGTTGTACGAACCAAAGAAATAACTTTGGGTCCCTTCAACTACGGCAAGTGGACTTTTGAGATGATTCCAACCAACCCGTCAATTCTACCTGAAAAACGAGATTTAGACCCGTTTCACCCGTATTCATGGGGCGACCATGGCCGCTTCTGCCTAGGCGGCTTCGTTGAACCCTATGCAACTGCAATGCAAAATTGCGAAATGGATAAGGCCGCTTCAGTTCTTAAGCTCCTCATAACAAATTACATGATAACTACCAGAATGCATAATTTGGAGCCGTTTCTAACCCGTACAATGGGAGAGAAAGAATTCCACGAAGCCTTCAACAAGTTGCTTCGTGAACATGACATTAAACCAGACGATTATAAAAAGCTGGAAATTGCCTCAGTTCTCGGCAATGAAATTACGTTAACTGGTACAGAACTCAAAACAGGAATGTCATTCAGAAAAGTGGTGAAAGTTTAAAATGGACAAATCTTTGTATATAGCATTTGACGCCTACAGAAAAATCTTCAATTACGCCCAGCTAGCCAAAGATAAAGAAGTCATCGGCCTGTTAGTCATCTCCGAGCAAGCCACAGGAGGCCTGTTAATCGAGGATGTTTTATTACCAAAACAAGAAGTCAGCGGCGGTTCCTGCACGATGCTACCTGACAAAGACATCACCGACTATATTGAGAAAAGCCCAGATAAAAAAATCATGGGTTGGTGGCATTCACATATTAATATGGGAACATTCCACAGTTGTACCGACGATTCAACTCTCAATGGTTGGGGTGGTGGTAAAGTGCCATATGCCGTTTCTCTCGTAGTTTCACTACCGAATGAATTGAAAGCGTGGATTCAGTATTTCACTCCCATTGAAATTGACAAAGCCGAGGTAGACCTGAAAGTGCTACTGCCAGACGAAGATAAACTTGTGGAGAAATGCAAAGCCGAGCTTGAAGCCAAGTTAACCGAGAGAAAGTATGAAATAGCAAAGTCTGAACCTTGGTCTTACATGGGTCCGCAGACCGACTTGTCTAAGCAAACAGGAGGCGAAGTTAAGAGCCCTTTATACGAAGAGGACTCAGGAGTTTGTGCAAATCTTGTCGAAGGCAAGTCTGGACAAATTTGTTTCTTTCTTGGACGAAACTTCAACTGTGCAACTTGCACTCGGCAATTAGGAGGCGTAAACGCCAACTGCATGAATTATGAACTTGACGGTTTCACCAACAAACCGTCATGCATAATCTATGGCTCGCATATAAATTGCCTCAAGTGCGAAGCTTTCGACGATGGAAAGGAAGAAGTAAAAACCGAGTGTCCATATGCACTTGAAAACGAAAAAGTAATAGTTAAAGGAGAAGAAGGTTGCACTTTATTCGGTAATTTTTCACCGTGTAAATCTTGCACAAGAATTAATCAGGGTGTGGTATGTGAATAATGGCCTCAAAACGATTAAGGCAAAAGCTTGAAAAAGATATACAAATAAGTAAGGTAGAAAAAGTCGCCATTGAATATGACAACAGTTGTGAATTTTTAACGGTGACATTTGAAAATGGCAACAAATACTTCTTTTCTGATGGAGAGTATGGAGACATACCAGTTTGGAGAGTAGAAACAAAAAAAGGAGTAATTAAATAATGGCATTCTTGCGTCAAGAAGGCTTCGTTAAGCCCAGCGACCTCGCTCAAGTTTCAGTAGCCATCATCGGCGCTGGAAGCATTGGCAGTTTCACAGCACTTGCCCTCACAAAAATGGGTGTTAAAAAGTTAACCCTCATAGATAAAGACAACGTGGAGTTGCATAATGTTTCTAACCAATTCTTCATTCGAGAAGACCTTGGTAAAGCCAAAGTCGATGCAACCATGACCGAGTGCCTCAGGCAGTCACCTGAAAAAGATTTGGATGTTCTTGTTCGGAACGAATTCTACGATGGTTCGCAACAACTTGACGCCGACATAGTGATAGTCCTAACTGATAACATTGAAGGCAGGGCTGCAGCCTTTAAAGCTGCCTCAGAATCATTTGCGACAAAGTTTTTCATAGATGGCCGCATGGGAGGCGAATTATTTAGGCTGTTTGCTTTTGACCCCCACGACTTGAAACTTTCAGAAAAGTATCGAAACGAGTTTCTCGACGGCGTATCAAACTCTGAGGAGCCGTGCACCGCCCGAACCATAATTTACAATGTTCTACTAGCCAGTAGCTTTATATCTTCCTACGTTAAAAAGTATACTTGTAGAGAGAAAATCCCGTTTCAACTAGCCTACGCTTTCGGCGAGATGATTCAAGTCAAATCAAAGGAGTAAACCAGTAATGCCAGAAGCTTACATCTGTGAAGACTGCGGTTCGTTAAACTGGAGTGAAAACTACAGTGAAACTAATTATGTTACACGGAACTATTCCGTAGGTCGTGAAGGTGAAGTAGATGATGAATGGGGTGAATCAGAGTCCGGAGACGACTCGGAACCAACTGGTGACAGACCGTTTTGTTCGGAGTGCGACCATAATCATTTAAGAGACATCTCCGACTTAACTCAACAACAGTTAGCCACGCTTTATCTTACTCCTCAACGTGAACGAATGGAAGTGGTTCGCCACTTAATTGGTGAAGATGATGAGGATGACCCGAAATATTTTACTCCTAACTGTAGAGACATCCAAGAGGTCCGCTGCCGCAGATGTCCCACAAACAAAAAGTGTGCTTATGCGGCCCCGAGAGGTTGGGTGAGCCGAACTTAAACTTGACCCGAAACTGCTGTGGATTGAAGTGTTGGCTTCGTGCTATCATGAGATGGGAGCCCACGCCCCAAAGTCGTTATTATGGTTTTGATGAGCGTGGCAAGCTAGCTGTTCCCTTCAATCCGCAGCAGCGGGAAATCTCTAAAGAGTGATAACCAATGACTAATTGGTTTGAAAAACTGTTCAAAATAGAAAAGGAATTACATGAGTTGGAACATCTATTAGAGAATTCCTTTTCAGAGAATCCAAGTGTTGATGAAAGAAAGGTAAACAAAAGGATAAAAGAACTCTTAAAGGAAAGAGAAAAACTTGCGAGACCCAAAAAGAATTCCAAAAATTCTGAAGCGTCTTGAAAAAATCTGGCTTCAGCATCCAGATTTGCGTCTTGGACAAATCTTTTGTATAGTCAAATCTATATCCTTCACAGACATATTTTATGTTGAGGATGAAATTTTAATTGATAAAATTGAATTCCTTTTGAAGCAGGTTAAAGAGTATGAAATTGCCAAAATGTCCAAATTGCGGTAAAGCCAAGAGAAGTAAACCTGAAGGAATGTGCTGTAACAGCGGAGCAAACAGCGGTTATCAGCATTTATGTTCAAAATGTGGCGTTTGGTTTGTTGAAACCTTTGACGGTAGAATTTTGATAGATAAGTTTTTGAGCCTAATGCAACTGCAAAGCGACATTAAAAGGTTGAAACATCGTGGAACTCTTCCCAACCGCTAAATTCAAATTCAACATCAAAGAAGCCTTAAAGAGCGGTTTCTATGTGTCGGGAACCACGGGCTGCGGCAAGTCAGACATTGCCATGCGTTGCGTTGACAAGCTACGCAAGCAAGGAGTCATCTGCATCGTCTTCGACCCCTCCCAGGACTGGCTTGCCCGCTATCCAGCAGACCAGTTTGTGAAACCCAATACATTATCTGGCAAGCCATTCCTGGCTGAAGTTCGACTTGTCGGCACAACGGTTGTGGACATCAGCACTTTGACTCTTACGCAAACCAAAACCTTGGTTGAAAACTTTTGTGAAAATATATTTCTCCAGCAGGCTATGAGAATGCCAGAGAAGAGGAACTTTTACTTTATCGTTTTTGAGGAAGCTCAGACCGAGTTCCCACAAGGTATTTTACGGGCAAAGCGGATGCAAAATGTTGTCCGTTTGCTAACACAGGGAAGAAACTTCAAAATTCGTATAGGTATGGTTACACAGTTTGCCGCAATGCTCGATAAAGATGCCATGAAATTTCAAAAACAAAGATGGTTTGGGTGGACAGATGAAAAAAATGACTCCGAATATATTTCTGCGTTTATAGGAGACGAACAAGCCGAAACCCTTAAATACTTTGATAGTGGAGATTTTTTGTATTATTTTCCTTCACGCAATATTTTGGAGAAGATTCACATTCATCCGTATAAATCAAAGGTGAAAAAACTTGACTTCCATTGAAGATAAACTTGTCCGAAGTATTGAACACGCAAAGCAAATGCAAGAACTCTGGAAAGGAAGTCCACTTGAACAACTCTGGAAAGCAGTTCAAGTAACCTACGAGGAGTGGTTAAACTATGAAAAAGCCAAAGCAAATATTTGAGTTCTGCCCGAACTGCCGCAAAAAAGAATTCGTGGAAATCAAGCCGGACATCTGGAAGTGTAGCAACTGTGGTTTCGTATGCAACCTGCAAACGTGGGAAGTCTCATGAGAAGTCCACAAATTGAATTTGGAGTTCCGCCACATAATTATCTAGGTTCATTTGTCTTTTATGAAGATGGTGGTTTTTATTGGAACGGTCAAATTCTTATTTTCACAAACGAAGACGGTGAAGACGTTGAAGGTTCCCTAAACCACGAGTATCTACATTATCTTATTGACCGGCTTGCCGGCAAGCGAGCCTCAAAAAAGTTTGATAAAATTTGCAAGCGGTTTAAAGAGTTGAGGTGAAATCCAATGGATAAAATTTTCTACTTAGAAGGAGAATGTTTCATTGTATTAAACCGAACTACAACCCATACTGTAGGCGTTGAAGTTCCGATACTTTTAAGGATATTGCCGAAACAAATCGAAATTATGACCGTAACTTTAACTCCGGAAAACAAAATAGAAACACATATAAGAACCTTCAACTACAATGATTTATTGTTGATGAACAACACGTTAAACCAGATTATGGGCCGGAACTCCAAATGAACCTTCAAAAAGCACGAAGAGAATTTGAAATTCTTATAGGTAGATGTAGCTGTTCCAGAGCTTATTGTGAGGTCACAAAAGAAGAAGCAGAAGCATGGTCAGTTGAACCATGTACTCCTTCCTGCGCTCCGAAGAGCTGTTTTCCAGAATTGTACTTGTTGCTCTATCCAAAAAATGGGTTTCGCCAGGTTTCATATTTAGTTCAACAATATAGAAAGAGGAAGAGGAAATTAAAATGAACTGGAAATACAAGTATGATGTTAACAAACACGTCCTAGACGGCGAGCCTGAGAAATTCAAGCAGATTGCCAAGGAAGTCTATGACGAGTTAAACGGCAAGCCAGGATTCGAAAATTTCAAGTTGAAAAGATTTCTCCACGTGAAAACCCTTGCTGGCTTTGATAAAGTTTGGGGCGACCTCTACGATTATTGCGATGCAAACGGAATTTGGTTGGGTTTGTAATGGATAAAGAAGAATTATGGTGTATGAAAAAAATTCTAGTTCTCCTAAACAAAACTAAACAAGAAATCTTGGACATTTGGCAAAAGCAAGCCGGCTTTGACTTGGCCTATTTTAATGTGTTGATTAACCTATCAGTAAAAGTTGATAATACTGAAGTGAGAGTTAAAGATGGCTGGAGCAAAATGCCATATGAGAGTAGTACTTGCAGAGGAAGTTAAGCGTAACATGATTGAAAATAAAACACCAATTGGAGAGGAATAAACCATGAGTAATTTCACCAACAAAATTTATTGCGGCGACTGCGCCGGTATACTGCGTCAACACGTCCCGGACAACTCGATTGATTTGATTTATCTCGACCCTCCATTTTTCACCAATAAAAAATACGAGATAGTTTGGGGTGATGGCGCCGAGATTCGAGCTTACGAGGACCGCTGGAAAGGCGGAATACAGAATTACATTTCTTGGATGGAACCGAAACTTAGGGAATGCCAGCGAGTTTTGAAGTCAACAGGAAGCATATATTTACATTGTGATTATCATGCCGGCCACTACCTAAAAATTCTAATGGATAGAATATTTGGAGAAGAATATTTTCAAAACGAAATTGTTTGGAGTTTTTCAAAGGTGGGAGGAGTAGAGAAACGCTGGGCTAAACGCCATGAGTTGATTTTCTTTTATACAAAGTCAAAAGATTGGTTGTTTAACATTGATGAAGTCCGAGAACCGTATAGCGAATCATTAATGAAAAGTCTGAAGGAAGATAGTGGAGGGTTGTATTATACCAGAGGATTGGGTTTGGACAAAACAATAAAACGGCTGAGAAAAACATATATCCATCCAAAAGGAAAAGTACCAGAAGATGTTTGGAATTTGGGAAGTTATGCTGTTCCGGCGGGGGAAAGGTTTGGATATCCAACCCAGAAACCCGAAGCCCTTCTTGAAAGAATAATAAAGGCCTCTTCAAATCCTGCAGACGTTGTGTTGGACCCGTTTTGTGGTTGTGGCACAGCCATTGTTGTCGCCCATAAATTAGGGCGAAGATGGATTGGAATTGACGTTTCACCCACGGCTTGCAAACTTATGTTTCAGAGGTTATTGAAAGTTAATCAAACGTTAAATCCTGAGGAAATCATAGTCGGATTACCAAAAACTGTCGAAGATTTGAAAGCATTACAATGGTTTGAATTCCAAAATTGGATAGTAAAAAAACTTGGTGGTAGGGTTACAGACAAAAAGACGGGAGACATGGGTATTGACGGCACCACATTTGAAGGCAACCCAATACAAATTAAACAAAGCGAAGGCATTGGTAGAAATGTTATCGACAATTTTGAAACCTCAATTAGGAGAGTTAAAAAAACCAATGGAATTATTGTGGCTTTCAGCTTCGGCAAAGGCGCCTACGAAGAAGCCGCTAGAGCAAAAAACGAGGAGAAATTGGAGATAGAACTCATAACGGTAAACGACTTGATTAAAAATGATTCTCCTCCAACGCCAGCATCGGCGACAACGATTGAACCTAAAATATTAGTTAGCGGAGCAGAATAAGGAAGGAAAAAAAATATTACGGTGTTTAAAAATGGAAGTTGTCCTCGTAGCTTGCACGCCTAACCCCGAAGAACTCTGTGCCAAAGCCATGCGATGTTGCCGTTCAGCCATAGCCATGCACAAGTTTAACCTTGATAAGCCAGCCGAGTATTACATTGCCTTGGCTAAGCAAACTGGTCACCTTTCAGTTCTTGAGCATGCCAGTTTCACCTTCAGCGTTAAAGGAATTTCGAGAGCTTGTAGCCACCAACTTGTGCGGCACCGCATCGCCTCTTACTCTCAGCAGAGCCAGAGGACAGTTGACCCGACTCAAGAAGAGTGGTACATCACTCCGGAATCCATTGCAAAAACAGACTTGTTTGCCTGGCAGCTTGCCATGTCCAAAATCAAAGAATACTACAGCAAGCTTCAAAGCCTTGGCATTCCAAATGAAGATGCAAGGTATTTACTGCCCAATGCCACAAAAACAAACATCGTGATAACCATGAATGCCCGTGAACTGTTGCACTTTTTTGAGCTTCGGCTGGACAAGTCGGCTCAATGGGAAATCCGCAGATTGGCTGAGCTAATGCTACGAGAGGTGCAGAAGGTTGCACCAAATATATTTAAAGAGGTAAAAACATGAAAGGAAAAAACAAAACCAAAATTTATTGCCTTTGGACAACATACGACTTGTTTGAGAAGGGAAAGGGATGTAAACACCTAAATTACATTTGTGTAAAAGAAATAATGACATTCCAAGAAGCAAAAGAAAAATATCCAGAAGCTAAATTCTGTGGCGATTGGACAAAAGAGAAGGAGAAAACAAAATGAGTTTTTCAGAAAAACTCCAAGCAGTCTTCGACAAGTATGGAACGACTGAACTGAAACTTTACATGATGTTAAATTTATACGATGACGTTCTGGACTGCTATGCTGAAAACCAGAAGGAATTCAAACAAAAACTACGACAATGGTTTCTTAATGTTCAACCATTTATAGATGATTCTGAAAGTGAGAAGTTTGAGGAGTTGCTGGAAATATAATGCGTTGCCCACATAACAATTGTAGCGGTGAGTTACAACACTACGAAAATCCTAAAAGAGAAAACACCATTTTATTCAAGTGTACAAATTGTAAATGTGTTTTTGGTTTAGTAGATGTTCACAAGGAAGTTGGTTGCCCAAGTTTCAAGGAGACAAAAAAATGAAAGCAAGATGCCGACTAAATATAGTTATACACTACCCGTGCAACTGGTGCACAGCAGACGGTTGGTGCTCACAGGACCTGCACAAGTGCGAGATAGTCGAATACATTGGAGTTTACGAAGGTTCAACTGGATGTCGAGGTTAACGCCTTTTCGCATTTTTCGGCAGAAGCCAACTTGATGACTGGATTTTGCCTCCGCCAACGCCAAAGACAAGCCGAATTCCAAGTCTTTGACAAGCGTCAATTTCCGACTTTGGCAAATTCTTCTTCACCCGGTCCCCACCCTTTCCAAAGATGTCTGGGTTAACCAACTCAAGCGTGAGCGCAACGGAATCATCTTTGTCAATGACCCGTACAACTTCATCCACGTATCTAATAGATTCAAGAATTTCTTTCCTCTCATTGAATTCCATGAATGGTTTGCCTTTTTTGCGTTTTAAAAACTCGTCTGAGTTGAGTAAAACCACGAGGTAATCACCCAACTGTTTTGCTGCACGTAGGTATAAAATATGTCCACGATGTAGAGGGTCGAACCCTCCACTTACCGCAACAACCACGCTTTTATTTTTTGTCATTTAATTTTTTTCACCTTATATTTTTGAGAAAAAATCATCCAAAAAATATCATCGTAATATTTTCTTACTTCAGAATTATATTTACAAGGGTTAGGCTCGTGTCTTTGAACTTCAACTGCAAAAATTTCGTTATGTTTAAAGGCTATAATATCTGGAATTGGCATTAATGAAATAGGAATACATCTAAAGCCTTTTTGTTCTAAGTTTTTTAGTTGTTTTAAAACCTCTCGGTCGTGTTCAATATAGGATTTTTTTCTTCTTAAAAATGAATGTTTCCCATAAAGTTGAATGAAAGTTTTTCCTATTCTAAATTCGTAATGACATTTTCGTGAGCAAAACATCTGGTCACTTCGAGGAACAACAGAAAAAGGTTTTTGACAATTTTTACATAATTTAGTTATTCTTTCTTTGCGTATCGTTCCTTGATGTATATTATGTAAGTTTTGCTTCATCTTTTTGGCTTTTTCCTTTCCATATATTTCTTCCCAAGACTTACCAGTACAATATTCGAAAAAACACTTTGTAGAACAATATATACCCCTAGACCAATAAGGTGAAACTTCAAATTCCCTAAAGCAATTTCTGCATTTTCTTTTTATAACTTGTTTCAAACTAATTCTAATTTCTCCTTAATTTTTTGTATTGTAAACCTTCTTCTTGATTTTGTCAATTTGTAATAACCAAACATTTGAGGTTTACCTGCTTGAGTAATAATCTTTATTGGAGTCATTGCTGTAACTAACAGTTGTAGTGGTTCCGTACCAAACGTAAGGTTCCTGATATTCCCAATATGGATAATATGGATACCATCTTCGCCAATGAGGCCAATAGTCGGGTTCAAAATAATCTCGCTTACCGGTATTATGCTTGCAACTTCCGCATTTTGCAGGATAACTTATGCATTTGCCTTTGTAATTACATTCAACTTCACACATTTGTTTCTTCCGCCTCCTTAACCTTTTTTAACGAGTAGAGACGCTCCAACAGGATTCTGTTTGCGTCTGCAACGGAATGTTCCGATAAAAGTTTACCATAATAGGTAAGGTAACTTTGAAAGTTTACCAAAAATTCTTGAGCCTGAGAAGTGTCCTTGGCTTTTTCCATTGCTCTAGGCCAGAACCATCCCTTCAAGGAGTCCACATGGGATTCTATTGACATTTTTTGTTCCGCTTTGCGAATTTCATCCATGGCACTTAAAAATGATTTTTCCGAAGATTCAAGCTGAGAAATAAGTCCAAGTTCTTCAGCCATCAATTGTATGTAGCGGCCTTTTGCAACGTCAAATTGACTGTTTTTCACTTTTTGATAATTTGCCCAAAGTTCGGATAATAGTTTGCGGTGGGCTCTAAGCATATTAATTTTGCGTTGTTCCTCTTTAGTAAACTCTTCTCCTTCTTCCTCAGCTTCTTTGACTTCCTCTAAAATTTCCGCCTCGATTTCTGGTGTGAATTCCTCTTTGGTTTCAGCCTTAAGTCCGTAGCGTTGAAGTATTAATTCTTTATAATTTGGAAACGTCTTAGTCCGATAACT
>ERZ1292632.1606-Hain-H43-01um-R2-1606-length-21366-cov-26_pt1 | contig 21366 bp, 33 predicted proteins | sample MGYA00564407_ERZ1292632 | MGnify/ENA primary metagenome ERZ1292632 (study PRJEB36523, sample SAMEA6512637) | groundwater metagenome | collected 2019-01-08 | study: AquaDiva: Metagenomics assemblies of 32 groundwater samples | reverse complement strand
TGGTGGTGGACATGTTCGTGAGCGTGCCGGTGTTGCCTTGGCCGGAGAGGTCGTTTGTTGTGTTGGTGCCCCAGTTCGTATCCTTGCCGTCAAAGGTCCAGTAGCCGACGAGGCCTTTGGAAAGTGTCCCAGCACTGAAAGATTTATTGACTATAGTCTTGTTTATTGAAGTTTTTATAATGGTTTTATTCGCCGCCAATGCGAGAAACGGAAGAAGCAAAATGAATGTGAAGATTGCAATCTTGTTTGTCATACGACGAGAATCACATTATTTTTTATTATCTTTTAAATGCGTTTGATGCCCCGCGAGCCATAATCAGCATACCAAAGACCTTTTGTGATTATGTCATCGCCCAGAATTGCACATCCTAGAAAGTATAAAGAACCAACGATTAAGAATGGGAGCGCGACGATTAGTCTAATTACTTGAAACATTTTATTCATAGGTTAGTTGATAAATTAGTAATATGTTCATTCTACCACCAAAAAATGTTCCACCACGAGGCGTACTGATTAGGGGCGGCCGCGCCTGCGGCCGCAACCATTGTCCACGTTCCGTTTCCGGTGAAAGTATGTAAGGTATAAGCCCCTGATGTCGTTATTGTGCCTCCTGTTGAAGATGTGGAAACGCCGTCGCTCCCGTCGGTCTTATAGGCGACGATGACTACTCCCGCCCCACCCGTGCCTCCCGTGCCGTTGGGGTCAGAACGGGACGAACCACCACCGCCGCCAAGAGCATCAGTGCCTGCACCACCATCTCCTGTGGCACTACCAGCTCCACCTCCTCCTGTTCCTCCTGCACTATTGCTTCCGCCACCATTGTATGTAGCTCCACCACCTCCTCCAGCATAGACTGTACTATTTACAGTCCATGTTGAACCTGCTCCTCCATCACCACCTTTTGCGGATGAACCATTTCCACCGACAGCACTTCCACCACCACCACCACCACCGCCATAATTTACTCCACCTGTATAATTGCTTCCACCATTGTTTCCTTGACTTCCCGTTCCTCCCGAAAAAGCAGAACTGGAAACTGCGGCTCCTCCTCCGCTTCCGCCATTTCTACCATTTCCACCTACCCGTCCCGCTCCTCCTCCTCCTCCGTTTCCTGTAATTGGAGTTCCGCCTGAATCAAATACGGAATTATTACCATCTGTGCCATCTCCTCCTGCAGTTGCTCCTGCCCCGCCACCTCCGACAGTAATAGAGTATGCCTGTGCCGTGACAGTGCGCGTGGCATTGTTTTGATATCCTCCAGCTCCACCTCCGCCTCCTCCTGAACCTCCGCCTCCACCGCCTGCAACAACGATTACATCAACCGTTGCGGCAGAAGCCAAGACAGGAAATATAAGAGACAAAAATATCGTGAGAAATAGTTTTTTCATGTCGCTGTTGGCGTGATATTAAACGTACATGTGGCATCTACCGGAGAGGAAGCGGGAGTGCCGAATGACACCGTTGATGTCGCTCCTTTTGTCGGAGTATTATTCGCAGTGAATAGGTTTAGATTTGCCGTTGAAGAAGCATTGAGCATTTTTAATGCTGTGCTTCCAGCACCATACAAGAGTTGCATATTCACCGTTCCCGCGCTTGTCCAGCAATAGGCGGAATTGATTGTAGCGGCCATCGGCCAAATGAAGGAAGTTGTAGTAGTTCCCGACCATGTTGTCGTGGCTGGTGCGCTGATAGTCAACGCTCTGCGCGGGTCAAGTATTCCCGTTCCCACATTTAACTGATTGTCAGTGGTGTCCATTGAAAGGTATCCTGCAAGACTCTGGGATGTTTGCGTAGAGCTGTTCGGTATTTGAAGCGATGTGCCTGCCGTGAAGTTCGTCGTGGAGGCGTTATCAACCGTCAAGAGTCCCGAATCAACCATTTTCAGGAGCGAACGACCAGTAAAATCCATAAGTTGGAAAGTGTTTGAAGTGGGCGATGATGAAGTCCCCACAACCATGAGGGCGGCGCCGGGAGTTGAAGTTCCTACTCCTACGCGGAAGTCTCTAATGAGATTCGGGGAAACACCGGTACAGACTCCGTAAATTGAAAGGGACGTCGTTGCGTTCACTCCCGCAAAACCATATTCTTGAGTCTGGATGGTTCCGGAGGTGCAACTTGTGTCTATCGGCGAGTCCATTGCATTAACAATTCCCGCGTTCATATCTTGAGACAATAATCCAATCTCTAAGTTAGCAATCGTCGTAGTCCCCGTCGTGCTGTCGGAAATAAAGTTTCCATTGTTTATATATGCGCTTCCAGAGACGGTTAATTGGGTGGTGGAGGCCTGCTGAAAGAGCGCGGTTGAGGAAGCGAAGAGAGAGAATGGCGAGCCGTTAAGTTGCAATGCGGTCGTCGTCGCTTGTACCGCCTGCCCGTAGTATGTGCCAGGCGTAAACGGCCATGCGCCCCCTCCCGCTCCTGTCGCATCTCCACCGTCGCAAAGGTCGGCGCTTCCGGTTATTTCCGCGCATGTTTTTCCCTCAAAGTCATCGGTTGCCGAAACATAGGTAAGGACTTCCGTGTTTGCAAAAGCGTTAGTTGTAGTTGAGAGATGTCTTCCAAATATCTTTTCAAGTCCTATAGTTGTCGTAATTCCAGTCGTCCCAGAACCAGAAACATCTCCAGAAAGAGTTATAGTTTGATTGCCGGTCAGATAAGTGTTCGTGTCAACCGAAAGTGTTCCGTCCCCAGAGCCTGTTTTGACAAAACCATTACTTGTTAGATTGCGGAGTTTGGTAATCCATGCATCGGGGGCTGTGAGCAGAGTCGTCGTTGCATTTGCAAAGACATTCAATCCTGTCCAAGTGTTGTTATTGGCGAGCAGAGTAGAGGAAGCCGCGGTTATGGTGATGTTGGAAGCTCCCGTGAAAGCCGTGCCGTTTATATTTGCTCCCGGAGAAAGAGCAGAAGCCGTCCCCGCAAGCCCAGACCAGGTGCCAGAGGTATCAAGAGTCAGAACAGAATTAGCCCCGCCCACTTTCCATACGGTATTTGATAATGATAAAGGAGACGAGGCGGTGAGGGTTGTAGTGGCTACGGTTCCCAATTTCGCAGGCGTTCCCGCAGATGTTGTCCAATATGCCAGATTTCCATTAGTTTCTGCCGAAGAAGTCGCAAGGTATGAAATTAGAGAGAGCGTCCCGCTTGTGGTGATTGCCCCGCCATTAAGACCAAGACCTCCCGTGATTGATGTAACGGTACCCGAACCTCCTGTTGATGTCGCCGCCCAGATTGGAGTTGAACCAGACCACATCAATACCTGTCCTGATGTCCCTGTGCCATAAAGTGTAGATGTCGCGGGGAATGATAGCGTCGCACCGGTAAGGATAATCGGATAGGTTGCGGAAATGGTTGCCTGTTTGCTATTGAAAGTAGACCAATCAGTCCCCGTGAGGCATCCTGTAACGCCCGCAGACGCGCTTGTGCACCCAAACGAGCCGCCTACTCCGCCTACCTGCGCTCCCATTGTGCCGGAGAAGGTTATAGGGGCTGTAACAGCCAAAGAAGTAGTTCCTATAGTGCCTAACAGTGCCGGAGTGGCTGTGGTGGTTGTCCAATATGCCAAACTGCCTATGACAGGAACCGAGGATGTGCCGACATTTCCAGAACCTCCAGCCCCTGTCGCATCGCTCCCGTCGCAAAGGTCTGCGCTTCCCGTTATTTCAGCGCATGTCAATCCTCCGAAGTCGTCGGTTGCGGAAACAAAAGAAAGTAACTCTCCGTTTGCAATGGATGTGGAAGTAGAAAGGTGTCTGCCGAATACTTTTTCCAAACCCAGAGTGGTTGTAATCGCAGTCGCTCCTGAACCGGAGACATCGCCCGAAAGCGTGATAGTCTGGTTGCCCGTCAGATAGGTGTTTGTGTCTATTGAAAGCGTGCCGTCTCCCGAGTCAGTCTTGACGAACCCGTTGGAAGTCAGATTGCGCAATTTCGTGAGCCATGCATCGGTTACAGTCAGTTGCGAAGTCGTCGCGTTCACAAAAACCGCCGTCGTGGAAGCGAAAAGAGAAAATGGAGTCCCCCTAAACCAAAGCGGAGTCGTCGTAGATTGCACGGCGACGCCGTAATTGGTGTCGGTGGTGGTAAAAGGCCATACTGAAGCTCCGCTTGTAGGCCAAGTGGTGCGACAAGCGTCGCCAGTCAAACATATCGTCGTCGCCGCGAAAGCACTCGTTGTAGCCCAAGAGAACGGAGCATAGATGCTTTTTGCGTGGGTCCGGGGCGCGATTGCAGTATATGGCGATGTCGTACCTACAAATTGATCAAGTGTGCCAATCGTTCCGCCACCTCCGCCGACACTCTGGGCGTTTGCAATAACAACACCCGCAAGTGTGATTGTGAATATGCCGATGATTATTATAGTTGCCGTTTTATTCATGGTGTTCTATCGCGTGCCATTCGGATAAGCTCCGGTATCGATTTTCCTTCAAACGGCGACTTGGGTTTCTCTTCTACTTTCGGCGCTTTCTCTTTCTCTGGGAATAAATGCGAGGCGACAACCGACTTTATGGCCGTGTCCTGAATCTTGTTAACGAGTTCTGTGTACTCTCCGGCATATTGCCCCATGGCGTACACGAGTCCTTCTCTGAATTTCTCCTCGGTAATCCAATCAAATTTCTCTTTTAAATAGTCAACAGTCGGTTGAATATCAACCTGCGGTTGCACGTCAATCTTACCGATCGCATCCAACACGGGACCCAAATCCGTCTCTTTTTGCTCTGGGAATTGAATGCTCGCGATTGCCTTCCTGACCATATCTTCCATGCCCGCATGTGTGGTGCGTCCACTCATCATTTGCGCCATCATCGGCATCATTGCCTCCGACATTGCATCCTTAATATCGTCGTGGCTCATCATACGAGGCATCTTCGGTAACTTTGTCTCGGGGAATTTGAGCGTATCAATCGACTCGCGTATCATGCCCCTGATTTTCTCGTAGTCCACTTTCAGTACCGAACCTCCGCCCCCGAAATGCTTTGACCGCGTTTCTACGAGGTAGGTCTGTATCTCTTGGCCGTAGTCGGTACTTAGCGTCGTGTATCCGCTATCCGTGTACACGCGCGTACTTATCGCAATATACAAAGCATCGCTCGTAGATGACGGTACCTGATATTCAACCGAGAATCGCTGGCCTCCGCGATCCGTTAGATCCTTCGTGGCGAGCAGTGTATCAGTCCGGGCGTTGCGAATAGTGGCGCGCACATAGTATGTTCCCGCGTCATTTGGGTCCGCAAGCTGTCGCACTATTGCGAATGTCTCGCCCGGGTTGAGTTGCATAAATCAGTTCGGAGTATTCTCGCGCGGAACCGCGTAGCCCCAGACGGCCGCGTTGGCTCCTGTAACCTTGAACTTGAGCCGGAAATATTTTGCATACCCGTCTTTCAATACAATGTGCTTGCAGACTTCATTTGTGCCGCATATTAATTGAGATGATGTGGATAGATTCCAAATGTGATTTACATCGTTCGTATTGTGCACAACTCCGATAGTGTTTGCGTTTGTGGTGGTTGCTTCATCCATGGAATACCAGTCGATGTTGTCGTTGGAAAACTGCCTGACAAATATTATATTCGAAGCTGTTGAGGACCCGATAGCCCTCAGTACAACATCGATCTGGTCAGCGCGCTCCATGATTCCCGTTATGGTGGACGAGGCCGCCCCGCCTGCCGTAGTTAGTAAGAATACTTTTGTGGTGGTAGCTTCGGTGTTTCCATCTGCCGTTGCTATCCCCGTACCGGCAGTAAGATAGTATCGTTGTCCCTGCGTGACACCTCCGCCGACAGCTTCATTTCCATATTCATCCGGTGATGCAATCTTGTTTATGCCTACGTATACGCCATACATCACAGTAAACGAAACCACGACCGCGATGACGAGACTGATAAGATTTTTCATATTTATTTCTTGATTTTGTTAATGTAGCAGGCTGATTCGGATGCCCCGGATTGGGGCACCCCGTCAGCTCACTACGTTTTAATAGTGGATTCTGACTTTAGACAGCGGATTGAATCCGCGCGCCGTTGACGTTGCCGCCTCGCAAGCGCCTGCCTGTCCGCTTCCCTCCAAACACGCGGCAGTATTTCTCTTCAAAAAGAAAAACACATACCAACTATTCGGAACGATTACGCCTCCATTGCCCTTGCTGACCGCGGCGGCATACACACTATTCGTAGTGGTGGCCGTTGACGAAGTCGCGATAAAGGTTCCGTTGAGTAGTGCAGTATTCTGCGCGTTGAGCGTGGAAAAGTCTGCCGATGCCCCAATGGATGACGATGACGTTGCGATTATGTACGCAAGGAATGACGAGCTTGCCGTCTCTCCCGTGATGACGCTAACTTCGCCATAATCCGCGTACACGTCTTTCCCGAATGTATTTCTGAACAGCAACACTTCCTCGCTTCCAACCGGAAGCTCCTGCGCATACCACCTTTCGGTGGCTTGCCCGAGAGTAGCGCCGTCAGAGAAGTTTTGCGAACCCGCGCGCTCGCCCGCTACATTCCTATCATTCGCCACCGGAGTGGGAGATGATTGGAATGAAAAGATGAGCGCAACGATTGCAATAGCAACGGCGGCGACCCCGAAAATTGTTCCCTTGGATGAATCCATAGAGATTAGATCGTTATGCCGTGAAGGCCGTTGCTATTAAAACGCTCCCTGACCAGAGTCAGCGCGCACGCGAATGTCGACAAGCTGTTTCGCGCCCTCGGTAAAGGTCTTCAATCCATAGAGAGTCCATGGCAAGACGTTTTTCCCGAGCTTGTCTGGCACTTCCTTAATCTCGACTTTCGGCCGAGCTTGGATGACCAGATCAATCGCACCGCGCTTCCCGAACAGGTTGTGTTGGATTTGCGTTGCCGCAGTCCATACGCAGTCAGCGGGGGTTGCGCCTTCCGATACCGCAATGACCCCAACGCCCTCGCATTTGATTGTGAGAGTGTCGGCGGTATTGTCGTTTGTGGCGACAATGCCGTCCATCAGATCGCGGTTTGCGGCCGTGATCTCGATGTAAGTGTCCACGGCGCCGGCAGATGCCGCATACCCCTCGGAGTTGTTGATTGCATCAACAAGCTGTGCGCGGCACAGGTCCGCGGTGGTCTGAATCGAGAAGTGTCCCGCGCCGACCGCCGCACCATCACCGTCAGCCGTAAATACGACTCCGTTGATAGTGATCGTGTCCGTGTCCACGAGAATCGTAGGCATAGACAGTACGGCACTGAACGAGCATCCGTTTGATACATAGAAATCAAAACCCATGTAGGAAATGGTATATCCATTCTTACCTACCAAGTCGCCGTTGGGCGTCTCTCGGTTTGCAAGGAACGTCAAAAGTATCGATTCAAACTCAGGAGAAATAACTCCAAACAGGTTCGTGAGACCCCCACGAATGTTCTGCTTTTGCAATTTCTTCTTCGCTTGAACGAGAACATTGAGCACGTTTGAGGTTGTGAGAGTAAAACCGTCTCCGGCCGTACCCGCGTTAATCTCAAAGTTGTCCACTTTGGATGTGGCGTTCGCATATTCTCCGAGCACATCGCCGTCGATGAAATTCGTGAGAATCTCAGAACAGTCGTCAGCGTACTCGTTGAGGACCTTATAATTGTGCTGAATCGCGTCCAGGTCGTCCACGTAGAATGGAACGACTTTTGACACATTAACCGTAAGACTCTCGTCAGTATCCGTGATGTCACGAATAGTGACCGCCGTGCCGCGAGTGTAAGTCCTCACCGCGAGCGTAGATCGGTACGGCCGGTGGACAGTATCACCCTTTGTGAGAGTGGACTGTTCCTCCATTGAAACTATCGCGCGGTAGACCGCTTTGCGGTAGTTGGTGACCTGCATTCTGCGCGACCAATAGTCCGCGAATGAGGCCGATAGAGAGTTGGCCATAATTGTTAAGTTTTAAGACCAAGACCATCAGCGACATTCGCGGGCGCACGAGCGTTAGCTCATGCGCGCGCCCCTACCGCTTCGGAGTCTTGGGGTGAGTAATTCCTTGATACTTACTGCCTTTCTTGCCGAGGTCGTTGGAGAGTTTCATGAACTCTTCATCGGACAGCTGGTTGATATCCTCGCCGGACATCTCTGTGATGTCCTTGGCGGGAGTACCGCGAGCCGTTCCTCCACGTCCTGCCTCTGCCGTGCGAACTTCCTTTCCGGGAGCCGTAAACAAAGTGGACGCTTCCAACCTGACAATATCGGGCAGTCTGTACCGGGCGTAGGTCGTGGAATACGCAAGTTCCCTCACGCGTTCCTTGACCTCGGCGGTGATTGCTTGGCCGTTCGCAACCGAGGCGAGCAAATCCTGAGTCGCTTTCGCTCCCCACTCATTCTCGAATCCCTGTTGCTCTGCGATTTCTCGCTCGCGCTCTTTTGATGCCGCGACATCCCTTCGGATATCGGACACTCCGAGCCGCTTTTCGAGTATCTCGGCCTGACGGTCAATCATTGCGGTCGCAACTTCCGGCGTGAGGTTGAACTCCTCAGCGAACTTTGCGACATCATCGGCAGTAGCGTTGCCGCTACCTTTGCCGGAAACCGAGGCAAGTTGTTTGTCGAACTCGGTCTTCGCTTCCGCAACGGCCGCGTCGACAGCTTTCTTCAACTCCTCCTTATGCTTCCATGCCGGGATGTGCTTGACTGGACGATCGGGACCCTTGTCCCCATCGTCATCACCATCGCCCTCTTTCGGAGCCTTAGCCGTCCCGTCGGGGTTGAGACCTTTGGCGACATTGGCCGCCTCTGTCTCTTTCGCCTCACGAGCCGTTTTCTGCTCCTCCGTCTCAACGACCTCTGGCTTCTTTTCTTTATCGTCGTCTTTCTCTGGAGGAGTGAGCTCGCCATTTTTCTCCATCTCCTCAACGACTGCTGGATCGCCTCCGGCCGCTATTGCGTCTTTGGCTTCCTGCGATTTAGGTTCATAGACCATGAAATCAGTGGTATTTATTCAGCCCACACGCGACTGAGAGCTCTTGTTATCGGGCGATGCTCAATCCCAGCCAGTAATCCGCCTGACACACACGCGGGATTGCTTTGAGTTGGCGCAATCTGCCAGTGGTTCCCTTTCGGGTCCCGGCTCGACCTTCGACAGTCCGAGTCGGAACCCCAACGGGCTCCGTAAAAAACTAATCTTCTGCGTGAGCGACAACGTGTCGCCCTTCTGCCTTACCAGCGAACTCATCGGCGTATGCGCGGAACTTCGCCCCGTGCAATTCCTTTGAGTATGTGCGAACTCCGCCCTTGAACAGTACATCGACCGCCGTGTCCTTGGCGCCCGGCTTCCCGGCCTCCTTGGCGAGGTCCGCCGCTTGCTTGACCGCCGCGGCCGCTTCTTTTGCCGCAATCTTCTCCTCCGCGGTTTGCGCGGGTGCTCCGCCGACTTTCCCTGCCTTTACTTTCTTTGCCATAAAAACTATGTGTATCTTTTAATCTTACTACCAGCTCGACCACGACTGGATTTTGCATGTTCTGGTAACGCCTTCATATTAGGCGTCTTGCTTGCGAATTCACGCGCGATTTTCGGATGCTTTGCAAACATATATTTTTGTTGTGCTTTGCTGACGAAGGGTGCCATATTATTCTTCTGTGTATCGCTTCGCGCCATTTTTTACTATCCCGCCCGGCTCAATGCCGACGACATCAAAGTCCGCGCTTCCATGTTCCTTACCATCATGACCCTTGCGCATTGAAATACCTGTTTGCTTCACGCGAATCTTAATATCGTAAGTCTTGCCGACTTTCCATGATTTCGCTTCCGGCAGATGTTCGGTGCCGATATAAAAACTCGGATAGTGAATCATCGTCGGCGTTCCCGCCATTTCCTTACTCATCTTCTCTGGAGTGATTTTGCGCATTGCCATATCGTTTTTATTATATACCCATGAAAATTAGTTGTCGCCCTCATCTGGGGATAACGCGACCTCGTCTGAAAGTTGGTAATCCAATTTCTTATCTATACTCTCAATCGTCCGGTCGGCGCTGTCAAAGAATGAGAGAATGAATCGCACCTCTTTGCGCCGTTCAAAGTATCCCTGTCGCGCAACATCGGTCAAATTCTCTTTATTCGCTAAAATTAATGTGTATCCCTGTTCGCGCTTCCGCAATAACGATAAAAACCGTGTGAGCGCCGGATGCTCTTTCAGGTTCTTTTTCAGCATCGCGCTCTTGAACGTCTTGCGCATCTGCACGACCTCCTCGCGCTGATCCTGCCGGGCGTCCGACATGACCTCCTCTAATTTATCCAGCTTTCCTTCTGTCCCGACATTAACCATAAATTATACGGGCATGCCCGCGCGCGCTTTCATATCAATGGGATTCAATGGCATTTCCGGCGTTGCTACCATATCTCTGCCGGTTGGCGACCCAGGAATGACCGCGCCGGTCGCTGTTGCCTCGCCAGGACCCGCCGTATGCCCTGATTCTGCCCCAGGTACGCTTGTTTCGCCCGGCATCGCCCCCATCATCGCTTCCTGCATTCTGACCTGTTTCATCGAGTTATAAATGGCGAAATCCCGATGCGCCGCCACGTATTGGAGCAGTGTCTGATATTCTTGGAGCGTTACATCTTTGTGGTCAAATATCTCGTCCGCCTTATCCAAAATATATTGCATGAAAAAGTACGTTGCCTTTCGGTAAAGTTTCGGTTGTTTGTTATTGTACACAATATCCTGAATCGCTTGCTCCGCGATTGAAATCATATCGTCCGTGCCGTAAGATTGCATATCCATAATCCGTTTAATCTGACCCTCTTCCCATCCGCCGTTGCGCAGGATTTCTTCCGTGACCACATCTGGATTGAACCGGCCGAGTTTCGTAATTGCGATGAGCGAATCGGTCTTGGTCTTTTTCAACATCTCATCCAATTGCACCATCGCCTGACCGCCGACAATCTCTATGTTGAAATCTTGCGTCGGGTTAACGTCGTCCTTCACGAGCTCCTGCCAGTTGTATCCGCGAGTGCCAATCATGCGCACCATCATTTTGTTTGACTTCACGAATTGCCGAAGACCGAGATAATACTTCCGGCCGACACGACCCCACGACTCCGAATATGATTTGTTATAAAGTCCGAGCCTGTCCGCGACCTGTTGCAAATTGCCGTAATAAATGCCTACACGCTTCTCATCCGATGCGCCCTGCGCTGACGGTGTGATACCGGTCTTTAATCCGGTGATGTCGTCCATGAACTTCATCAGGTCTATCGTTCCCGCTTCGGGCAAATCCGGGATGGTGAACTCGTAAATGCCCGCACTTATCGACTGCGTATTCGTGATGCCAGCCTCTACCTCTACCAATCCATCCGGTCGCCATTCCAATTGCGATGGATCAGGGAACACTGTGGGGTCATATGCCCTCTGCCCATAATTCTTTTTCTCTCGGTTGTCGAGCGCTTGGTTGAAAATTATGTTCATCGATTCCGCGACTGGCCTCATATCGTCCGCCGGAGCCTTTGACCAGAAGTTGAATGGGTCCGAATGCGTGTGCCACGCATCGAATGGATCCTCGCCTGATTCAAACACTTCCACGAGCGGTGCGAATCTTACGCAAATGCCCGAGTGCGGTTCAAAAAATAGGTAGTACCAAGTCCCCTCGTACTCCATGTACCACTCCGTGAGACTGTATACCTCAATGCCCATGTAACTATTCCTGTCCGGGTCGAACCCGAGCGAGCGCAACCTGTCCGTCTTTTCTTGGTACAATTTATCGAACGTCTTATCCGCGCCCGGCGAATACGCCATCACCAATCTCAATACCTGTTTTTTATCGTAAAGCGGATTGTCGCCCGTGGCGTAAGTTTCCAATTCCGCCTTCGTTTTGAATATATTGCGTTGTCCTTTGAACTTGTGATTGCGTAGATTCTGTCCGCCTAACGGCTCGCACTCAAAGTCGAGCGCGTCTACTACTTCCAGGTGCGAGTGATAAATTCCCTTTGAATCGTTGTATGCAAAATATTTCGGAATGGCCACGCCATAAAAACTGGCGAGCTTTTTCATCATGCGGTCTTTCTCTGCCCATCGTCCTTCCACTTCGGATGAGTCCTGTTCCCATTTCGCCTGTACTTTTTGCGCCCTCTGCAGGTCGGCCATGTCCTGATGACCAAATTTTACTTTCGGCGGGTCGTCCTGTTTTGAAATCAGCGAATCGATGTAGCCGGACATCAGAGGCAACGGAACATTCCATCTGCCTTTCAATGCTTTCTTTGTCTTGCCGTGATAGAGGTCGATGCTCTTCTGCACTTCCTGCATCCGAGCGTCCTTATACTGCATTGATGTGCGAATTTGCTCTTGCGCAATTTTTACGAGTTTGTCGCGCAGTATTTCTTCCGGCGTGGTGGACGCTAACACCTGCTCCAGAGTTATCTCGGACGGTACCAATCCGTCAGCTTTTCCCGCGTTACGTTGTTTTTTCGCCATGCCAGTCTAATCCGAGGGACTTCGCCCTCGTTACCATGTTCTTTAGAAATGCGCGAGCCATGATTCCCATGCCCGCACCCGGCGACCACGTCATTTCTTGCCCGACGTTCTCGGGTTTCTCCTTAAAACTATTCGACGTCATCAAATAATCCAACTCCAATTGCATGAACTCCTCCGACACGCGGGAACATGCGTGGTCGTGCGCCAATGCTAAATCCTTTTCTCTCTCCTCGTATAATTTTCGGATATCATCAACGCGGTCTCTCTGCCACTTGGATACAAAATGCGATGCATAAAAAGTTTGAATCTCGCGCGATAACTTGTAGGCGCGAGTCTTTGCGCGCGCATTTCTCAAACTACGATTATAGGAGCGGGTAAATCCCATAAAACTATTATATATCAAGACTGTGGAAAAGTAAGTGGATATGTGCATAACTCAAAAAGAAGGCGGGCAACGAGTGTCCGCCTGCCTCTCAATGAGAGGACTTAACTCCACAATAACTGGGGCAAGAACAGGTAGAGGAATACTGCAACAACAAATAAGTACCACAGCGCCTTGTTCATTTTCACCTCCTATCCGTAAGCGAAGCCAACTGGTTTAGTCTCTTTGGGCGGGCAACTCGGAAAATGATAATAATATTCCGAACGCCCTGCGTGAACTCTGCGATAGCGGTCAACGTGCAGATGCAACTCGCGACCGCAGGCACTGCATATTTTCACATCATAATTCTCAAACGGATTTTTCATCAGAGTTTCTCCTCTACAGCTTTGGTTTTGAGATATGCCAGCCAGCACTTCCGACAACAAAAACATTTCCCGCCATCATAACAATACGGAATCTGAATCGGTTGCCCGCATGTTCCGCACCATAATTGATATTGCATTTGAACCTCCTTTTCAAAGACCAAAAGAATACATCATTGATTGTACTACGAACCCTGATACTCTGACTGTGGCACAAAGGGTCGCATGGGGGATTTCTTTTTCATCGGCGTAATGACTGCATGCGTCCGCATCTCCCATGCGATACATGCCGCGCGCAGTAAATCAAAATGCTTTGTGATGACCCCGGCACCCTGCGGATCCTCCCGCCTCTTTGTCGCCTCAACTAAGTCACGTTTCGTGAATGAACGAATCTCTGCGAGCAATGCCGGACACCAGACGTCAATTTCACCTGCGTCGTATGATGCGCGGAAGTTGTAATAAATGCTTTCAACCGCGCCCGGGCGTGCCTCCCACCCGAGGTCCCGTGTGACTCTCTCACCAACCTGATCATCCTCAACGCGCCGGTAAATGCGATGTTGCGGATAGATTGCTTTCAATCGCGTCACTGTGGCGTATCCTGTATTGTTCAACTCTGGCGCGAGTAAGCACTCGCCGAATAGTCTGCCATGCGCGGCGAACTCATCCCCGAACTCGTCCGGCGCAATTGTATTGCTCGCGTATGTAGCAACCACGGCCGATTTTTCTTTATCAATCCGATTAAACCGAATGCCTACTGATGTGCACGAGTCGCGCTTCACTCCCTTGGCGGTATCAGCTCCGAATGCGTACCGAGGTAATGGTAACGTCTTGCCGTCCAAGTATGTTGAATTGCGCGCCTTGTATTCCTCCCAGATAGAAAGCCCCCCGATGTTTTTAATTGGCGGCTTGCGCTTCGCTTTTGCGATATCCATGTCCACGCGCTCACGATTAAAGAACGGTTCACCGGCCGCCTCTGGGTTATTTAACATCTCGGCCTCATATACCTTGCGACCGCCCGCGTTTAAATCTTTCTTCTTCTCCTCGAGCGATACGACCCTCTCCTCTTTCGGTCGCGTCTCGTTAATCTTTGAGGCGTTATCGCGCATCGGGACGTACTTGTCCGGCCATGCGATATTACCCTCTCCGTCCTCAACATCTACACGATGCACGCGCCATGATATTGGGTTTTCTTTAGCCTCTGCCATGAGCGATGCAACCGAACCCGACTCTGAAATCAGGTTGCACAAATAAATAACCTGCCCGTCCACCGATATGCCGGTCTTCATGGTATCGAGGTGCGCAATGATTTTCGCTGTGACCGGGACAGACTTCGCTGTGATTTCTGTCTCAAAATCGTCCACGATGTAGAGGTCTGGCCGCCACCGGTCGAATATACGGCCGCGCGTGGACTCCTGTGTTGAATATGCCTTGACCTTGACCCTGTTGACGGTGACGAACTCGTTGATGCGCTTCATCTTGGACTGGTGCGCGGCCGTGCGCGCGTCCTCGTAATACAGGTGCCCGAAATCTTTAATCAGTCGCTTATTCGTCTGCAACCATGTTGAAATATCAAATAGCGCCGCCTCCGCATTTCCTTTATCGTATGAGTCGTAATTTATAAAACGCTTCTTGCGGAACGCGATGCAGTACGTTACGTAAATCTTTGCGATTGTGGTCTTGGCCGATTCGCGGAACATAATCCACAGTAAGAACTTGAACTTCCCCTGCGTGAATTGGTTCAGTGCAATGTACATCAACCATTGGAATGACGGAATCTTGTACGTGAAATACTCCGCAAAATAATACATGGCAAATAGGGCGAATTCGCGTTCGCACAAGTACACGCGCTCATCGCGCTTGCCCGTGATGCATTTCTCGAGTAGATCCCGACCGATCATACGTAGTCTGCCAGAGACTTCGACCAGAATTTGTCCAATATCATGAATGAAACTGTGATTACTAACATTTTTCCCAAAACCACATATCCTTCAACGTGAATATTCGAGTGATTCACCGCAGGTGACGGGTCCATCAACCAATTATCAATCTCGCTGGCGATTGTATCGCTCGGCTTAAATGCTCGTGTTTGGAATTTAATCATGTCATTGTCATTATTTCATCATCCTCCTTGTCATCCGGCGTATCCGAGCATATTGAGCAATCACAAAAGCAGAGTGAGTCCTCACTGCATCCCGCGCCTGTCCCGCAATGAATGTCATCGTCCATCATACTTTCACGCTATTCTTTTTCAATAATTTATCGAGCGCCTTTCGCTCGTCTTCATCGAGCGTGTCAATCGAACCGGAGTGTTGCAGATTAATACCGGGCATCCACCCCTCAACATATCCAGCGAATGTCTTAAATCGCTCCGCATCACCCTGCTCGAGTAATTTGCGGTAGAGCGCGCTCAACCCCGAATTCATAAGCCCACGGAAGAAAGCGCGGTGGTCGAACCCCTGCTCGCTCCCCATTATCTCTTTGCGCCATGTGGCCATTGCCTGATGCGATACGAGGCACGTCGCTTTGAATGCCTCCACGTTCTTTATTTTTATCAATTCCAATATGTCCGGATCGTCAATTCCCAGTGCTTCGACAACACCGTCCGGTGCGCCTCGATATCTAACTGGAATTGTGAGCCACAATGCAAAGGCCATACGAGCGATTTCCTTCTTAGTCCCTATGCCTGTGTGAACCTCTTCACTCTCGCGCCTCACACGTTCAATCAATGAAATATGTTCCTCGGTCTTATCGCCGATTTGCACAGACTTCTTACTTTCTACTTTCTTTTTCTTCATACTGTGTACCGCTTGAGAATAACTACATCCTACCATGCGTACGCAAGAGATATCTGAACCAGAATTCCCGAACGTACGACTTGAGTTTCTGCGCGGGGCTCAGCGCTCTCCACTCGTTCCTGCGCTTTACTATCTCCAACGCCGCAAGTCGCTCATCCCGTGATATGTAGTATCGCTGTTGCTTCAACTTCTTTTCGTCTATCCATATATGGTGCTTCGTCTCGGCCAGGGCACCCTTCACTATCGGGTCATTCCTGAAGTACCCCTTCGCGCGCGATGTTATCTTCCTCTCGAATTCATTGCGCCCGGCTGAATGAAATTTGACGAACATAACGCCGCTTTTCTCTATCTCACAGTGGTCTAATAAATAAACCCATAGTCCCTGCTTGAATGCCTCAAGCTCATCATTTCGTTCTGCCATAGTTGAATGTCATCCGAAGCCGAGCGAGTATTCTGGTAATGACCGATAACTCATATTTAATATATACCAGTGCCGCCCACTTATCATCGAGCAACGTCCCGTAACAACCTTTTTCTGCAAATCGCCGGTGCGGCAATATCAGGTTCGCCGGGATGTTGTACCTGCGCACTATCTCGCCGAGTAGTTTTCCGAGTGTCTCCTCCTGCGCCGCCGTCGGTCTCTCCACATTGAAGTTACCGGACATGCAGACACCGACTGATGAAAAGTTGTATCCTTTGGCGTGGGCACCCTCCTCCCACTCTTCCCTGCATTTTATCAGGGTACCGTCGCGCTCTATGAGATAGTGGTATCCGATATAGTATCCGAGTGATGACTTAGGAAACTCACGCTCTTTGTGGTATGTGTTGACGCCCCAAAGTTGCGCCCGCTGAATGGCGACGGCCGTGTGATGCACAATTATCATTTTCGGCTCATTTTTCATACGCGTTTTTCCGCTATCCTCACTTCACCTTCCAATGGTTTCAATGCTTCGAACTTGTCCACGGCCGAACGCAAGACACTCCGTGGAATGACATCGCGCGGAAGTATGTCGCCCGTGATCATAAACATCTTGCCGTCCCTATCCGGCGTGAATTTGAAACCGTCCGTGGGCTGGTCTGATATCACGAGCGCAAAGAATCGCTTCGGCTCCTTCCTGCGTCTAAATAATTCGTCAATTTTCATGGTTGGATTTTTTAGCGAGTAATTCTTGAAAAGTTATCAAGTCGCTCCAGACTGACCAGAAGATATTGTTGACTATGAATCCAATGAGTACAAACGGGGCAATCGGAAATATCCAACACTCGTAGGCGTGTCTGTCTATTTTTCTACGGACAGGCAAGTACCAAAGAGGTCGTTCATATCCCTCTGAAACGACTACATAAAACCATTCGTACCAATGCTCGCGAATGTACTGCAAATGCACGAGAATCCTATTTCCGATAGCCTCTGTTGTTTGTAATACCTTCATACTTTTGTGAATGTACCAGTCATGCTGGTAACGCGATAACTTTTCAACAGCTCCTGCATTTGCCCGAGAAAATGCTCTGTCATCGCCATGCGCTCTTCGTAAGGCAGAAATTCTGCACCCTCGAATTGCGCATTGATTTTGAGGAATCCGCGCCCGGCGATATTCTGCTCGATTTTGTGTTCAATCTTGCCGAGCGGGTCGACGGCCGGGACCGGCACTCCGGACGTAGGTACTATCAACGTCCCGCGCTTAATCTCTTTCACTTCCGAAATCAGGTCGGAAAGCGACTTTGCGATTGCTATCATAGTTTTGCGCTCCGGGTCTGTCATGGTGTTTTGTGCATAGGTGTGGGTCCGAAAAACTCTTGTATACATTTCCAATTACACTCGCCACAAAATATTCCCCAGTAATGATGATCTGTGTGTTTTGAATGGTCAGCCGCCAAAAAACGATGCTCTTGGTCAGCTTTCCTGAGTGCTTTTATTGCTTCGTTGAAATCTTCATCTTTCATACTTCATTTGGCATGACGGCGTCCGGCCGTGTGATGCATTCTGCTTGCTTCTTGGAGTGACGTTGCCATCGTCTGATTATAACATCCGTATAGCGGGGGTCGAGTTCAATCGCGTAGCAACTCCTTTGCAATTGCTCGCATGCAATGAGTGCCGAACCTGACCCGCAAAACGGCTCCAGAACGATACCGCCGACCGGGCATGACTTCTTGATCGCGCGCTCCGGCAATCGCACGGGCTTTTGCGTTGGATGCTCATAATCCTTACTCTTATCCCGATGCAAATACCAAACATCCAAACGCTCCTCGAAAGTAATCTTGTCGATATCCCAAACCTCCTTCTCTGTTTGCATTCCCTTATTGCTCCATCGCTTTTTGCCCTTTTTCCATCCGTACCAGATTGGTTCGTAGATTCTATGATAGTCCTGCCCGAGTGCCAGAATTATCCTCTCTTTGAGCCATATAATCGTCTGCGAGAAATGGAATCCGTTATCGCGCAACGCATCGAAAAATTGCTTCTGTGATTTCGTGGCGTGGCACACATAAATCCCGGAGCTGTCCTTGGTATGCTCGTACACATTCTTAAAAGCCGCCAACAGGAACTGATAAAATTGTTCCGGAGTTTTATTATCATTGAAGACCTTGTCTCCGCCCGCGAAACCAATCTTCCTTTTAGGATTCTTCCATCCCTTTGTTTTATTTCTTATCACGCTGAGTGTTCTATATTTTGAGTAATCATAATCCACATTATATGGAGGATCTGTCCAACACATATCAGCCAGGACCCCCCCCATTAACGCCTCAATGACCGCGGGGTCGGTTGAATCACCGCAGGCGAGTCTGTGCACACCCCCCAATGACCATATATCGCCCGGTGCCGACACTGGTGTCACTATCTTGCTCGCTTCCTCCTCAGCATCGAAATCGTCCTCCTCCGTGTCCTTCAATTTATCGAAAAATAGCGATAATTCGTCCTGGCCGAACCCGTAGCCCACGAGTTCGCTGACTTTAAAATAATCCTTGAGCATTTGCCAGTTCCACTCGCCAGTGTTTTTGTTGAGGCGGATGTTCAATTCCCGCTCCTCTTGCGCCGATAACTTCCGAGACGGAACCATGACATCCGCTTCCTCAATGCCGAGGTCAGCAAATGCCTTGACCCGGCTATGCCCACCAATCATGTTGCCGTTCGTGTTGATGACGAGTGGCTCAACCTGCCCGAACTTTGAGATGCTCTTAATCAAATCGGCCTTCGCCTTTTCGGACAAGACGCGCGGATTGTATTCGGCAGGAACCAGCTTTGCGATTTTGCGCTTCTCAATCTTCCATATGAGTTCTTTCGCCATATTCAATTTCCCTCGCCGAGTAGAAACTTCTGTGCTGTTTTCATATTATCTCCATCCCTGCCCCACCACGAATTCCTTTTTAATCGCGCGTCCTCCCTCGTTAAATATACGAACTGTCGGCGCACTCGGCTTTTGCTGTCCCGCTTTCTTCACGGCCGACACAAGTTGCCCGAGCTTCAATTCCAATTCCACCGGGGTCGTGATCGTGGGGCAATACGCCCTGCCGAAGCATGACACCGCCTCTGAAATCATCGTGCGGACTTTCGCCTCGCCATGCTCCATAAGCAGTCGTTGTACTGCCGCGCGCTGGCTCTTGTTCTTGAACAGGCGACCATACGAGGGGTTCAGGGGCTGAAATAAATCAATAATCTCATTGAGAGTCTTGCCCCCATCAATGGGCGAGAGGTCTGGTAAAACGCCCTTGAATATCCCGATAAATCCATTGGGCTTCGCCCTCGCCACAGCCAACATTTCCGTCGGGACGAAAAGTGGCGCAGTATCATTCACCGGCTCCGGTTCCGCGAATGAAATCCGGTATTCCATTTTCCCTGTCGGCTGTCTCTGCCGAGTGAGCAATTTTGCGCCCTCCAATTCGCGCAGTAACCTCTGTATCGTCTTGCGCTCCTCTTTTGATTCAATCCTTGCGATGCGCTCGGCGGAGAAATCCCAATCACTGGGCTTGGAAAACAAGTAAGCAAATAATCCTTTTACCGCAAACGAGATATCGTTGCGCTTGAGGACGGCGTTTGCCACCATGGTGAACGGAACATCTTGGCGTGTGAGTTTCATATCCTTCGACATTACCTATTCATTGTGCCTCATCATAGGCCTGTTTCCAAGTGGCCAGCTGTGGATAGACTTCCCCGAATCCGGGCGCGGAATCCCGCCATGATTTATACTCCTCGGGATCCGGTATCCCCATCTGTTGCTCTTGCATCCACTGGATGACTTTATTGATGAACTCGCCGAAGCGCAGATTGGATAACTCGGTAGTGGACATGGCGTACCGCATACGCTCGCCACCGATAGACTTCGTCCACCGCGACAAAAACTCCAGCTTCAACGCTTCCCGGCATTCCTTGAAATTAGCCCAACCGGAATGCGGGAGCTGATAGAACACGGCCGGGACCACGGCGCCCTCGAAAAATCTCCGCTTCTCGGCCGAAGCCAAGTCATCAATCTCAATAAACGCGTACTTCCTCTCGGCCTTCTCCATGAACCTCTGCTCCGCAAGTGGGGATGCGAATCGAATCTTACCACCGACTATTCTGACGTTTGCCCTCATACATCATTTCTCATTAATAAGTTCGTCAATTTTAATTTCTCTTTTAGCTTCAGAAGTAATCACTTCTTGTAATTGTTGCGAGAAATTATTGCACATGATGCTGATATTCTGGTCATTTGTGCGTCCAAGAATACCAATCATTGTTGTTTTCCAAAGTCTTTTTAATTGTTCTAGTTTCTCTTGCATATCATTTCTCATTTAATCTTTCTGGTGGGTAATGAATTTCATAAATGCTTGGAAATGCCCCGCGCTCATAACTCCCAGCTCCCGACACTCGTCTACATCATAGTTCTGCCTTGCGCCTCTTTGCTCTTCTTCCCATGCCAACCACTGTGGGCTTGTAACGAGAGTTTTCCACATAGAATCATGGTGACCGCAACCTTTGCATTTCTGTTCCCAGCCGATTGCATATCCTTTCTCACACATCCCAATAACAGCAGTGATGATTTTCTGGTCGTGGAGGGCGAGGAATGCTTTCTGTTTATCCTGCGTTTCCTTTTTCCAGCAGTAGCAGAAATCAGAATCACAGTACGGAAAATCTTTCTCAAACGCCTTCTGTTCATCATTAAGTAAGGTTTGGAGTGGGGTCATAGGTCAATGATTATTTTTACAGGAAAAGGTGTAAGGTATCGCGCAACTCCATGAGTGTATCCGTCCAGTGCGAACTCGGCTTCTTCCCGCGTCTTGTAAATATGGATTGATTCTTTATGTAGGTCTTGCGGAAATCCTGTCTTAAAAAGAATCCAGCCTTTTACGATTTCTTGTTTCATATACCCCTATTATATTATTCTACTAATCTTTGGTGTGGGTGCAATTCTCTGGTATTTTTCCGCAACAATCATCGTGATTAC
>ERZ1292632.1094-Hain-H43-01um-R2-1094-length-28147-cov-16_pt1 | contig 21395 bp, 26 predicted proteins | sample MGYA00564407_ERZ1292632 | MGnify/ENA primary metagenome ERZ1292632 (study PRJEB36523, sample SAMEA6512637) | groundwater metagenome | collected 2019-01-08 | study: AquaDiva: Metagenomics assemblies of 32 groundwater samples | reverse complement strand
GGAGACCGGCCCAAGCCTGAACCTAAACGTAAACCGAAAAAGCCGGCCCAAGGCCTGAGCCCGAGGCTCATCAGCCTTGGGTTGAGATCCGCCTCGGGTGGAAAGCAGAAGCCTAAGACAAAACCGAGAGCGAAATCACCGCTTAAGAAAAATCCGCCTCGTCGGCGGATGCGCCTCAATGGCGCACCAGTGCGCCGAAGAGGCGCAAAAAAGTCTGTAGAGATTTCTGTCCCAATAGAAGTGATAAACAATGAAGACGAACCGGCCAAGACCCTGACCAGGAGAAATGCCCTTGATTTAAGGAAAGAAGTAGAAAAAGTTGAAGAAGAGATGCAGGAAAAAGAAAAGAAGTGGGATATCCCGGCTTTCTTAAGAAGAAAACCGCAAGAAAACAAATCAAATAATTCAACATAGTAAATGACCCCGCTAAGCGGGGTCATTTTGTTTTGTGGTTGCTGTTGTGGTAAAATAATCAAATGGAAAACATCTACGACTTAATCATCATCGGCGGCGGACCGGCAGGCATGACAGCCGGCATTTATACTGCGCGCCAGAAATTAAAGACATTATTAATTACTAAAGATTTCGGCGGCCAGATGGCGAAAAAAGTAGTCCATATCGAGAATTATCCGGGATTCGAGAAAATTTCCGGGCAAGAATTGATCAAAAGTTTCGAGAAACACTTAAGAAGCCATAAAATAGATATTGAAATTAACGCAGTCAAAGCCGTGAAAAAAGACAACGGCGTTTTTACGCTGATGACGGCCGACCGAAAAGAATTTAAATCAAAAACTGTGATCATCGCTTCCGGCGCCGATCCAAGACCCCTGGAAGTTGAAGGTGAAAAAGAATTCATCGGCAAAGGCGTTTCTTATTGCGTCTCTTGCGACGGCCCTCTGTTCGCCGAAAAAACCGTGGTAGTGGTCGGCGGAGGCAATGCGGGATTCGAAGCAGCGCTGGGTTTAAGCAATTACGCTAAAAAAGTATACATCTTAGAATCGGGAGCTAAAATCAGGGCCGAACAGGCAATCCAGGACCAAGTTAAAAAAATCGCCAAGATCTCCCTAATCACCGAAGTCATTTTGCAGAAAATTCAAGGAAATAATTTCGTTGAGTCAATTATTTACCAGGAAAAAACATCAAAGAAACTTATTACCTTGGAGGTTCAGGGCATTTTCGTTGAAATAGGTTCGCAACCGGCTACTTCATTCGTGAAAGATTTGGTTGATTTTAATGAAAAAGACGAAATCGTCGCTGATCCGAAAACGAGCATGACTCGCACTTCCGGGCTGTTTGCGGCCGGCGACGTGGACGATGTGCCTTATAAGCAAGTTGTGATCGCTTCCGGCGAAGGAGCCAAAGCCGCGATTTCCGCTTCTATCTATCTGCAAAAAAATGATCGGGCATAATATCAAATCAATCAAGGGCAGAGAAATTCTGGACTCCCGGGGCTATCCGACGATTGAGGTGGAGTTAACCACCGAAGCTGGTATTTTTACGGCTTCCGTGCCTTCGGGCACATCGACCGGCAAATATGAAGCCAAAGAGTTAAGAGACGGCGGCGAGATGTATATGGGTATGGGAGCGCAGAAAGCGGTACAAAACATCAACGAAGTTATTGCTCCGAAGCTTATCGGTAAAAATACGCAGGAACAGGAAGAAATCGATAATCTAATGATTGAATTGGACGGCACAGAAGATAAGTCGCGGCTCGGAGCCAACGCTATCCTGGGAGTCTCGGTAGCTGTTCTTAAAGCCGGGGCTGCGGCCGAAAGCGTGCCTTTGTGGCAATGGATCTCCAAAATCGCTCAAACCAAGCCTCTTTTGCCCTTTCCCTGTCTTTTATATGTTGAAGGGGGCGTACACGGCCGAGGCAATGTGGACACCCAAGAATTTATGGTACTCGTTGAAGACGGGTCTTTCCATGAACAGTTGAGGTTCGGTACGGAAACTTATCACGCCTTGAGGGAGATCTTGAATAAAAAATTCGGCAAGGCGTCAACAAACGTCGGTTTAGAGGGCGGTTTCACGCCGCCCGTGCAGGAGACGGAAGATGTTTTGGATTTGATTATAACTGCTGTTAAAAAAACCGGCCGAAAAAAAGTTAAGATTATTCTTGATATGGCCGCCAGCACTTTTTTTAGAAACGGCCAATATTATTTTGAAGGGGAAACCTTCGATCAGAAAAGCTTATCTGAATTTTACACCAAGCTTTGCCAAAAATATCCCGTCATCGCCATAGAAGATCCTTTCGCCGAAGACGATTGGACGGGCTTTAAAGGAATTACCCAAATCCTGGGCCAAAAAATAAATATTATCGGCGACGATCTGCTGGCCACCAACATTAAAAGGATTCAAGAGGCGCAAAAACAAGGAGCTTGCAATGCTTTGATTTTAAAACCGAATCAAACAGGCACGGTTTCAGAAACCATCAAAGCCGCGAAGCTTGCTTTGGACCACAATTGGGATGTTTTTGTCAAACATCGATCGGGAGAAACGTGCGACACGTTTCTGGCCGACCTAGCGGTCGGCCTGGGAACAGGATTCTTGATGGCCGGAGCGCCCAACAGAGGAGAAAGGGTGGCCAAATACAACCGCGTTTTAAGGATCGAGCAGGAAATACAAAACATTTAACGATTAACAGCAGTCCGACTGCCCTTAAAATTAAAAGGGCAGTCGGACTGCCTAAATATCCGTTATGTCAAAGTTATTATTATTAAGGCATTTACAGTCTCAGTGGAATAAGGAAAATCGCTGGGCAGGTTGGACTGATATTCCGTTGAGCGAAGAGGGGATTTTGAGCGCCGGAGAAACCTCGAAGAAGCTTGCTGGTTTTAAAATTGATAAAGTTTATACTTCGCCCCTTATCAGGAATAAAGAAACGGTTTCTCTAATTTTAAATATTTTGGACAAGAAAGACTTGCCTGTCGTGATCGATAAAGCTTTGGACGAAAGAAATTACGGGCGCCTTCAAGGGTTAAACAAAGAAGACGCGAAAAAACAATTCGGCGAAAAACAGGTTCATCTGTGGCGGAGAAGCTGGAATATCGCTCCGCCTGAAGGGGAAAGCCTGAAAGATGTTTATCATAGAACAACCCCGTTTTTAAAAAAATACGTTGAAAAGGATTTAAAAGAGGGTAAAAACGCGCTGGTGGTGGCGAGCCACAATTCGTTGCGGGCCATTGTGAAATATATTGAGAAGATATCCGACGAAGATATTATTAATCTGGAAATACCTTACGCCGGCTTGCGCCAGTACTCATTTGAAAATGGAGTTTACAAAAAATAGCAGCCAGGATATACTTTAAACACATGGATATAAATAAATATTTAATAAATAAGTATCTGATACCGGGAGCTATAATTGTTGCCGGAATTTTAGTGGCCGGCGTTTACGTTTTTATTAATTACTGGCCCTTAGGGATATTATCTTCCCAAGAAGCAGCCGACAAAACAATTGCTTTTGTTAATCAAAATATCGAACAAGGAGTGGTCGCTTCTCTGGTAGCGGTTGCCGAAAAAGGCATGGTTTATCAAATCAGCCTGAAGATCAATGAAACCCAGTACGAATCTTACATCACTAAAGACGGCAAGTTTTTGTTTCCTACGGGTATTGACTTTGCGGCAGCCGCGGCTTCAGTTTCTCAAGAACAAGCTCCGGTTGAGACAGCAACCGCTTCAGCTGATTTTGGCAAATGTCTGACCGAAAAGGGAGTTAAGCTTTATGGAGCCTGGTGGTGTTCTCACTGCCAGAATCAGAAAAAGACGCTCGGCGATGCGTTTCAGTACGTCAATTATATCGAGTGCGAACAAACACCCACAAGTCAGGGGAGTCTGATTGACGCTTGCAAAAATGCTAAGATTGAAAGCTTCCCAACCTGGATTTTTGCTGACGGTACCAGAGAAACTGGCGAATTATCATTAACACGGTTGGCCGAAAAATCCGGCTGCCCGCTTCAATAAATTTATGGCTAAAATTCGCATTTTTTCCACTCCCAGCTGTCCGTATTGCGTCACCTTAAAAGAGTTTTTGAAACAGCACGGTTTTGAATACGAAGATCTTAATGTAGGCACCGATGCCCAAGCGAGAGAGGAAATGATCCAAAAATCTCAGCAGATGGGCGTGCCGGTTATTGAAATTGACGGCCAGATTGTCATCGGTTTTGATAAAAAGAAAATCGTTCAATTATTAAAAATCAACGAATAACTAATTTAATACGAATATACGAATTCGTAAATTCGAAACGGATTCGTTATTCGATGATTTCATGATTAAAGTAGCCATCAACGGTTTTGGAAGAATCGGGCGACCGGCCTTCCGTACTATCTTAGACAGCCATCCTAATCTGCAAGTGGTGGCGATTAATGATTTGACCGATTCAAAAACACTCAATCATCTTTTAAAATACGATTCGGTTTACGGTCGTTATGTAAAAGGCATCGGGCCCGAAGTTAAAATACTATCAGAAGAAAATCCGGCCAATCTTCCCTGGAAGAAGCTGGGAATTGACGTTGTTTTGGAGTGCTCGGGCGCTTTTACTGAAATCGAGGGAGCCCAAAAACATCTTGAAGCCGGGGCGAAGAAAGTAATTATCTCGGCGTCCTCCGAATCAGCCAGTGTCCCAACTTTTGTTTTTGGGGTTAATGAGGAAAAGTACGATCCAGTAAAAGATAACGTCGTTTCTTTAGCTTCCTGCACCACCAATTGTTTAGCGCCCGTGGCCAAGGTTTTAAATGATAACTTCAAGATAATTAAGGGCTTTATGACAACCACTCATTCTTATACTAATGATCAGCGCATTTTGGATTCGCCCCACAAAGATTTGCGGCGAGCTCGCGCTTCAGCCTTAAACATCATCCCGACGACTACCGGAGCCGCTTCGGCCATCGGCAAAGTAATTCCGGAACTTAAAGGGAAGCTGGACGGCATCGCTTTAAGAGTGCCCGCTCCTGTGGTTTCGGTCCTAGATTTGATTTGCGAGGTTGGAAACAAGACTTCGGTGGAAATAGTTAACGCAGCTTTTAAAAAAGCGGCGCAAACCAAAGGATTAAAAGGAATTTTAGCCGTTGAAGAAGAGCCTCTGGTTTCTTCGGATTACCGCGGTAATCCTTTTTCTGCCATCGTTGACCTGCCCCTGACCATGGTCAACGATAATTTGGTGAAAGTGGTCGCCTGGTATGACAACGAATGGGCGTACGCCTGCCGGCTCGCCGAATTTGCCGAATATATCGGCAAAAGCTTATAACTTACTCAAAGGTACAAATGAAAGAGGCCGAACCTCTTTCATTTTATTTAGAGGCTTGATTTTTTATATCCTGATGGTAAGACATAGATGGTTGGTAATTTTACAATAAAATACTTTTGAAGGAGGTGGACAATGCCGGACGCAAGAAAGAATATGACCGACAGAAGATTATTTTTTTGGATGGATTTCGAAGATGAAATTCAAAAAAGAGCGCCAAAAAAAGACCCGAACTTTGATTTAAATGGACCGGGTAACAAGCGCTGGAAAAAGTTTATTAGAGAAGAAGATGGATTCAAGATCTTCGCGGTTAGTGGTGAAACGGTAAGGAACAACGTAGATGTAACGTTTGGTCACGGCGGCCACGGCCTAGTTCATGTATGCATTCCGCTTGATGAAATTTGGATTGATATGCGCCACTACTTTTGTTTAGACGGTTGCGACTGCGATAACTTAAAAAGAAAAAATCAGCCGGTTTCAAAAGAGTTTTTTGAAAGCACCACTATCCACGAAACGACCGAATTTTTGGAAATGAAAAACGGTAGACGTTTTAATGAGTCAGACCCCATTGCCCGACAAGCGGAAAGAGGGGCTGGTTTATTGGTGGATCCGACGACCGAAATCGATTGGCCTTATCCTGTGTTGAAAGAAGTCGGAGGAAAGATGATATGGGTAGCGTAAGAAAGGGAGCCAAGCAGGCGATTGAAACGTGTCTAAAGGTTAAAGAGAATGAAAAGGTTGTTATTATCACCGATCTGGAAGCTATAGAAATCAGTTACGCCATCAAAGAAGCTGTAGAAAGAATCACCGAGAATATCCAGGTTTTCGTTATGGAAGAGTTTGGCCCGCGGCCCCTAAGCTTTCCCGTTGAGATAGGTAGCGCTTTAAAAAAGGCTGATGTCAGTCTATATGTTGCCCAAGGGGCTGAAGGGGAGCTCCAGATATTTAGAGGACCGATGCTGGAAATTGTTGAAGCGAATTCTCGTTTGAGACACGGCCATATGGTGGGCGTTACCGAACAGATTATGAAGGAGGGCATGTGCAGTAACTACCGAGAAATCAAAAGAATTAGCGGATTGGTTCATCAAAAAGTCAGCCAAGTTAAAGAAATTATGGTGACTGCTCGCGGCGGAACAAACATCATTGCTCGATTCTCCTCTAAGATCAAATGGGTGGTTTGCGACGGCAATATTACGAGCGGTCATTGGAGCAATCTGCCTGACGGAGAGGTATTCACCTGCCCAGTCGATGTTAACGGCATCTTAGTCGTTGACGGATGTCTGGGCGATTACTTTGATAAAAAATACGGACTTCTGGAAAAAACGCCTGCTAGTGTCTTTATTGAGAATGGCCGGGCAGTTAAGGACAGTATTCGATGTGCTAACCAAGAATTAGCTGAAGAACTTGCCGAATATCTTTTCAAATATCAAAATAGCAATCGAGTGGGTGAATTCGCCCTGGGAACCAATATCGGGCTCAAAAGAATTATCGGCAATCTGCTCCAGGATGAAAAATTTCCGGGAATCCATCTGGCTTTTGGGGGCGCTTACCCCGAAGAAACTGGAGCCGAATGGGACAGCGACTCTCATATTGATTGCGTGATCCAAAAACCCACCGTTTATCTTGACGGCAAAGTCATCATGCGCGGAGGGAAATACGTTTTATAAGAAGCAAACCCTTGGTTTTAATGCCAAGGGTTTTATTTTTTGCCTTTTTTAGATATAATCAATTATATGTCGACAAAGAAATTATCGCCTTCAATATTTATCGGAGTTTCTGGTAAAGATATTATTTCATTTGGCTCAGGGCAGCCGGATTTGCCTCCGCCCGAAACGGTTTTTAAGATATTGCCGAATTTCCGGAGTTTCAAATACGGTTTGATACAGGGGCAAACCAATTTAAGGGAGGCGCTGGCCAGGCAATATCCCAAATCAACAGACGAAAACTTCGTCGTCACCAACGGCGCTTCCGAAGCCCTCGACCTTGCCTTGCGGACCATCGCGCTTTTGGAAAGCAGTAAAAAGAAGAGGGTTTTACTGCCGAGGCCCTATTATTACACTTATCCTCATTTGGTAAGATATGCCGGCATGGAGCCGGTTTACACCGATTTGATTGAAGGCCGGATTGATTTCCACGATTTTAAGAACAAAATTAAAGATTGCCGGGCAGTCATCATCAATTCGCCGTCCAATCCGACGGGCCGGGTCGAATCGATGGCGACGCTAAAACTCATAGAGAAACTGACGAATCAACTCGGCGTTTATGTGCTGTCGGACGAGGTTTATAAAGATTTGATTTATATCAGAGAAAATTATTTGATTAAAGGACCGCGCGTCATCACCATAAACTCGTTTTCAAAAACTTATTCCATGTGTGGGCTACGAGTGGGGTATTTATGGTCGCCTGACCAAAAATTGGTTAATGATATCATCGAGATGAAAACGCGTACCTCAATGAATACGAGCATTTTGAGCCAAGAAATGGCTTTCGAAGCTTTAAAAACCCCGCAAAGTTATATTGATAAACAAGTGAAAATCTGGGAGCAAAGAAGAGATTTGATTTACGAAGGATTATTGAGTTTAGGCTTGGATTTATGGAAGCCCGAAGGAGCTTTCTACGTTCTGCCGAAAATCGCTAACCCTACCAAGTTTGTCTGGGAAATGTTCAAAAAGCACAAAGTTATTACCTATCCCGGAGATTGGTTCGGCGCTTCCGACCGAGTCAGGTTTTCTTACGCTTTGGACGCCGCTAAAATCAAAGAAGGATTAAAGAGGGTCAAAAATTATTTAAAAAAGTGAGGACGGGGGACGAAGCGATGGGTATTTTGCCTATCGCTTTTTGTTTTTTTGATTTTCAGATATAATCAAGTAATATGCCCGTGAAAATACCTGTTGAAGTATCAGCCAGACACATTCATTTGTCTCAAGAAGACTTAGAGGCCCTTTTTGGCAAGGGGTATTGCTTAACCCAGATAAGAGCGCTGACCCAGTCAGACGAATTTGCCGCTCAAGAAACCGTCACTGTGCGCTTCAAAGATAAAGAAATTTCTCAGGTAAGAGTTATTAGCCCGACTAGGAAGCAAACGCAATTAGAAATCTCTCTGACCGACTCTTATAATCTGGGAGTGCCTGCAATTATTAGGCCGTCGGGAGATTTAAAAGGTACGCCGGGGATTTTACTCATCGGTCCGAAAGGAGAAGTAACACTGAAAGAAGGCGTGATAATTGCTTGGAGGCATCTTCATGTTTCTTCAAAAGAAGCTGAAAAATTGGGGATTACGGATAAAAAAATGGTTTCGGTAAAAATTAAAGGAACAAGATCGCTGATTTTCCATAATATTAAAGCAAGGATCGGCGAAAATTATCAATTAGCCTTAAACCTAGATACCGACGAAGGCAATGCCGCAGGCATCACAGGTAAAACTTTCGGCGAATTAATCATATGATTTTAGTCTTGAATTGCGGCAGCCAATCGATTAAATACAAGCTTTTCAACAGTGATTTTCGGGTTTTAAAAGAAAAATCGGTCGCCACCAAGAGCCAGCGCGATTATGACAAGAAGCTGGTTAAAACATTCAATGAGTTGAAAAGTTTCAATGGGCTGATTAAGGTTGTCGGCCATCGGGTGGTTCATGGCGGCCAAAAATTCAGGGACCCAATAGAGGTTACACCTCTTATTTTAAAAGAATTGCGCCAATGCAATAAATTAGCTCCTTTACACAATCCCTTTAATATTTTAGGCATCGGCGTTGCTTCAAAAATTTTCCCGGGGACAAAGCAAGTGGCGGTTTTTGACACCGGATTTTATAAAGACTTGCCCGAGTATGCCAGAACCTATCCATTGCCCGAAACGATCAGGAAAAAGTATGGATTTCAGCGATTCGGCTTTCACGGTATTTCGCATAAATACGCCGCCAAGCTGGCCGGAGGAGAAAAAGTTATCAGTTGTCATCTAGGCGGAGGTTCTTCGATTACTGCTATTAAAAACGGCCAAGCGATTGACACCTCTATGGGCTTTACGCCCTTAGAAGGTTTAACTATGATGTCGAGGTGCGGCGATTTGGACCCGGGGATAGTCTTAGAGCTTGCCCGAACTCTTTCGCCGGAAAAGACAGCCGAAATCTTGAATCACGAGTCGGGTTTAAAAGGAATCTGCGGTCTTTCTGACATGAAAGAAATTTTAAAGAAGGTTGACGAGGGAAATAAAAAAGCCATCCTGGCCCTAAAAGTTTTTGTTTATCGCATTCAGAAATACATCGGGGCGTATTACGCCATTTTAGGCGGCTGCGATACCCTGGTTTTCACCGGATCGATCGGCGCAGGCTCTAAAAAGATCAGGCAGATGATTTGCCATGATCTGGCTATTTTAAACAAGCCGAATAAAGTTAAAATTAAGGCGATTAAGCCCAACGAAGAGCTGGCTATTGCTCAAGAATTATGAATTTTAAAAATATGAAATCAGAAAAATATATTCTTTGGTTCAAAGACATTCGGGCAAAAGACGTACCGTTGGTTGGAGGTAAAAACGCTTCTTTGGGCGAAATGCTGTCGCAATTAACCGAAAAAGGGATCAGCGTGCCTGACGGCTTTGCTTTAACTACCCGCGCTTACTGGCGCTACCTTAAAGCCAATCAGATTGACCAGGGGTTAAAAGAAATTTTTCGAAAATTTAATCCCGAAAATATTGAAAACTTGCAAAAAACCGGGAAATTATCCAGGGAACTCATTTTAAGAGGGGAGATTCCGACAGACCTGAAACAAGAAATAATTGAAACCTACCAAGCGTTAGGTAAAAAGTATGGTAAAAACCCGGCTGTGGCGGTAAGGACCTCGGGCGTGGCCGAAGATACGGCCGACGCTTCTTTCGCCGGGCAATTCGAAACTTATTTAAATGTTTCCGGTGAAGAAAAATTACTGGAAGCGGTGAAAAACTCTATTGCCTCGACTTTTACCGATCGGGCGATTACTTACCGGGAAGAGAAGGGCTTTTCGCAACTTAAGCTCGGCTTGTCTGTCGGCGTTCAGAAAATGGTGCGGTCGGACTTGGCTTCCGCCGGCATTATTTTTACTTTGGATACGGAATCAGGATTTAGAGACGTGGTTATTATCAATTCTATTTTTGGAGTGGGGGAGATGATTGTTAAAGGCAAGATTACGCCGGATCAATTCACAGTCTTTAAACCAACTCTGGAACAAGGTTATAAATCTATTATCACTAAAAATCTAGGACGCAAATCCATAAAATATGTTTTTAACCAAAAAGGCGGGCTTAAAGAAGTGGGCGTGGAGGCCGGGGAGCAAGCGCTCTTTTCTCTGACCGATGAAGAAATTTTAAAATTAGCCCGCTGGGCCGTGATCATCGAGAAACATTACGGCAAGCCCCAGGATATCGAATGGGCGAAAGACGGAAAAACCCAAGAGTTATTCGTGGTTCAGTCCAGGCCCGAGACTGTTTACGGCGCTCAAAAAAATCAATTTTACGAAGAATACAATCTTAAAATTAAAAAACAGCCCCTAGTTTTAGGCATTGCTGTCGGTAATAAAGTCAGCAAAGGCAAGGTGAGAATTATTGAGAATATCTCAGGAATAAACGAATTCCAGCCGGGAGAAGTTTTAGTAACCAAAATGACCGACCCTGACTGGCTGCCGGCGATGAAAATAGCTTCGGCCATTGTGACTGACGAAGGTTCAAGAGTTTGCCATGCGGCGATCGTCAGCCGCGAATTGGGCATCAACGCGATTGTCGGAGCAAAAAACGCCACGAAAATCTTAAAAAGCGGCGAAATTGTTACCGTTGACTGCAGTCTTGGAACGGGCCGTGTTTTTTCAGGAGACATTCCTTTCACCGTGAAAAAATACAATCTGAAGAAAATCCCGCAATTAAAAACCAAAATCATGGTCAATGTCGGCAGTCCCGATGTCGCCTTTAAAACTTCGTTCTTGCCGCAAAGCGGCGTGGGGCTGGCCCGGGAAGAGTTTATTATCGCCGAGAAAATCAAAGTCCACCCGCTGGCTCTCTACCATTTTAATAAATTAAAGGATAAAAAACTAAAAAGCCAGATTGGAAAAATAACCGTTGAACATAAAGATAAGAAAAAGTATTTCATTAATGAACTGGCCGAAGGCATTGCTCAAATTGCTGCGGCTTTCTGGCCCAAAGAAGTGATTGTCCGGTTTTCTGATTTTAAGACCAATGAATACCGAGGCCTCGTCGGGGGAGAATTATACGAGGGTAGTGAAGAAAATCCCATGCTGGGATTTAGGGGAGCCAGTCGGTATCTCGACAAAGATTTTCAGCCGGCTTTTCAGATGGAAATTCAGGCGATCAAAAGATGCCGTGAGGTATTCGGTTTAAAGAACATTGCCGTTATGGTGCCGTTCTGCCGGACAGTCAAAGAAGGCAAGTCAGTAGTTGAATTAATAAAGAAATTCGGTCTTCAGGGAGTGAAAATATATATGATGTGTGAAATTCCCTCGAATGTGATTTTAGCCGACAAATTCCTGGATATCTTTGACGGCATGAGTATCGGGTCGAACGACTTAACTCAATTGGTTCTGGGCATAGACAGGGATAATGCTAAAATAGCTTATATCGGCAATGAGCAGAATGAAGCAGTTAAGCATGTAATAAAAAAAGTAATTGAAATCTGCAAGAAAAGGAAAAAATATATCGGTATCTGCGGCCAGGCGCCTTCGGATATCCCCGGGTTTGCCGAATTTTTAGTGGAACAGGGGATAGGTTCAATATCTTTGAACCCCGATACGGTCATCAAGACCATATTGCTTATCGCTAAAAAAGAAAAAGAGTTAAAAGATAACAAATTGTCCAATTGACCAATTGAACAATTGTCCAATTATATGTTTGACATCATCACCTTCGGTTCAGCCAGCCAAGATATATATCTTGAATCAGAGAAGTTTTTGCCGGTTCTGAGCAAAGACTTTAATACGGGCAAGGGTATTCACCTGTCTATGGGCTCAAAAATCGAGGTGCGAGAATCTTTTTTAGCTTCGGGCGGGGGAGGAACCAATGCGGCTGCAACCTTCGCCAACCAAGGATTTAAGGTGGCTTATTGCGGCATGATCGGTGATGACAGCTTAGGGGGACTTGTTATTAAAGAACTCAAAAAATACGGCATTGATACGAGCTTGATTAAAAAGACTAAAAAAATGTTGACGAATATTTCCGTCATTTTAATGCAGTCGGGCAACGATCGCGTTATTTTAGTCTACCGAGGGGCTTCCGATTTTTTAGATAAGAAAGACATTCTTTGGGATAAGATCAAAAAGACAAAGTGGCTGTACCTGGCCCCTTTTGCCGGGAAACTCACCGGAGTTACAGAAGAACTGGTCGCTTTCGCTAAAAAAAATAACATTAAGGTGGCGTTCAACCCCGGCTACAATCAACTGACCCTGCCTAAAAAGGTTTTACACAACATCTTAAGTAAAATTGACGTTTTGATTCTAAACCAAGAAGAAGCTTCTTTTTTAACAAACATTCCTTATCAAAAAGAAAATGAAATTTTCAAAAAGATTGATGAATTATCTCCGGGCATTGCTATTATGACCAAGGGGAAAGAGGGAGCCGTGGTTTCTGACGGAAAATATCTTTATTGCGCCAAATCCTTGGGAATGAAATTGGTTGACGGCACTGGAGCGGGCGATGCCTTCGGTTCGGGATTTGTCTCGGGCCTAATTCAGAAAAATGACGTTGTTTACGCCATTCAGCTGGCCATGGCTAACTCGAGCTTCGCTATCGCAAAAATTGGCGCTAAAGAAGGCCTCTTACGTAAAAACCAATCGTGGCCGAAGATAAAGGTATTCAAAGAAACTTGTTAGCCAACGATTAAATCTTGACCACGACAGGCCTTTCGGGTATATTAGTAATATGGTAAAAATCATTTTAGAGGTTAAGAATTGCATCGGCTGCGGTTCCTGCGAAGCGGTTTGCAGTAAGTTTTGGAAGATGGGAGACGACGGTAAGGTTCAACTTCTGGGGTCTAAGCCTGCTGGCGACAACTTCGAACTTGAAGTTAAAAACATCGAATGCAACAGCGAGGCTGCCGAAACTTGCCCCGTCCAATGTATTAAAATTGAAAAATGACATGTTAACCTTATCCGCAAAAATTCGTAAAATTCAAGGCAGAAAAGTCAGAGCTCTTCGCGATAAGGGCGTTTTGCCCGTTATTCTGTACGGCCCTAAGATCAAGAATGAAAGTCTGGAGGTCAATTTAAAAGACTTTGAAAAGGTTTTGATAGAGGCCGGAGAAAGCACTTTGATTTCGCTTGAAACCGAAGGCAAGAAAGAGAAAAACCTGGTTTTAATCCACGAAATCAAACTTGATCCTATGACTGGAAACCCGACCCACGCTGATTTTTATCAGCCGATCCTGACCGAGGAAATCCAGGTCAAAATTCCTTTGATTATCGAAGGAGAAGCGCCGGCCGTGAAAAGCCTGGGAGGCACCTTAGTAAAAAACATTTCCGAAATAGAAGTAAGGGCCTTGCCTCAAGATCTGCCCAAAGAGATTAAAATTAATGTTGGGGGATTGGAAACCTTTGAAGACAAGGTTTTAATTAAGGATTTGAAATTGCCCGCGGGAGTGAAAATCTTAAGAAGCCCCGAAGAAATCATCGCCCGCATCGCCCAGCCCGAGAAGGTGGAAGAAGAATTACAAAAGCCCATTGAAGAGAAAGTGGAAGACGTGGAAAAGGTGGAAAAGAAAGCCAAAGCTTCGGGCGAAGAAGAGGTTAAAGAAGCTGCTCCTAAAGGGGGCGAGGAGAAAAAACCGGCCGAAGCTAAGCCTTCTCTCCAGCCGAAAAAATGAGGAAATTATTAAAAATTATTTTATCTTCAGCATTAGTCTCGGTTTTAGTTATACCGCCCCCCACCACTTTTCTTGAAAAGTGGTGGGGGGTTGTTTCAGCCAACCCCAGCCCGAGCGAAGAACGGCAAGCCCTGGAAGACGAATTAAAGCGGCTTGATGAACAACTTCTTAATATAGACAAAAACATTACAGCTACCGCCCAGGAGAAAAAGACCCTGGAAAACACGGTTGCCTCGCTTAAAAATAAAATCAAAAAACTTGATCTTCAAATCAGCCAAAGCAATATTGTCATTAAAGACTTGGGATTGCAGATTGTAGACACTGAAGATTCTATTGAAAAAACCTCTTTAAAAATAGCGGAGGGGAAAATCAGGTTGGCTGCCATTCTGCAAAGAACCTACGAAGAAGATCAGCGCCCTTTGATCGAAATACTTATTTCCGAAGGTATTTCGGACTTTTTTGATAATCTGGTGGCCCTGGAATCTTTAAACGCCAAAAATCAGGAACTTTTGATCAATATCAAGGCGCTTAAGGTATCTTTGGAAGACCAAAAACAATCTTTAGACGAAGAAAAGAATGGTTTGGAAAAACAAGTTGTTATCCAAACTTTGCAACGCCAGGCGAATGCTTCGGCCAAACAGGAGCAGGATTCTTTATTGAAACTGACTGATGCCGAATACCAAAAACAGCTCGCGGAAAAGACCGGCGTAGAAAAACAAACTCAAGCCATACGAAGCAGGCTCTTTGAATTGATCGGCGTCCCTTCAGCTCCTACCTTTGAAGAAGCTTACAATATCGCTAAATTCGTTTCGGGACAAACAGGCATCAGACCTGCTTTGTTGCTCGCTGTTTTAACCCAGGAATCAAACATTGGGAAAAACGTCGGCCAGTGCTATTTGACTAATTTAAGCACGGGGGAGGGAATAAGAGCTTCGACCAGGGCGAGAGAAACAAAAGTCATGAATCCCAGCAGAGACGTTAATCCCTTTATGCAAATTACGCAGGAATTAGGCAGGGATGTTTACAATACTCCGGTTTCCTGCCCGTTAAAGAACTCTTACGGAGCTCCGGTCGGCTGGGGGGGAGCTATGGGGCCTTCGCAGTTTATTCCTTCAACTTGGGTGCTTTATAAAGATAAATTGAAAAATATAACCGGCAAACCGGCTGATCCGTGGAATATCAAAGACGCCTTTTTGGCTACAGGCGTCTATTTGAAAGACTTGGGAGGCGCCAGTAGCGAATTTACGGCTGTCATGAGATACTTTTCAGGTTACTCTTGGTCTAAGTGGGAGGAGTTCTACGGTCGGTCGGTTTTAGCCATCGCCGTTCAATACGAACAGGATATTAAAGGAATGCGGTAACAAAAATGACCCCGCTAAGCGGGGTCATTTTTATAAAGACTCGCTGAGGGCTTGAATAACTTTATCTAATTTGCCGTCCATGATGCCTTCCAGATTATGGAAGCTTTTCTTGACACGGTGATCGGTTAATCTGTCTTGAGGAAAGTTGTAGGTTCTCACTTTTTCGGCGCGCTTGGCCCAGCCGATTTGAACCCTTCTTTTTTCATCAAGGGTGCCTAGTTGTTCCATCTCTTGCTTCTCAAGCAGTTTTGCCGCCAACAAACTCATGGCGCTTTCTTTGTTTTGAGGAAGGCTTCTTTCGGTGTGGCATTCTACGACCAGGCCGGTAGGCAAGTGGACGACTCTGACGGCCGTCATTCTTTTATTGACGTTTTGTCCGCCCGGACCCGTTGCCTTACAGACTTCAACTCTAATTTCAGCCGGATTTATTCTAATTTGAGTTTCTTCCGGTTTGGGTAAAACCGCGACCGAAACCGTAGAAGTGTGAACTCGGCCTTGTTTTTCAGTCTGGGGAATTCTTTGCACCCGGTGGACTCCGCCCTCGTACTGCATTTTCGAGAAAGCTCCCTTGCCCGCCAACTCAAAAACAATTTCCTTGTAGCCGCCGAGTTCACTGATTCTCGAGTCCAAAACATCAAGCCGCCAGCCCTGAAGCATGGCGTATCTTGAATACATGCGATAAAGGTCGGCCGCAAAAAGGGCGGCTTCGTCGCCGCCGGCGCCAGCTCTTATTTCAATAATGGCTTCATCGAGTTTTATTCCTTGAGGACCAGCCATGTTATTTTCCCTGCCTGCCGGCAGGCAGGTTTTTCTTCGAAACCTGTTTCTTATCCAATCTCTTTCTAAACTTTTGGACCTGGCCAACCGTATCAAAAGCCCTCTCTTTACCGGTGTAAAAAGGATGGCACTTCGAACAAATTTCAGTATCCAAGTACTCTTTAGTAGAGCCCGTCGTAAAAGAATTGCCGCAAGCGCATTGAACTTTAGCGTCTTTATAATAAACTGGGTGGATATCTTTTTTCATAGATTATGTTTGTTATCTTAGCAAATTAAATAAATAAATCAAGGGTGGATCGTCGTACCACTGAAATTCTTGCCCCTAATAATGTTTGCCAGATTTTTTAAATCAGCGCCTTTGGTAAAAAATACGGTCATCTTTAATTTTTTAGCTGCCTGAGAAGCGATCGGGTCGAAAGGCACATTCATGCCTGGCGTCCACTTTTTGCCAGAGATTTTAAGATAATCGGACCACGTCATTTCCGGGATAGCCTTCGCATCTTTGAATTCCTTCGGATTTTTACTATAAACGTAATCAATATTGGAAGCGTTAATGATTTTTGAAGCTCCAAATCTCTTGGCTAACAATACAGCGTCATAGTCGGTTGACCAGCCCGGCCGCCAACCTGAAGCGATAAAGAGCCGATGGTTTTTACCTTTAATCGGTTTATGGGGACTGTCTAAAACGACCGAATAAGCCTCTTTTTTAAAGATAGTTCTTAAAAGATGGGCGTTCAGCCTCGTCGCATGAATACCCAGCCAGTCCTTATCTTCGTTGGTCAATTGAGTAACTTGAGCAACGGCCTTTTGGTAATTTCTGGCGGTTGATCCGCCCCCGACTACGATAATAATTTTCTTCCCCTCTTTCAAAAACTTCAAAATAAATTCCTTGAACTTTTTAAGGAAAGCTACTTGAATTTCTCCCGGTATAATAATAGACCCTCCCAAGGAGATGACGATGGTTTTTTGATGATTCATCCTCTTTAATCTACCATGAGTTGCGGTTTTTTTGAAGGCGTGATATACTGGAAACCAGATATTATATGGCTAAAGAAAAATTCAATATCAATATCGAAGAGATGATGAAAGCCGGCGTTCAGCTGGGTCACAGTACCTCCAGAATCAACCCCAAAATGCAACCTTATCTTTCCGGAGTGAGAAGCAGAATCCATATTATTGATCTGGAAAAGACCAAAGAAAAGCTGCGGGAAGCCTTAGAGTTCATCCAAAGCATTATTTCGGAAAACAAGGTGCTTCTTTTGGTTGGAACAAAAATAGAAGCGAAAGCCTTAATTAAAAGCACGGCCGAAGAATGCAACTTGCCTTACGTTTCGGAACGCTGGCTGGGTGGAACTTTCACTAATTTCAACGCGATCTTGAAAAGAATTGATTACTTCAAGGACTTAGAAGCTAAAAAAGCGTCAGGAGAGCTTGAAAAATACACCAAGAAAGAAAAAGCCGGTATTGAAGACAAAATCAAGAAGATGGAGGTAAAATTCGGAGGAATTAAGAATTTAAAAAAGATTCCCGACGCTATTTTTATCTCTGACGTAAACGAAGACGAATTGGCGATCAGGGAAGCCAAGCAAGTTAAGGTCAAAATCATCGGCATTTGCGACACGAATGTTAACCCGGCTTTGACCGATTTTCCGATTCCGGCCAGCGACGATGCTTTGTCTTCCATTAAATACATTTTGGAAAAAGTTAAAGAAACGGTAAAATCAACTAAGCCTAAAATAAAAGTAGAAAAAACAGCATGATAGACCAAATTAAAAAATTAAGAGCGGAAACCAGCGTTTCCATCATTGAGTGCGAAAAAGCCTTGAAAGAAGCGAAGGGCGATATGGAAAAAGCCAAAGAGATTTTAAGGGAATGGGGGAAAAATTTTGCCGAACAGAAAAAAGACAGGGCTACCTGCCAGGGCATTATTGATTCTTACATTCATCCCAACAAAAGAATTGGCGTTCTTCTGGAGCTTGATTGCGAGACTGATTTCGTGGCTCGGGGCGAATATTTCCAAAACTTATCCCATGAATTATGTCTGCAAATCGCCGGCATGGGGGACACCGAAACTCCGCTTCTGTCTCAGCCCTGGATTAAGGACCCTTCCAAGACCATCAAAGACTTGGTGCAGGAACAAATTTCCAAGACCGGAGAAAACATCACGATTAAGAGATACATTAGATATCAACTTTAATTAATCGCAGTCCGACTGCCCTTAAAATTAAAAGGGCAGTCGGACTGCCAAAATATTCGTGTTCGCACTAATTTCCATCATCGTTTTCTTTTTGAGCTTGGCCGGTATGGCGGTGATTTTATGGCGCAAAATCCCGGCCTTATATAAATTGCCGGAGCGTGAGTTTGCCTTCTATAATTCTTTAACGGTTAAAATCGGCAAGGGAATGAAAAAAATACCGGTCGTTAAAAATTTTTCTTACGACCTGTATTTGCAAAAAACGCTTTCCAAAATTCGCGTTTTAACCATGAAAACAGAGAATAAAACCGGTCATTGGCTGGAAAGATTGCGCCAGAAGAATTCTAAAAAGAATGAAACCCGCAACGACAGTTATTGGGACGCTCTCAAAAAAGCCAAAGACGATAAGTAAAAATTATTTGCCGGAGTAGCTCAATGGTAGAGCAGCGCTTTTGTAAAGCGAAGGTTTGGGGGTTCAAGTCCTCTCTCCGGCTCTTATTGACAGTATGGTTGAGTAAAACATATAATGAAATTGGAAGTGATTATTATAAAATATGAAGAAATCCACCAAAAAAGAACTCGTTGAGATTAATCGTTTCAGAAGTTTATTTCCCAAAGAGATTAAAGTTCGGATTATTCCCTGTGAAGACGGGAGTCGAGTTAGTTATACTATTAGAATTTCAGAATTTCCTAACGCTATTACCGAAGCGGAAAATCTTGACGATCTAATAACAATGGCTAGCGATTGCGTGGCGACCGTTCTCCGTGTTCCTAAAAAATATTTACCTTTTATGCCTCGTTATCTGCCCTCTATGGAGATCGCTCAATATATGAACGCATTTCCAAGGTTAAAAATTGTCAGAAGTGGTGAGTTATCAATAAAAGAAAGTTGTGGTTAAAAATGAAAATAGACATAACGAATTGTTCGTGGGAGAAACTTGTAATGCTCGCTAAAAAATGTGGATTTTTCACTCCTGAAGGAGGGCGGCATACGAGAGTAGAGGATAAAAACGGGAATCTTATAACGACCATTCCAAGAAAAAATCATTTGAATAAACACACCGTTAAAGGAATCGTTGAAGATTTTAAGAGATGTGGTTGTATAATTCCTATAACTAATAATTAACTTATTAAAAATTGCCCTTCGGGGCGATTTTTTGTTTACCCTGAACCGCGTTGAAGGGTTGTTTCCAAGCCCTTGACAGATTTGAGATGGCATGGTATAATACAAGTGTTAGAAGATAAGAAACCTTTTAAAACATAATAAGTTAGTCCTAACGAAGAAGAGACGTTCGGGACTATATAAACTATAAATCAACTGAAATACGGTTCTCTTCATGAGAGCCGTATTTCGTTCTTTGCCCAGAGGTTCTTCCTTCGACTTCGCTCAGGATAGAGCCTGCGAGGAAAGAAGTTCTTTGAGAAAAATAAAATTACGGCGGTGACGGCCATAACGGTCAGACATCTTACAAGCATCCAGGACGAATCCGGCTCTGCTAAAAGGAGGTTAAGATGGGATTTATCGTTCAAAGCTCAGTTGATGGCGGGGTTAGTTGGGAGGACTGCAGCGGACCGTTTAAGACGGAAAACGAGGCGATCAATAAGAAAAAGGAGATAGATTGTCATATTGACTTAACGGTCGATCTCCGAGTTGTGTCGAGGGATCTCACCATTTGGGAACAAACCCAAATGGTCGCTAGAGATTTCTTGGCAAAATCCCCCGATTAAGTCCTAAGAAATTAGGGCGAGATGAGAGCTAAAACTTCGTTTACTCCAAAAGAGTAGCTCTCATTCTTTTTTTCCAGTTCTTAATTTAATATCAAGGATTGAAAAAAGAGGCCGGAAGCGCTTTCATAACAGATACTCTCTTCCCCCGCCCTCTATGCTCGTGACAAACACTTTAAGAGTTTGGAATTATTGATGACTATTTAAAATAAGTGTTAACTGTGTGATGGGCTTAGAGAGCGGGGAATCTGTTTTGGGAGCACTCCCGGTCTTTTTGTTTTCAGACTTGACAGGGTTTTTAGGAAAACATATAATGCCAACAGGATTAAAAATATGGAAAAGGACCTAAATAAAAAATAGGGTCATATAATAAAGACTCCAAATAAACGAGTTTGTTGCTACGCAGGCTTCGCAATTAAACCGTGAAGGTACCTAAATGGTTGGATGTCTTCACGGTTTTGTTTTCTGCAAAACCAGAACTTTGAAAATAAAATAAGTAAGTAAATTAGAACTAACTACGGTTTTTTAGAGTTGCTTCGTAAATATATAGTTTTTTGAGAGTTTGATCCTAGCTCAGGATGAACGCTGGCGGCGTGGATAAGGCATGCAAGTCATGGGGGTACTGAGGCCGCAAGGCCGAAGTGCAACCGGCAAACGGGTTCATAACACGTGGATACTAACCCCTTTCTCGGGCATAACTAGTCGAAAGATTAGCTAATTCCCGATAGTCCCCGCCCTCTATGCTGTGTGTAATTTGGTTTAAAACTTAATTGACTTCATCAAAGAGATTAAGTACACAAGCTAAATACATAGAGCTTAGAGGGCGGGGTAAAGGCGCAAGCCGGAATGGGATAGGTCTGCGGCTTATCAGCTAGTTGGTAGGGTAATGGCCTACCAAGGCTATGACGGGTAGGGGGCGTGAGAGCGCGACCCCCAACATTGGGACTGAGACACTGCCCAGACACCTACGGGTGGCTGCAGTCGAGAATATTGGTCAATGGGCGAAAGCCTGAACCAGCGACGCCGCGTGCTCGATGAAGTTCTTCGGAATGTAAAGAGCTTTTCCCAGGGAGAAAGCCGCAAGGCTGATTGTACCTGGGGAATAAGGAGTTGCTAACTCTGTGAACCCATTATGGGTTGGTGCAGAGCTTCTCCAGTAATGGAGAACAAGAAAACTTAGCTTATATGCTGGAACACCTTTCGTTGTCCGCTGAATGTTCCCAAAAGGGACGCGACGAAAGACAATCAGCAGGGAAGTTGTTATAATT
>ERZ1292632.1601-Hain-H43-01um-R2-1601-length-21430-cov-7_pt1 | contig 21430 bp, 31 predicted proteins | sample MGYA00564407_ERZ1292632 | MGnify/ENA primary metagenome ERZ1292632 (study PRJEB36523, sample SAMEA6512637) | groundwater metagenome | collected 2019-01-08 | study: AquaDiva: Metagenomics assemblies of 32 groundwater samples | reverse complement strand
TAAAAGATTAAGTAAAAACTTCTGGGCTCCGCCTATCTCCGATTGAGTAATTATAAATAAAATTTTCTTCATAAATTTTATTAATCTCTAATTTCTAATCTCTAAATTCTAAACAATTTCTAAATCTAAAATCAAATATTTAAACTCCCGACTTTTTAATTATTGAACCAAAAATTTTCATTGCTGAAAATGTTCCTGGAATTCTCAGCAAAAAGAACGTTCATGGAGAAATAATGATTGATGTTATTATTGAAGTTTTCAAAGAAATTGGTTACCATGCTAAATATGCTTTATGTAACGCTTCAAATTATGGGGTTCCTCAAAGAAGAAGGAGAATAATCATTATCGGATCTAAGGATGAAAGTTTAATCAGATTTCCTTTAATTACCAACTATGGGGATAAAGAAGGCTGTGAAGATGTTGCTGGAGACCGCCACAAAAGAGATTACAAAAAGTGCATGAGCTGTAAAAAATATTATGGGTCTTTTGTTTATGTTAATCGTGAGAAGAAAGAATTCTCTTGCATATTTTGTTTTGAGCATGAGAGAAGTAATAAATTTTTATCTGAGGTTAAATTTAAAGAAAATAATTTGGTAGTCCTCAAAAATATTTCTGTCCCTGCAAGAACTGAAGATATGTTTATTATTGAAATACATGAGAGTAGAACTTCTTTAAAAGGAACCTCGGATTTTTTATTTTGTGTTGATTCAAACAAACTTTGCGATGATGATGGTTTTGTTTGCAGAACTTATAAACAAACAACTTGGAAATCTCCTTCAGAATTGAGATTTATTGCGGATGATGATACTGAATGTGAAAATGCACAAAATTGGATTATGCAAAACATGCTGGCAGGATCTATTGGACATACTCTTGAAAAAATGTTTTTCGATGAAATACACAAAGATATTAAAACGGAGGATGATTGAATAAATTATGGCAAAAAATAAACAAAAAAATTTTCTTAAAATGCTCTCATTAAATTTGATAACTTTTTTATTGTTGTTTCAATTGAGGGACTGGATTATTGCGAATATTCCTCCGCCATTTAAATTATTTTTAGGACTCGGGCTTTTTATTTTTGCCTATTATATATTTGATTAAAATGACGATGGAAAAATGTTATAGGGCTCTGGGAAGGAAGTCAAAAAATGAATGAAACAAATCTCACGAGTCTAAACAATCTCACTGATTTGAATAATTCTCTAGGCTCTGCAGGAAGATGGCTTGATAAAGTTCCATTTGAAGAAACTCTTTCTAATTTTGGGAATTCAATTACAAAAATTTCCGGATGGGCGACAAAAAAAATCGCGGAACAAGGAGTAAATGCAGGAGATACCACTGCAAAAATAATTGCACTAATCATCCTCGTGATTGGCATTCTTATCTCTTTGAAAATAACAAACAAAGGCTTGAAGTGGCTTCTTATAATCTTTCTTGGAGTTGGAATATCTTCGGTGATTTTCAGTTTTTAGAGATGTCAACTCTTGAAATAATTTTTGGGATTTTATTTCTCATTACCGGAGTTTTTTCCTTTGGAGGATTTTTCTATTTTGTCTTTCTATGGATATTTGAGTTTTTCAAGAAGCGATGAAAGCCCCCATAGGCGTAAGATTTTTAAAGGCGTTTTAATTAGGAGAATTATGAAAAGAGTGCTGGTAGTGTTTAGTTTACTAAGTGTCGTATTGATTCTTTCGTCTTTTTCATCGGCGTTGAGCTGCTCTCCGTCAAGTATTTCTCAGACTTATAATCAAGGTTCAATTGCACAATCTTCTTTTCAGTGCATTAATTCTGGAAATTCTACTGTTAATTTTTTGACATCTGGAGAAAATTCTTATTTTAATCTTTCAAATAGTTTTATTAATGGCGGAGAAACAATCACCACGAATGTCTTTTTTGCTGCAAATGCCGCAGCAGGTCTTCATACCGGACTTATAAGTTTTTCAGATAGCACTTCTCCGATACCAATTTCTTTTTCAGTTACTTCGCAATCATCTTCAACGCCATTATGTTCAATAAATATTTTTCCCACAACTTTGACTGGAATTAAAATTCAACAAGGGGAGACAAAGACCAGAACCGTGACTCTGAGTGTCCCCTCTTGTTTTCTCTCTCCAGTCACGATTCAAGGAGTTTCTTTGCAAACTGACGAGAAGCCAATTCAACTTGGAGAATTGTCTGTTGGAACTTTGCAGCCGGGACAATCTGTAAATGTTCCAATTGAAATCAATGCACAAAATGTCGCAATTGGATCTTACCAAGATACTCTTCAATTTTTAGTTTATAATTCTTCAGGAAATAATATTTTTGTTGATGATACGAATATCGGAGTTCTAGTCACGGCAGGAATAACGCCGATAACAAATTTCTCACAAAGTCAACTTCCTTCTTGCACTGTTGCGCCATCAGAACTCGGATTAAATTCAACCGGAACATTTACTTGTTCGCTTCCTAATCCAAATTTTGATATCGAAACAATAGTTGACTCTTCTTACATTTCTGGGATAACTTCACAAAAAACTTCGACGCAATATATTTATTCCTTCAAGGCAAAAAAAATTGGAACAACGGATTTTATCGCGAAATATAAATCTGCAGGAAGTCAGATTGGAGACTTATTCAATCAAACAATCAGAATAACTCCTTCTGGAAGTTCCGGAAATTCAGGAGTTTATCTTGATATCTGGTTTTATCAAAATGGAATCAAATTAACTCAACCTTTTGCAACAGACACGATAATAAGAGTTGTTGATAATTCTTCAAAAAATCCACTTGATGAATTTAAACTTCTTCTTGATGGGGCTGACATAAATAACACCATCATATTAAAATCAGGAATCCATGAGCTCATTGCATCTTCTTCCGGATATCTCAGCAGATCAATTGTTCTTAATATTTCTGAATCCGGAATAAAAATATTTCTCAATCCTGAAAAAGTTTCTTATGAGGTGGGAGAAACGGTTAACATTTCAACAAATGTTGACGGCGCGACATTGTTTTTAGATAATCAATTTATTTCTCCATTCTATACTTTTTCTTCTCCAGGAACTCTTCTTCTTGAAGCTGTCAAGGAAGGATATAATCGCAGCGGAATAAATGTTGTTGTAACTTCTGGAATTTCAATAGACAACATGATACCTGAAAAAGAAAAAGAATGGAAGAAGGGAGATGAGGTTGTAATAAATCTTAATAAAGATTCAAACTGGGCAATTGAATTTAGAGAGCTTACTGAAAATGGGACTTTTCTAGATACTCCAAAAATTCTTGATTCTAAATTTGGAAAAGAAATAAGATTCACTGCAAAAGATCTTGGAAAATATTCCATAAAAGCTGATGGAATTTATGTTCTTGAAAGAGAAATCAAAAGCATTCCATTTTACAAAAATCTTTGGATTCAGGCTTCTGGTGTTTTGCTTATGATTCTAGCTGTGGTGTGGTATGGGAGTCGCAGACCGAAATCTTCTCCAAAAGGAAGAATGAATTTCGGTTCGCCGTTAAAAGGAAATGTAAAACTTCCTAATGAGAGTGGGGGATAGAAAAATGCCTGAAGATGATGACTTGAACTTTTTTCAGAAACCTCTTTATTATATTTCAAATCTTATAAGGGGTCTTGGCGCTATTCCTGCCGAAAGAAAAATTATTGAGACAAGATATCCTATTGAAAAAGAACTTATAGAAACAAACAAAGCTTACAACAAACTTGCAAAAAAATATCAGACAAGAGATGCAGAACTTTCTGAAGCAAAGGCTGAAATTGCGGAACTCAAGGGCGAAGGAAAAGAGGAAAGAAAAAGAAAGAAGAACGAGAAGATAAGAGATTTGATTGAACAACAAAATGAAATTGAACTTGAAAAGATTGGTGAAACACTTTCTCTCAACAAATTCTTCATGATGATCTATGGAGTTGATTTGTCAAAAAATGAATTTTCCCAAAGGTCTGCATTTGGAAAAGAATTTGAATTTTCAGACCGCGATGATAAGACTTCATGGGGCTTTGGAGAAATTCTTTTATCTCCTGAAAAAAGACTTGTGATAGCTACTGACGGTGAAGGAAAAACAATCGCGCAATTTCCTTCTTTATTTTCAATGTTTTATAAACCTGAATCTTTGCCAAATCAGATAAGGCGAGGGAGAATTCTATTGAATATTGATGAAGAAGGTCATTATGTTCCTGAGTTTGATTCTGAAGATGCTCCTGAAGGATATTCAGAAGTGGAAATTGGAGTTCCAGCATTTAATGAAAGAAGACATCAGAGCTTTTCACAATTGAAAATAATTTTTGAGAAAGCTTTGAATTCTCACTTGCCAAAACTCAAGGAAGATTCAGAAGAATACAATGAACTTAAGATTCATTCCGGAGAAATTTTAAGAAACATCGATGCGCTTTCTTATGAAGAATCTGAAAATCTTCAAGATAGAGCGAGGAATCTTGTCATAAAATACAGCAACATAATAAACGGCTTGATGGGAAAGCTTCAAGCTTATGAAATTATGATTGGAAAAATGAAAACTGAATTGAATAGCACGAAGAGGGGAGCCTCTGTTGTCAATTCTCTCAACAAAAATATGCAAACCGGATTTACAGAGGCAATGAATATGTCTCTGACTATGAATTTGAATTCATCGGAAATGCAAAGAAATGTCGTTAATCTTTCAGAAGCGAAAGTTTTATTGGAACAGAAAATAATAGCTTACACTGGAGTCATCCAACAGCTTCTTGAAAAGATTAAAGAAGTCGGGGATATGACAGAATACGAGAGAATGAAAGCAATATTTGAGGACGCGACAAGATTTGTCAATGCGAACGTCGCTTCGCCTCAACAAATTGTTCTTCAAGAAAAAAATCCTAAGGTAGGACAGCCATCATGAAACTAAAATTAAAATTCAGGACAATACAAAATACACTTTTGTATAATGTTGTTAAAGCTGGAAAGGAAGTAACGATGAAAGAATTGGAAATTTTATCTGGGAAAATTTTCACATATACTCAGATCAAGGAGGGGGTTTTTAATTTGAGAAGAAGAAAACTTGTTGTTGCACGAAAAGTCAAGGAAGAAGGAATCAATCCGCGAATATTAAAAATAAAAACGAATCCCAATCAGAAAATAAGAATAAATAAAATTTTGGAGATGAAATGATTTCACGAAGTCAATTGTTTGATTTGAATCAGAAATTCAAGAAAGAAAAAATAGATTTGTCTGAAATTACAAGGGTCTCAAATAATTTTCTTACCCACATTGAAGGCGCGGAAAATAGCAAGAACATTTATTATAATCTAAGTCAGTCAAGATATCTCTTTGACTCTTTTGTTCAATATCTTCTCGCAAATTTCAATCCGGCGATAAACAGATATGTAATGTTGGATAATGATCAAAATTCAAGCTACGAGGCGCTTCATCTCCACGTTGCAATAATAAAAGAAAATCTTAAGGAGATAATAAAAACTAGTGCAAGTCAGTCTCAGATAGTCTTGGGCTTTTCTGAAGATTCCATTAATCATATTTACATTTCTTCCTTAAGAACAATTTTTGAAAACGTCTTTTATTCGCCATTGGTTGAAGCCTCAAAAAAATACCTCGGCAGCGATGATATAGTCATTGAATACGATGTTACTGAAAAAGGAATTTCTTTCAAAATTCCAACAACCAGAGACAAAGAACTTTTTTGGTTTCTTGTTTTCCAATATGTTTTCAGAAGCGCGCAGATTCACGGTTCTTTTATTCAATCAAAACAGTTTGAAAATATAAATAAAACTTTTACGATTTACGACATCAAGACAATGCTTAAGCCTGAGATGAATAAAATAAAAAAAAGCATTGAAGGATTGAAGAAAGAAGAACGTAGTCAAGAACCAACAAACCCTGAAGACGATCCATTCCATCCTAATTTTGGATTGGGAGGATTGAAATGATTTTAACAATTGATACTGAAAAATTGAATCCCTTAAGACTTATTTTCCCAAGGAAGAAAGAAGAGGAAGATTTGGAAGAACCAAATCAAATCAGAATCTCATATACTCAAGAAGCTTTGAGTAAGGGAACTCTTGATGATTTCAATAAGAGAATTCAAGTCATTGTGGATGGTTTTGTTGTTGAAGAAAAATTTCCTTACAGCAAAATTGAAGCTGAAGCATTAAGCGAGGTTTATGGTCTTGTTATCAATGATTTGACTGAAGAGGAAGATGACGAAGACTTTGAATTTGAAGAATCATTTTCACTTGAAGGCTATATAAGTGACATGGAGGAAGAATGAAAATAAATTATCGTCAAGAGATAATATTATGCGCAACTGAACAATACAATTATCTCGCTGAAGATGTTCTGAATTTAAAGGCATGGAAAGGAAAGAAGATAAGCATTTTAGAAAAGGTAAAAAGTTATAAAATGTTTCTTGAGTTGTTATCTACGACGACGGAATTAATTAAAAAATTTGAGAAAAAAAGATGAATTCAAAAGAACAAATTATGAGGACGAGAAGAGTTTTGTTCGTCCGGGATGGATGCCCACATTGCCTGATTTTCAAATGGTTTGTTGAAGGATATAATTTCAAAACAAAAATTGAAAAAAGAATCAAGGTTGTTGACATGACAAAATTTGAAACATTCGGACTTAAAACGGATCCTTTGATAGATGTTTATCAAAAGTATGTTCAGGGAAGATATCCTTTTTTGTTTTGGGGAATGGGAATGAACGCTCAACCGAAATTATTTACCGGCGCAAATTCAAGAGAAGAAGTTGAATCTTTTTTGAAAGTCATGCTTCAGAAAGATTTTTTAATTCCTGAAATCAATCCTTTGATGTTTAATAAAGACTGTGAATTCAGATCAACAAAATTTGGAAAGAGGAAGGTATTTTGTGAATGATAACTAAAAAAACGGGAGGTTTAAAATATGGGAGTTAAAGATGCGGTCGTGAAGATGATTGTTGGTAAAAACGGAGAAAGATGGAAATGCTCTCCGATTGATGATACTGGATTCAACAGAGTTTGTGAGAGAGTCATGAAAGATGGAGAAGGACAGGAAGTTGCAACCGGTTCAATGTTTGAAGTTTTTGCAAATCCTGAGACGTGCGCGGCGACATTTGGAACAACATCACTGAAAGACGATGAGTGGGAAGACGCTGCAGAAATTGCTTCAAAAGTCACCGGCGGCTGCAAAGTAACTAAACGCGGTTATACCTCAGGATAGAAAATGTCTTTGTGGTATTGGATCGGCGGATTTGCCGTTGTTATTTTTATAATCGTGATGGCAAGAAAAGGAAAAAATAATTCTGGTTCAGTGAAGCCCAGAAGAACTTTCAGAAAAACTCTTGATGATTGCTGCAATGCACTAGGAATTAAAAAATGATAATTCAAACTCTCTTATTGAATTTGCTTTTCTTTACAAGTTTATATTTTATTTTTTTCATGGGATTCACTTTTTTAAAATATAGATTTGAATCTTTAGATAGATTGATTTTTTGTTCTGTTTGTTTTTCGTGGGGAGCCGTCCTTCTAATTGCAATTCTTCTTAAGTTTATTCCAGAAATAATTATTGCTTTTATGTTAGGAATGACTGTCACAGGAATTTCATATCGTCTGGAAGAATTTTTAAAAGCTAAAAAGAGAAAGTTTATAATGAGATTCTTTTTGATTCAATTGACATTAACATTGCTGGGACTTGCAATAATAATGGGAGTTTATTTATAATGGATCCAAGATTTCAAAAACCAAAACCTCAAAGAGAAAAGAAAGAAAAATGCAAGCTTGTAATAAAAAAGAAAGGGGATAGGGAAGAAAGATCTATTGAGGGAAACTGCACGGCTAAGGAACTTGAAGTTTTGTCCGGTGGAAATTTTCAACCCAAAAATTCTGATGCTTACTGATTTTGATTTGAAGATTCTAAGAGAATTTTCAAGACTTAAAAATGGAGAAGATGTTACAACATGGGATATCATGAAAAAAATATTTCATGATAAAAAAGACTCTGATCTGAGAAACAAGCAAATAAAAAACAGAATTAATCGAATGGCTGCATTCGGACTTTTTTCAATAACAAGAAATTCTCCGACGAAATATACGCTTGATTCAAACAAAGTTTATTGCAAAAAATTTTCTTATCCGGATAATAAAGGGAAATTTGAAGGCATTGCAGTATTTTTAAATGATCGCGGCAAGTGGGAAATTTATGAGCTCTAACTGAATAAAAAGTTCAGTGAGGTTTATAAATTATTTTTCTGTAAAGATTTCATGAAGCATGTTTCTAGAAAAAGAAAACCAATGACTAAAAAGAGGGCTCAGGTAATTTGCAATCGTTCTCCAAGAAGCAAGAGGTGTCAAACCTTGAAGCGGAGATTCAAATTAAAATAAACGAGGTGAACAATGAAGAAAAGAAGAACAACCAGAAAAACTTCCAAAGCCTGCCCCCCTGGAAAGCATGTCGCTAAAAAGGGAAAAGGCAAAGGAAGAAAGTGTGTTCCAAACCAGAAGAGAAGAAAAAAGAAAAGATAATCTTTTCTTTAAATTTTTTCAGTTCACTAAATTTTTATTTTATTTTTAAAATTTTATTTTCGCGAAACAAACAATGACAAAAAACAGGATGAGAAGACCAAGAACATCAGTAAGGGTATTTTCTAAGCCAGAATTTGCAAAATGTGAAGGAAAACTTGCTTTACTTGTTGGCGTTCATAAAAATAGAAAATTAGCTGAGAAACAGATTGATACCATTGGAGATTGGAGAATTGAATCTTCTTGCATAACAAAATCAAAAAGAGGATATAAGACTTTTGTTAGACTTAAATAAAATGAAAAATAAATGCTGGACAAAGGAAGGGAAGAACTTATGGTATTCATCTGAAGAGATGAAATCTGTTGAAGTTTGGAAAAGTTCAAAAACAAAAAAATGGAATGTTTCTCTTATTCCTCAAAATAAGCGAGATGTTAGGTTAAGGTCTTCTTTGTCAAAAATCCAGGCTATGAAGGTTGCTAAAAAATACATGGAGAAAAATAATACTTGCTAACATGAAAAATAAAAAATCAATCAGAAGGGGCAGCGCAAGAGGTCGTGAGAAATTTACGAAAGCTTCAAGACAATGTTCAAAAAAGAATCAGCCTGGAACAAAAGAATTTGGAGCTTGCATGTCAAAAAAACTTTCTAAGAAAAATAAAAAGAGAAGTAAAAAATAATTCGCAAATCATACTCCTCCCCAAACAAGGTATCAGCACTCAACTTGAAAACTTGCGAGGGGGGATTATTCTCACTTCGCTCCGGATAATCCTTTCATGATTGATTCAACCATTGGATTTTTTATTCCTCTTTTAGCAGTCCAGTTTTGAATCTCTTTTGTCGTCTTCAATCTCTCAAGGTTAACCGCGCTCAAACATCTCATTATGAAATCTTTTGTTTCAATTTCTCTTGAAATAAGTTTCTTGGCAACTTCAAAATCTTGTTCTTCAACGACGAGCTTGTTATCAATTATTTTTCTATTGTAAATATTCAGGAATGCAGAATTCACAATAAATCTATACATCTCTTCAAGCTCACGGACAGCATTAACTCTCCATCTAAGAAAGTAGGGTTTTGCAAGCGGCTTGAAAAATTCTATTGCGTCCTTTTTTATTTTTTCTGAAATCACATAACTTTCAATCGGCTTTATTGTTTCATGTCTCCCGTCCTGAATTTGCCAGAGGCTATAATAATAACTTGGAATATATTTTTTGTCGCCTTGGAAATCCATTCCTATCTCTTTGTTGACTCCTTCAAGAATTTCATCATGTTCCGATTCTGAATGAACAATAAGAAGCGGACTTGTTCTTGATAAGATTCCCCAGGAAATAATATCTTTAGTTATGTTTTCAGGAGTGCCGGAGAGATACGCAATTGCTTCTTTCTTTTTTCTTAATTCTCCTCCCTCATATTCTCCGACATTGTTCATATTGATTCTTGAAATAACTCCTTCATCTCCCAAAATTTGTTCTAGCAATTTTACAAGTTCATCGTTGGAAAATGCAACTGCGACATCGGAAATTATCAAGCTCATCTTATCCATCTGGTTTATTTTGAAAGCCAATGCTGCGGCACTTATCTGTTCTGAAAAAAGCGGATGATAGGTAATTTTTTCAAATTCTTCAGCTAAACTGGTTTTTGCAGATCCTGGCGGACTTATCAAAAGCATGTTGATTTTTTGTTTTAACATTTTATTTCCCCTTGGTATTTTTGGAATTATCAAGCTAGCCGGAGATAGAGCGAGCATGTCAAAAACTCTTCCGCCCATTTTTGGATAAATTGATTCATAATAATTTGAAATGTATTTTTGCGGTTCGTTGACGAGAAGTTCCGGAAAATTATTTGGGTTTGTTTCTTTCATGACTGAATCATTTATTCAGTAGAATTTATAAACCTTTTTTATGTATTTGAATTATAGATTTGAGATTCAGATGAAAAACAAAAAAGAGATGGTGAAGAGAAATAAGTTATTTTTCTTAATGGTTTCTGTTTTTATGTTTTCAGTTTTTTCAATTCTGACAATCAGCGCCGCAGATTTGACAACAGATAACGTAACGATATATGCTCCTGCAGTTTCCAATACCGGATTTTTGTCTGGAGGTTCGATTGCAACGAATATTACTGTTGAAGTAAAAACTTTTTATGCCAACCAGAATTGGACTCGTGTAACTTATTATATTAGTGGTGCTGGTTCAACTGCAAACACGACATTGATTGCAACAAATGTTTCTGCGGACAATAAAAATGCCACGAACAATAATTTTACAAATCAATTTGCTTTTAATACTTCCATTTTTGAGGATGGAAATGATTACACTCTTACGGTTGCTCTATGGAACGGAACGCAACGACTCAATGTTACAAGAACAATCACAATAAATAATACTCTTCCCGCGACCCCCACAGTCACAGGACAGACTGGAACTGTTAGCAATGGAACTCTTAATTTTACTGCAACTGTTGGAGATTCAACAACGACTGCTTGTTATTTGAATTTTACCGGAACCAATCCTGGAAAACAAAGTTATGCGGCATCTTATTCTGGTGATTCATGTTCCTATAAGCTTACTTCAATATCTGCTCAGACTTATGTTTTCTTTTTTAGTGCAAGTGATGGAAATGACGGAACTCTTTCATCTCAAGGAACGGTTACAATTGATGTGCAAGACGATAGCACAAATTCAATCACTCCGGAACAATTAAAAAAATCTCAACAACCTTCCAAATCAAAAATTTCTCTTAAGTCCTTAGCCACAAAGAAAATATTCTCAATACCTGTTTGGTTTATTGGAATTGTTCTAGCAGTAATTCTTATCATATTTTTCAATCAAGGAAAGAAGAGAAGATAATTATTCATAGTCAATGGAGAAAAAGGCAAGGAGCAACAAAGACACTCGCGCCTTATCAAGCTAGGATGGAAGCACTCCGAATAGTTTCGGGGGAAATTTTAAGAGATTAGAGGTATGGCAATAACAGAGCCCAAGGGGACAGGTAGGGGAGGTTTCCCTTTGTCCTATTGTCTCGGCTTGGACTGTTGATTGAGTGCTGAAGATTTCTAAAATTTTCTTTGGGATTATTTGACTAATCCACAACAAGGAGGAAAAAGAAATGAATATTGATTCGGGATGGTTTGTATGGGTTGTAGTAGTTATTACAGCTCTGCTTGGAACCGTCTTCGCTACTTCTAAAAAGCAAGAAATTGCCGGGAGAAGTAAATGGCTTTTAGCGATTCCGCTTTTAGCTGTTGGAATAATCGGTGCTGGTCTTCAGTTCGGTTTTTTCACGGATTTAGGATTTAGTCCTCTTTCATCAGGAGTTGAACCAGTTGATACTGGAGCTGTTGCAGATAATGTAACATTAGAGATACCAACCACACCAAGTGGTGTATCTTCAGTATGTCAACCTGGGAGCTCAGTGTCAAAGACAACTATTAAATTGTCTGCAGCTAATGCTGTGACATTGGCGGCTGCTGGTGGAACTCACGCCTACAAAGTGAGTGGAGGATCTGTTTCAACCGTCGCTGATGGTGGAACATTTGATTCAAGTCCGGGAACGACAATTGAATACTTGCTTATGAACGAATCCAACACTGCAACTTACCTCGGTAAGAAGGGAAGTTTCACAGTTCCTTGTTCAGGAACTTATGAATTAACTCAGCCCGATGCAAAGGGATTTGTTCCTGGAAACAAGATTTATGCAAACGGAAGTTTGACTATGGACTTGTTTAACAGAGATGGAAATTCCATGGCTGCTGGAGTGAACAATCAATCGATGACAACGAACGATGACTTCAAATTGGCATTGAGATTTACCGCTCCTTCAGAAGCGGGATTTGAATATGGCGGAGTTGTTATCTTTGAAGGTAACGCTACTGCCATAGACTTCAGCAAGCTTCAGTTGTTAGATTCTGCTGGAAACGAGTTGCCTTCAGCGACGATAAGTTCGTCATTGAAGAGAGCAGGAGCAACTGAAAGAGCATTGAAGTTGTGGAGTGTTCCGGGAATGATAAGCAACGCAGAATACAACTACAAAATAAGAGTAGTTGCGCCAGGAAATAATCAGCCTGACACTGGAGTAATGAGTGGTGGATTTAATGTATCCTTCCAACCTAAAGCACCTTCTATAAACGATGGTGTTTTTGCAGACCCTGCGATTGAAGACGAGGATAACAGATACAACTATTTGTATCAACCTACAATAAACGGTTACCTTGTCTAATCTCAATTCCCAAAAACCAAGACTAAAAATTATTTCTTCTTTTTTATTTTCCTTCTCGGGAGATACAACCCGACTGATGAGTCCTAAGGGGACGAAAAGAAACAATGAAAAGAAAAGACAACAGCAAAAAAATACTTTGGGCAATTCTCTCTATATTTGTAATCGTGCTTTTTACCGGGCTTCAGTCACAATATAATTTTTTGAATCTCTCCTCAGATAAATCCCTTGCAGCTGTTCCTACTGATTTAGATCAATATGTTGGAAGATGCTCTGGAGGATTTACAACTCTTTCAACTTCAGATGTTAATATTGTTCCTCAAGGAGACAGAATAAGAGTTTTTGGAATTGCAAAAGGTTCTGAATGTTTGAAGATTGAATTCAGACAATCTGATTTGGATGCGAAATTAAAATCCGCGGGACTTGATGCGACGAAAGATGTCGTCGGAAATATTAAACTTCTGGAATATACAAAATCTTTTCCAATTTCTCAAACTGGAACGTTCAAGGGAAATTTGAACAATGTTGTTGTTCCCAATACAAAACTGACGAATACTAATTTACAAAATTGCAAGGACAAAGGTTATCCAAATGCTATTCTTGCCTACAAGCCCGTTCCTCTTGTAACGGATTTGAGATGTGTTGTTCCAGGAACAAATGGAATTGCCGGAGATTTTACTGGAACTTCTTATGGAAATTTCAAAGTTCAATTTGATTTTGATGGAGCTTCCATAGTAATAACTGGAAGACCAACTTCTGAAGGAGAGGTTCAACAAAGCGCTTCTTTGAGAAACGGTGACATTAGGATTGAATGGGTTGGGCTTTTAGGAAATCTTGATGACGTTGGAACCCCGCAATATGATGCAAGATTGATTAATTCCAAATGGGATTTGGTAGATTCCGGAACTCTTGGTCAAGTTGATAGATTATTAAGTGAATTTAAAAGTTGTCTGACTCAAGGACAAACAGTTGATAAAATTTATATCAGCGACGGAAGTTTTGACAATTGCAAGTCAAGATTTGATTCCGCAGTTTCTCCATATCTTCAAAGCAAACTATCACAATATCAATCTTCCGTCGGAAATCTAGTTTATGATTCATCAACAGATTCAAATGCTTTGTATGTTTCATTAAAAGCCCCACCATTTCCTGCATTCATAATTGATTTGAATGCTAAGTCTGTGGGGATAATTGCACTTGAAGGAAATCCAAAAATTACTCAGTGTATTTCAAGTCAGAATCTTCAGAGTGGAACAAATCAACTTGTTTCTTATTCCGTAACTAATGATGGCGCGGCAAACAATGTTGAATTTTTGTCGAGCATAATTTGTTCTCAGGGAATATCTCCCTATTCAACCAACTTTAATATTAATGCAAATGAGCAGAAGACTTTGACTGCAGAATTAATCCCATCAAATCCAAATCAGCAAGTATTGGTTTCAAGCTGCACTCTCACAGTAAAGGATCAAAAATCTGGGAAATCAACAAGCTGTTCTTTCTCAGGAAATGTGGAATATGTTTCAGGAATTCTATGCCAAGCAAATTCATTAAGTTGCTCAGACGACGGAAAGAATGTTGTTCAGTGTTCTTCCGACGGGAAAAATAAAGTTTTGAAGACAGAATGTAACATCGGTTGCGTAATCGATTCAAGCAGTGGCGGGGCGAAATGTATTTCACAACAACCTGATTCTGGAGGAAATGGATTCTGGGATAAGATAAAAGATTTTTTTGACGGATTTTTAAGCGGAGTTCAATTAGTAAGAACTTTAATTTCTATCGGGGTTTTTATTGTAGCGACTTTATTTTCACATGATGCTCTTGTAAAGAAATTCAGGTCAATGAGAAGAAAAGAATGGATTGCATGGATTATTGCAATTGTTCTTTCAGGAATTATTGCGGGAATTACTTTCAATTTCTTTTGGTTTGGAGTTGCAGCTGTTGTTGTTTTAGGAATTATTAGGGTGGTGATTAAAAGATGAAAAGAAAAAAGAAATCAAATTTTGCGGGGAGAATCAGCATAATGTTAATTGCACTTGGGGTTCTCGTTGTCTTGCCGACGGGAATTGATGACCCTGTTACTACAGTCCCCCTTTTCTTGCTTCTTGGATGGAAAGGATATCTTCTCATCTTTCTGATTGTTGGGGCGCTTTATTATGTGAACCACAAGAAAGTAAATAAATTATTGAGATTAAAATAATGGAAATCAGAAAAATTATAATCCATATTTTGCTGTTTTTGTTGTCAGATATTGTTTTCTTTATTTACAATGAAATTGAATTTACAAATCAAGCAATACTCTTTGCATTTATTTCTGCAGTGGCTCTTTCGTTGATTTTCAGCATAGTTGAGGAGAAATTTTTAAATGCAGTTGCTTAAAGGGAAAAAATATTTTATTTATTTTGTCTTAGCCGCGCCTGTTCTGGCTAAATTTCTAGAGTGGACTATTCAATCAATTTTTGTCGCTGGGGAATTTGAATTATTTACTTTGCTTCATGCACTTCAACTTTTTTTCATAGTTTCTCTCGCTTTCATTTCTTATTCTGTTATGTTTGAATTTATGAAAAAGAAAAGAACAATTTACAATTTCGCGCTTGTTCCAACAATGGCTTACTTATTGAAGGAACTTTATAATTTTGCATTTGTGGTTAAATTTTCAATGGGAACTCCAATGCTTATTGCGTTGACAATTGAGCCTTTAGTTGTTTATTTTCTAATTGGCATTTTCATACCTGCTTTAATCTGGAGCATAAAATTAAGGAAATAAAATGGCATCATCAACACAAAAAAACGACAATGGAAAAGTTTTGAAATGGATAATTTTTCCCTCGCTGTTTATATCTTTCATAGGATTGTTTATTATTCCTGAACTGAGATTAGCTTTTGCGCTTTATTTTGGAATGAGCATCTGGTCTGTCAATGCATACAGGCAAAAAGAATATCAGGAAGAAATTTATGGAATCAAACAAGGATTTCTTGAATTTATCTTCATAAAATATCCCGCGGGAATTATTGGAGGTATCTTTTTCTTGTTTATATCGTCGTTGATCCCAGCATTCTCTCTTTTGACTCCAACTCTTTCATTGAGTGTTGCAGAAGACATCCGGGGATTTATTATAATTATAATGGCTCCTTATATTGAGGAACCTTGGAGAGCTGCAACTCTTGGTTATTTGAGAGACATCTATAAAATAAGTTTTGCAAAAGCAAATGTGATCCAATCTTTGGGATTTGGCGCAATTCATGTTCTCGTTTATGGTCTAGCATTTGGAGCTTACGATAAGTGGGTTGATGTCTATGGGGGATTTGCCGCAATTTCAGGAAGTCTTGCAGCTGCAGTTGTATTTGGGCTAATAAGCGGATACGTCATGGAAAGAAAGAAAGATATAACTTATTCTCTCGCGGGACATCAAACTATAAACTTTTGGCTATTCAATGAGGGATTGGTAGCTGTCGCTTAAAATGATAAAAAATATGAAAAGAAAAAAGAGAAATAATTTTTTGACATTCTCATTTTTTGCAATTGTTATTGTCGGACTTCTATTTTTTGGAAGAACAAATTTTCTTGCAATTATCACGAATGAAGTTTCTTTAACTCCCGTTGCTGACAGCTATGTTTCTTCAAAAGGCTCAAATGACAACAATGGGGCTTATGCTTATCTTTATGCGGGGGATGATGTAAGAAGATGTTCAGGAGATGGATGCGTTCATAACTACAAATCTGAATCTTACATAAAGTTTAAGATTGATGAACTGGTCAGATCTAAAATTTTATCTGGCGAATATAAAATAACAAATGCGGTTCTTGGAATCTATGTTTATGACGAAAACGGCGCGATAAATTCTTTTTCTCTTTCTTCAAATGAATGGAACGAAAACACAATTACTTGGAATAACAAACCCCTTGCTGAACAGCAACTTTTAACGATAAAGATTTCAGATAATAGAAAATATTTTGAGATTCCAAATATTCAACAGGCTGTCTTTGATAAATTAAATCAGGGAAGCGAAATAAGTTTCGCGATAGTTGATGGGGGCAGTTCCGATGATCAAACAAAATTTTATTCAAAAGAAGGAACAAACAAGCCTTATCTGAAGTTGACATATCAAGTTTCCCAGAAAGTTTACAGATTTGAAAACAATCAATGTGTCGCCTACGATGTCTTTGACACTTTGTCAAACGATTTCAAGAAACTTGAAGACTGTGAGAAATTAATTCAACTTGATATCTATAGATTGGAAAATAATTTATGCTCTCAGATAAAAATAAATAAGACGGAAATTAGAGAAGCTGATTATAACAGCTTGCTTGAATGTCAAGGTTTCGTTCAGACGACTCTTTACAGATTCCAGAATAATTCCTGCAGTCAAATAATAATTTTATCTTCTCAAAGAATCCTAAATGATTACGGATCTGTTGAGGAATGTTCTAGTAAAATCCAGATTTCACCAGTATGTGAAATCACCGGTTTCTTTTGTGACGAAGTTTCTCCTCCAACTCCTGAATTAGATTTTGAACCAACTTCAACATCCAGCTCTTATTCTCCTGGAACAGTGAGCTCACAAACAACCGCTTCCACGACGATAGATAGTGAAACTTTGAATGATTCTCAATCGAATAATAATTTATTGTATATCATTGGGACTGTAATCTTCTTGGTAATTGCCTTGATTTTTTGGTGGAAAACTAGAAAAAGAAGATAGATTTCTGATTATACAAATATTTATAAATGACTAATTCTAATTATTCTAATAATTAGTAAAATGGGACAAAACAATATTTATCTTGACGATGTTGAAGAGGATAATGTAAAACTTCACAAGGAGAAGTGGGGAATGAAATCAAAGCAAGAAGCTATTAAAAAAATGCTCCGCGACTTCAAAGGGGAGAAGAGATAATATGAGTTCAGAAATAACAGTCAACCTACTTGACAAAAAGAGATCAGACTGTGAAAGGAGGATTGGAAAAATGCAAAATAACAGAAAACTTTTGGGATTTGTCTTGATGTTTTTAGTTGTTGCAGAGTCGATTGCTTTTACATCTGGAGTCAACATTTTGATTCATACAATAAATGTTGATGCAACAGTTTCAGAAGCATTAAGTTCAACAACATTGAATCTTGATTTCTCAGGAATGCCTGGAGAAACTATTGTTGAATCGATATCAGTAAACAACGGCGCATCGGTTCCATTAGGCGTTTTCATAAGCTGGAACGAGGATACAAACTTGAACGGAGTCAACTATACGACAGACATGCCTCAGACTGTAACGTTAGCACCCGGTGCAAACTCAGTTGATGTATCTTTCACTTACACGAATGATACTGTTACTGGAGATGTTAACGGAACTGTGACGTTAGAGAGAACAGCTTAAGATGAAACAAATATTTTTTTTATTTTTATTTTTATTTTTACCGCTTATGTCCGCGCAGATTTCAATCAGCCCGGATTCCTTTACAATTTCTGCTTATCCTGGACAGAATATTACAAGAACTATAACTGTTGAAGTTGACGGAGAACAAAATGTTTTCTTTAATGATACAAGTTCTTTCATAGAAATTTTTCCAAAGAATGTTACAATAGATGAAGAAGGAATTGTCAATTTAATAATTTCTTTTGCTTCAAATGTTCCCCTAGGAAGTTTGTCTTTTAAGATTACAGGATATTATGAAGCAGAAGATGAACCGACAATTTTTAAGGCAAGTCAATCTGAAATACAAGAAGGATTTATTGAAACTTTGAAAGAAAAAGATCAAATTGAATTTCGCCTTATTCAAAAACATAAACTTAAGGTGAATAAAATAGGTGTTAATGAAGCTTTTTTACTTATTGAAAGCGACCCAATAAATCTTATTGTTTTTGAAGACACAGAAAGAAGTGTATGCCTTGATAAAAGTTCTGGAGAGGCAATTGATTTAAGGATAGGAGAAATTTCAGATGAAGAAATTGAGATTGAAATAAAAAAATCTGAATGCAAGGACGAATCTAAACCTGGGAAGAGTATTATAACTGGCGATTCCATAAAGATTATTCCGGAGAAGTCAGATAAAGATTCTTATTTATTTCTTGGGATAATTTCGGCATTGGTGCTGGGCATGATATGTTTTTTTTTGATTAGAAAAACACAAAAGAAAGATTAAAAAAGTCTTTAAGACTTTATATTTGAGGAGGAGTTATGAACGGAAAAGATAAATTAGGTGTGCTTTTATTCTTAAGCGTAATTTTAATTTTAAATGTTAACATTGCTTCTGCTGCGGATTGGGGAAATCTTAATGTCAACTACACGAACTATCAAGTTTTCAATATTACTGGAGCAGATAATTTTACGGCACCTACAGGGATTACTGTTGTGCAAGTCTTGGTTGTTGCAGGCGGAGGAGCTGGAGGCGGAGCTGATAGCACAAATCCAAGATGGGCTGGAGGCGGAGGTGCGGGGAGCATCAATTTTACATCCTACAATGTCAGCGAAGGTAAAAATTATTCAATTACTATTGGTGCTGGAGGGGTTGGCGCAAATTCAGGAAGTTCTCCTTCAACGAGAGGAAGTAATTCAACATTCGGTAATTCAAGCAGAACTTTAATTGCAATTGCTGGGGGATTTGGAGGTGCTGGAACCTCTGGAGGTAAAACTGGGGGCAATGGTGCAAGTGGAGGCGGAGGCGGAGCTTCTGACGAAAATACCGGAACTGCTGGAACAGGAATTGCAGGTATAGGGAATAATGGGAAAGATTCTGTAATTGGAATTTCAGGTGGAGGCGGCGGGACTGCAACTACAGGAGGAAATCCTTCAGGCGGAAATGGTTCAATAATTTGGGGTATGACTTGGGCTTATGGTGGAAACGGAACAAGTAAAGTTGGTGTAACTGCCCCTGGAAAAAACGCAAGTGAAAGTACTGGAAGCGGAGGAAATGGAGCTGGGGGAAATTTAGGCTCTAATGCCGCTGGAGGAAATGGGGGAAGCGGAGTTGTTATAGTAGCATGGAATTCTCCAGATTCTGCGCCAACAATTTCAGTAACTTTTCCTGCAAACAATTCTAATTTCTCATCTTCCAGTCTTGCTTTTAATGTCACTGGGAATGATAATTTCCTTGTTAAAAATATTTCTCTTTGGATTGATGGAATTAGAAATCAAACTCATATTAACGGAACTTCAAATGATTCCGTAATTTTCAATATAACTATTTCTGGATTTGCCGACGGAAATCACTGGTGGTTTGCGCAGATTTACGATAATTCAACACTTCTTCAAAATACAAATTCAAGTCAGAGAAATTTCACGATTGATACTTTCCCGCCGTCAATAAATTTCACAACTCTTACGACGACAAACGGAACTTATGTAAGAAATTCAATCGATGTCAACGTGACTGCAAACGATTCTACAACTTTATTGACTGGAATAAATATTTCACTATTCCATGGAAATGGAAGCATTTACAATTCGTCATTCAGCGCTACATCAAAAACTTATTCTTCTTTCACATTGAACTTTACAGGATTGCTTGATGGAATTTATATTCTCAATGCCTCGACGAACGACACTTTGAACAACAGAAATTTCAGTGATACTAGAAGTTATTTGTTGGATACAACTGCTCCTTCAGTTAATATAACTCAACCTGATATCAACAATACAAATTCTTCTGACACCGGACTTGATATTTTATTTACTTTTTCGGATGCTTCAACAAATGTTGATTCTTGTTGGTATTCCAACGATTCCTTTTCAGTGAATTTGTCTCTTGGTTCTGGCGGAACTTGTTCCAATATAACAAATGTGACGTGGACTCAAAATGCAACCCACAATGTTAGAATTTATGTCAATGATACTTTAAACAGCGTGAATTTAACGACGAGGACTTTTACGATTAATGTAACTCCAGAAGTCCATCTTGAAAGTCCAGCAAATGCAACCGTCTCCGCAAATTCGACGATAAATTTTCAAGCAAATATAACTTTTATTGACAGAGTAAAAAATTTCACGGCATATATTTTTAATCTTGATGGTTCAACAAACGCAACTGGAAAAGCGGAAGGATTTGGAAACGGGGCAGACGGGGAATTAATATTTACAAATATGACAAGAAGTTTTGGGAATCTTGTAAACGGAACTGATTACAATGTTTCCGGAGATACATTATATCTTAAAACAGATAGGGAATTTAATTTTACAAATTTTACAGTTTTTGGAAATAATGTCACAATCAAACCTCTTGGAAAAAATGGAAGCGTTATTTACATAAATGTTGTTGAAAATTTCACACTCTTATCAAACGCTACGATAAATTTTAACACTATCTTAAATAATTCCGTCGCTGGAAGCGGAAATGTTATTGGAAACGGAACGTGGACGCAAAAGACAATTGACGGAATAACTTTCAAAACTGCCGGCGTAAGAAATGGAGGTTCTGGCGGAGGCGGAGGAACAGACGGGGGAAGCGGGGGAAGCGGAGGAAGTCAAGGAAATGGTTATGGCGGCGGAGGTGGAGCTGGAGGCGGTTCAACTTCAGACGGGAATGCAAATGGAGGCTCAGGAGGAACGGGAGGTTCGTTAATTCTCACAACTGCAAACGGAAATTTATCTTGTGTAGGTTCAAGTGAATTAAAAAGTGGAACTAGTTGAACAAATTCAAGAGGAGGTCAAGGAGCATGTGGAAGTGATTTAGATACTGCCGATACTGGAAAATTTGCAATTGGTGGTGATGGCAGCACAGTTTGTTCAACGGTTGGAGGAAA
>ERZ1292632.1598-Hain-H43-01um-R2-1598-length-21439-cov-7_pt1 | contig 21439 bp, 22 predicted proteins | sample MGYA00564407_ERZ1292632 | MGnify/ENA primary metagenome ERZ1292632 (study PRJEB36523, sample SAMEA6512637) | groundwater metagenome | collected 2019-01-08 | study: AquaDiva: Metagenomics assemblies of 32 groundwater samples | reverse complement strand
AGGCGGTGGACAGCCTTGGTGCGATCGGCCGGGGCAAGGGCGGCTATTGGGAAGACTATGCGGGCTATGATTGGTATGCGGGCATTTGACGCCTGCGTAACGACGTGACAGGAAGCCCGGCATGAAGATTTTCGAACGTGTTTTGAGGCGTTTGGTCACGCGCGGTCAGTTGACGGTCCATTATGCCAATGGCAGCCGCTTCACCGTCGGGCGGCCCGACCCGGCCTTTCCCGATCTGGCGCTGCGCTTGCTCGATGGGCGGGTGCCCGTCGACATCATCCGCGATCCGCGCCTTGGCATGGCGGAAGCCTGGATCGACGGCCGGGTCACGATCGAGGGCGGCGGGATCATGGAGTTCGTCTCGATGATCCGCGCCAATAACCCTTGGGAAAGCGGCCGGTCGATCGACACGAAGAGTCGCCTGAGCCGGGGGATCAAGAGCGCGCGGCAGAAATTCTGGCGCCTGAACCACAAAAAGCGATCGAAGGCGAATGTCGCCCATCATTACGACCTGTCGGGCGCGCTCTACGCGCTCTTCCTCGACCGCGACCGCCAGTATAGCTGCGCCTATTTCCCCGACGCGACCAACGAGGCGGGCATCAGCCTGGAGCAGGCGCAGGAGGACAAGAAGGCGCATATCGCCGCCAAGCTGCATCTGAAGCCGGGCATGAAGGTGCTGGATATTGGCTGCGGCTGGGGCGGGATGGCGCTTTATCTGCACCGGACCTGCGGGGTCGATGTGACCGGCATCACTTTGTCGGAAGAGCAGCTCAAGGTCGCGCGGCAGCGGGCGGAGGAAGCGGGCGTCGCCGACCATGTCCGGTTCGAGCTGATCGACTATCGCGACATGACGGGGCCGTTCGACCGGATCGTGTCGGTCGGCATGTTCGAGCATGTCGGCACAGCCCATTTCCGCACCTTCTTCAACAAGTGCCGCGATCTGCTGGCGCCCGACGGGGTGATGCTGGTCCACACCATCGGGCGGGTTGAAGGGCCGGGCATCACTGACGCCTTTACCCAGAAATATATATTCCCCGGCGGCTATATCCCGGCCCTGTCCGAGATGATCCAGGGCAGCGAGGGCACGCGGCTGATGGTGACCGATGTCGAGGTGCTGCGGATTCACTACGGCCTCACCATCCGCGAATGGTATAAGCGCACGCTGGCGCACAAGGCCGATATCGTAGCCCTCTATGACGAGCGATTCTTCCGCCTCTGGACCTTCTACCTCGCCGGCGCGGCGACGGTGTTCGAGCATGGCGGCATGGTGAATTATCAGGTCCAATATGTGCGCGACCGCCGTGCGCTCCCGATCACGCGCGACTATATGCTGGAGGGCGAGGCGGCGCTGCGCGGACGCTGAGCGGCTGAACCGCGCCTGACAGCGCCATTCCCGGATCGTTCAGTCGGCTTGCGACATTCTTGTCCTTGTCTCGCGCATCGGCGCGAGGGGAAGAGGAGAGAAGAGATGAAGCTGATCTGGAAAGGCGCGGCGGCGCTGGCGCTGACCGTCGCCGGCCTCGGCGCGGCGAGCGTACCGGCGCAGGCGCAATATTATGGCGGTAACGGTTATGGCTGGCGGGGCGATCGCTGGGACAATCGCGGCTGGGATAATCGCCGGCGCTGGGAAGACCGCCGCCGCTGGGAGCGCCGCCGTTGGCGTAGCAACTGGCGGGGCGATCGGGGCTACCACCGTGGCTATCGCGGGTATGACCGGGGCTATTATGGCTATCGCCAGCGCTGCTGGACCGAGTGGGCCTACAACCCCTATCGCGACCGCAACGTTCGCGTGCGCGTCTGCCGCTGAGCCAAGGCTTGCCTCCGCCCGTCCCGCCGGGCGGAGGCGGCCGATCGAAGCCGCTCGATTGAACCGCAGGCCCGGTTGCGGCATTGTGGCGGCATGACCGATCCGATGCCCGTGCTCCACAGCCTGTTTGCGGGCCTGCCCGTCCTGCTGCTGCATCTTGCCACCGCGACGATCGTGTGGCTCGCGGCGCTTGCCCTCTATCTCTGGATCACCCCGCACGACGAGTTCACGCTGATCCGCGCCGGCAACGAAGCCGCCGCCATATCGCTGGGCGGCGCGGCGATCGGGCTGGCGGTGCCGCTCGGCTTCTGCCTCGCCGGATCGGTCAATGTCTGGGACGTGGTGATCTGGGGCAGCGTCACGCTGGTGCTGCAACTCATCGCCTTCCGCCTCGTCGATTGGGTGCTGGGGTCGCTCTCCGCGCGGATCGAGGCGAATGAGCGCTCCGCCGCCATCTTCCTCGCCATGGTGAAAGCCGCCATCGCCTGCCTGACCGCCGCGGCGGTGGCGGGCTGAGCCGGTGGCGAACCGCGGCTGCGGCTGCCTGCCGTTCGTGCTGGGCGGCATCCTGCTGATCGCCTGGTTCGGGCAGGACAGCGCGCCGCCGTTGCAGGTCGAGCAATATGATCCGCGCTCGCCGCGCCGGCCGCTGCCCGACTGGGGCGAGCAGTTCGTCATCGAGGATGAGCCGGGCGAGCGCGCCGATTCGATGGGCACCGCCTTCGCCGTTGACAGCGACGGGGCCTGGCTGACCGCCGAGCATGTCACCCATGGCTGCGCACGGGTGGGGCTGGAGGATGGCCGCTTCGCCCGCCCGGTGGCGCGGGTGATCGAAAGCCGTGAGGCGGACGCCGCGATCGTGACCGACAGTTTGCGCAGCCCGACCGCGCTGCCACTGTCCCGCCGGGTGCCGCAACCGGGGACGCCGGGCTATCATATGGGCTTTCCGGCGGGCGAGCCGACGCTTGTTCGCTCCGAGCTGATCGGCGAGGCGAGCGCCCGGCGCGGCCGCACCGAGCTGACCCAGCCGATTCTCGCCTGGGCCGAGCGCGACCGGGTGCCGGCGGGAGAGGGGACGCTGTCGGGCATCAGCGGCGGACCGACCTTCGCCGAGGATGGGCATGTCGTGGGCGTCAACAGCGCGGCGACCGACCGACGCGGCCGCATCCTGACGACTGCACCCGACGCCATGCTGCGCCTGACCGCCGCGTCGCGCGCGGTGGACGAGCGGCCGGTGGCCTATCCCATCGCTGGCCTCGCCGACGCGCAGGCGCGCTTTGCCGCCTGGCTGGACGAAGGCGTCATCCGCCGCATCTTCTGCGATGTGGACGCGGCGGGCGGCGGTTGACGCGGATGGCTGGCAGGCGCTAGGCGCGGCGCAGCTTTTTCAGGGATAGCATCATGAGCGACACGCCCCCCGACCATCTTTCGACCAACCCCAAAAGCCCGCATTTCGACATGGACGTGCTCCAGCGCGGCATCGGCATCCGTTTCAAAGGGCGCGAGCGCAAGGATGTGGAGGAATATTGCATTTCCGAAGGCTGGATTCGCGTCGCCGCCGGCAAGACCCGCGACCGCCACGGCAACCCGCTGACGATCAAGCTGACCGGCGAGGTCGAGGCATGGTATGAAACGCCGGCCGAGGGTGATGCGGACAAGGCGGGCGAGGGGGAGTAAGCCCTCGGTTTGTGGCGGGATAGCATCTCCGCCTTTCATAAGGCATACCAGTGGCTACAACATCGTCACCCCGGGCTTGACCCGGGGTCCCGCTTTTCTATGCCCCGCCAGAAGGAAGCGGGACCCCGGAGCAAGTCCGGGGTGACGGGTAAAGACGCACAGGTAGCTGCGTCGATATACCTCGCGCGCTCAGTTCAGCACCGCTTCGCGCTTCACCTCAGCGATGATGGCGCTGAGGCTGCGGCTCGCCGGCGCGGCGTCGGCATATTCGACGATGAAGGGATCGGCCTCCAGCCGGGGCGGTTTGCGCGAGGCGCGGGGCTGGCTGGTGGTGCGGGCCGAGGCGATCACTGGTTCGCGCGGCGCGGCGGGCGCGGGCCGCATCACCGCTGGCATCGCCTTTTCGTCCCAGACATCGCGATCGAGCTTGGCAAAGCGGATGCTCGTGCCCAGCGCCGGGTCGGGCGTGAAGTCGTGCAGCTTGGCCTTGGCCGGGTAGATGAAGCCCCAGGTCGGGTTGGTGCGCGCGCCCATCTGCGCCGTAGGGCTGTGCCAGACGCGGACCTGGCTCCAGTCGCCGGCCTCCGACACGTCGATCGCCAGCACATCCTCCTCGATCGCGCCGGGGACCGACCAGTTGGCGTGGCGGATGAGAATGCGGCGATCGTCGAGAATGCGGCTTACCACCGCGACATGGCCGAGCGTCATCGGGCCATAGGGTTTGAACGCCAGCACCGCGCCTTTTTTGGGCTTCTGCCCGCGCTTATACTGGCCGTCCGCCTGGTCCCACCAACTGAGCGCATCGCCGCGTATCGCCACGCCCGACACGATGCGGGCATAGGGCACGCATTGCAGCACGCCCGCGCCAAACGCCGGCACGGCCATCAGCCCGGACAGCAGCGATGCCGCCGCCCAGAATGCTTTCCGAATCATCTATGCGATCCCGAACCGTCAAGAATCGCCCCACCGGGAACGACCCTAGCTGCCGGATTCTTTGGGAAAGGTTAAAGGCTTAGAAAGCAGCGCGCAGGGCGGAAGCGCCCGTCGTGTCGGCCGACGCGATCAGCACCGGGGCGGGTTCGACGGGCTTGGGCGCGCTCGCATAGATGAAGCCCTTGGCCGGATTAGAGCGCAGGCCCAGATCCTTGATCGGGCCATACCAGACGCGCACATCGGTCCAGTCGTTGTTCGCCGACACGTCGATCGCGCGCACGTCGCGCTCGATGCCGCCGCGATAGGACCAATTGGCGTGCGTCAGCAGCACTTCGCGCTGGCTCACGACCTTGCTCACCATCGCCACATGGCCGACCGGCATGGACCGGCTGGACGAGAAGGCAAGCACCGCGCCGACGCGGGGTTCATGGCCGCGATCGTAGCGCCCTTCGGCCTGGCCCCACCAGGTGTTGGCGTTGCCGTGAATGTCGATGCCCGAGACCTGACGGGCATAGGGCGCGCACTGGAGCGTGCCGGCCGACGCGGGAGAAACTGCCAATGTCGAGAGCGCAACAAGGAGCGTCGCGAAAAACGCGCGAAAAGCAGCAACCATGTGAAATGCGACCCCGACTTATTGGAAGGCTTGAACCCCGATAACGGTGTTAGGCCAGACGCCGATACCCATGAAAAGAGCGGGGCGACGAGTCGTTTTGTCGATGCGTTATGTTGCGGAACGAAAAACATGCCCGGCGGTTACAGTAAGCCGGGTTGCATCGCTCAAGCCGTTGAAAAGGCTTTCTTCCGTCCCGGTCATCCACACCTGCCCGCCGGTTCGCCGCAAACGGTCGAACAGAGCGTCCCGTCGCGACGGATCGAGATGCGCGGCCACCTCGTCGAGCAGCAACACCGGGGGTTGGCCGCGATCGGCCGCGACCAGCGCGGCGTGGGCGAGGAGGATCGAGAGCAAAAGCGCCTTCTGCTCGCCGGTGGAGCAAAGCGCGGCGGGCTGATTCTTAGTGATATGCGTGACGGCGAGGTCGTGGCGGTGCGGGCCGCTCAGCGTTCGGCCCGCCGCCGCGTCGCGCCGCCGGTTCTGCGCCAGCAGTCGAGCGAGCGGGCCGTCCTCCTGGCCCGCGATCGCGACCAGAGGCCGGGCGAAGGGTTCGTCGGGCTGATCTACAAGCGCCGTGTTGAGGCGGGCGACGAGATCGGTGCGGGCCTGCTGCAGCGCCGTGCCATGGTCGCTCATCTGCGCCTCCAGCGCGGTCAGCCAGGCGGGATCGGCGCGGCGCGGATCGGTGAGCAGCCGGTTGCGCGCCCGCATCGCCGCTTCGTAGCGCGCGCTGTGCGCGGCGTGGGCGGGATGCAGCGCCAGCGTCAGCCGGTCGAGAAAGCGCCGCCGCCCGCCGGGACTGTCGAGGAACAGCCGGTCCATCGCCGGGGTCAGCCAGACGATCGAGAGATGATCGGCGAGCGCATTGGCGGAGGAGGCGACCCCGCCGATCCGCACCTGCCGCCGGTCGGGCGCGGTGGGGGCTACGCCGGTGCCCAGCATCACCCCGTCCACCTCGGCCGCGATGCCGAAGCCGCCCGGCCCATCCTGCCGCGCCATGGCGGAGAGCGGCGCGCCGCGCAGGCCGCGTCCGGGCGCGAGCATCGAGACCGCCTCCAATATGTTGGTCTTGCCTGCGCCATTGTCGCCGGTCAGCAGGATGAAGGCATGATCGGGCAGGATCAGCGCGTCCGCATGGTTGCGGAAATCGCTTAAGGTCAGGCGGCCGATCATCGCGCGGCTGTAGCGGGACGGGGCCGGTCAGGGAAGCGCGGAGCGTTCAGCAGCGCTTGCGGGTCACGGCCGCGCCGTCGTTGACGATGGTCAGTGTTCTGCCATCGGCCGAGGGTTTGAGAAGCAGCGTGCGGGTCCAGCTCTGGCCCTCGCCGGTGAAGGCGGCTTCGACCGACAGGGTGCCGCCATTGGTCGCTTTGGCTGCGCGCACCTCGCCGACGCTTTCGTGGAACAGCAGTTGGTCGGGCGTGATGGTGAGTTCGAGATCGGCGCTACGGTCGCCGCAGCGGTCGGCCGGGCCGGTCCAGCGGCCTTGCAGGGCGGCGGGAATTTGGCCGGTGGGGGTGAGAGCGGGCGGGTCGATCGCGGGCGGTGGTTCGACCGGGGTGATGGCATTGGCGGGCGGGGCGGGCTGCTGCGCGTTGGGCAGCGCCTGGTCCATGATGTTCGCGACGACGCCGGGCTGCTCGGCGCTCTGCTTGCCATTGTCGCAGGCCGCTATCAACAGCAGGGGCAGGAGAGGGCAGAGCGTCCGCATCGCCTGACCAACCCCACCGCGCCGTCCCCGGTTCCAGCGGCCATATTGCGGCAGGGCGGAAGGCCGCCTAGACAGGCGCATCCCCCTCCGCTCCCAAGGAGTTCCGTCGATGAAGCGCCTCCCTCTCCTCCTCGCCGCCGCCGCCCTGTCCTTGCCGGCCAGCGCCATGGCCGCGCTCGCCGTGGGCGCGAAAGCGCCGGACTTCACCACGCGCGGGGCGCAGGCGGGCAAGACCTTCACTCTGACCCTGTCGCACCAGCTGAAGCGCGGGCCGGTGGTGCTCTATTTCTTCCCCAAGGCGTTCACGCCGGGCTGCTCGGCCGAGGCGCGCGAGTTTGCCGAGAATATCGACAAGTTCAAGGCGGCGGGCGCGACCGTCATCGGCATGTCGGCCGATCCGGTCGACGATCTCGTCGCCTTCTCGACCAAGGAATGCGCGGGCAAATTCGCGGTCGCTTCGGCCGGGCCGGGCATCGTCAGCGGCTATGACGTTGCGCTCAAGATGCGGCCGGGCATGACCGACCGCACCTCCTATGTCATCGCGCCGTCGGGCCGGATCGCTTTTGTTCATAGCGAGATGAACTATGCGGGGCATGTGAAGAGCACGCTCGCCGCCGTGGAGGCGATGAAGGCGAAATAGCCTTCATCCCTTCACATATCTGCCGAACCACCCGAGCGTTGCGTCCCACGCGGCCTTGGCGGCGGCTTCGTTGTAGCTGGGGCGATAGTCGGCCATGAAGCCATGGTCCGCGCCGGCATGGACGGTGATGCTGTCGGGCGGCGACTTGCCCGCCTTGACCAGCGCGGCCCGCATCGCCTCCACGTCGGTAAGCGGGATGCCCTTGTCGAGTTCGCCATATTGGCCGAGCACCGGGGCCTTGAGCTTGGCGACTTCCTCGATCGCGCTCAGTGGCTGGAGCGCGGTCTTTTCGCTCACCAGCCGGCCATAATAAGCGACGCCGGCGTCAAGCTGCGCACTGTGGGCGGCGTAGAGCCACACGACCCGGCCGCCCCAGCAGAAGCCGGTGATGCCGCGCCGCTTGCCATCGCCGCCATGGCTGCCGGCAAAGGCATAGGTCGTGTCGATGTCGGTCAGCACCTGCGCATCGGGCGCTTTCGATACGATGGTGCCGATCAGTTGCTTGAAGTCGGAAATCTTGGTCGCGTCGCCGTGGCGCGCGAACAGATCGGGCGCGATGGCGTAATAGCCCGCCTTGGCGAAGCGGCGGCAGATGTCGCGAATCCATTCATGCACGCCGAAAATCTCATGCACGACGACGATGACCGGCGCGGGCTTGCCGCTTGCCGGTCGGGCGACGAAGGCGGGCAGGGCGAAGCCGTCGCTCGCGGGGAAGGAGACGCTCTCTTCCTTCAGGCCATCGCTCGATGTCTGCACCGCGCTGCTCGCCACAGGGCGGCAGGCGGCGGCGAAGCCGGCGGCGAAGGCGCCGCCCGCCAGCACATGCCGGCGCTCAAGGCCGGTGGTGCGGACCCAGTTGCGGTCCTCGGGCAACCGCCCGGAACCGACATCGCTCTCCTTGCTCATATGCTGCACGCTCCTTGCCATGGCTCCCCGGCCGCGCAGCCTAATGCAAGGATCGGGAAAGGGAAGAGCGGCGCACGGACAAAAAAAGGGGAGGCGTCCCCGGCCTCCCCTTTCCTCCGTCCCCACGGAAATCTTGTTCAGGCGGCGATCGCCACCCCGTCCTGCGCCGGTAGGAGGCCACGGCCGACTTCGCGCACCAAAGTGATGAAGCGGGCGGCTTCGCGCGCGATCATCGCCTTGTTAAAGCAGGCGGCCGCGCCCCGGTCCATCGCCTCGGCGACGATCGGCGCGCCGTCGCGCATCAGGCTCGACAGCATGATGACGGGGCAGGGCTCGATCTCCATGATCTCGTCCAGGATCGCCATGCCGTCCTTGCCGGGCATGGCGATGTCGAGCGTCACCACATCGGGCTTTTCCAGCCGGATCATTTCCAGCGCCTCCGCGCCGTCGCGGGCGATGCCCACAACCTCGACGCGACGGTCGCGCTCCAGCAGCGTCTCGATCATCGCACGGATGGTCAGCGAATCATCGACCACCACTATTCTGACAGGCTTCATGGCTTTCACTCCCCAGGCCATCACGAAGCATCATAACGGCAGGGGAACGAGAAGCTTTAGACGTAGCTAATGACGATTTAACCACGCGGGCGGCGTCCGCCGAAATTGGGGGAGAACAGCTTGCGGAAACTTATCGAGATGGTGCGCCCTTGCGGGTCGAGGTAGCCGGGCTGATAGCGGATCGGCGTCGCGCCGGTCGCGTCGGTGACCTCGCGCCGCTGGTTGAAGAGATTGTCGATGCCGATCGACAGGCGCGCGCCGCGCAGGAAGGGCATGTCCTTCACCAGCGAGGGCATCTGCCCGAAATTGGCGAACAGGCGCAGATTGGCGGTGGCGAGGCTGCTGAAGTTGAGGCGCGACGCGCCGCCGAGCGCGCCATCGACATGGGTGCCGTTTTCCCAGTTGACGCCGAGCCGCGCCCCGAGGCCGTTGTTGGTGTAGCCGAGCCGCGCCTGGATTTCGTGGCGGGGCTGGCCGCCCGACGATCCGGTCGCGTCGCCATCCAGCAGGTCGAGCGGGGCAAGGCCGGGCGCGATCAGGATATTCTCGGCGAAATGCCAGGTGTGATAGAGGCTGACGACCAGCCGCCCGCCGCCACGGCCGCCCCCTCCGCCGCCAAAGCCGCCGCCCGGCCCGCGATAGCCGCCGCCGGGTCGTCCTTCGCGCGCGCCCTCGCGCGGCGGCCCTTCGCCGGGCAGCGGTCCTCCCTCCCGGCCTTCGGGGCGGTTGCGGGCGAAGGCGGCGCGGATGTCGTCCAGCTCCTTGGGGCGCTCCTCGGGCTTCGACCCGGATGCGCGCCACGCTTCGATCACCTTCTGGATGTGCGACTTCAAGGGGATCGACAGGTCGAAGCCCCAGCGCAGCTGCTCGCTTTGCGCGCGCAGGAAATTGAGCGGGCGTGCGTCGATCTGAAGCAGGTTGCCGTCCGCGTCGCGCAGGAAGCGCTGGGGGAAGGCCGCTTCGAGCGCCGGCGTGGGCGTGGGGAAGGCTGCGATCGGATTGCGGGTGCGGCTGTTGAGATAGGTGGCGGTCAGCGTCAGGTCGGGCTTGTCGAACGGCTTGACCCGCGCGCTCAGGCGAAACTGGTCGCGCACGCTTTCCCGAAGGGCGCTGTTGCCGCCCGACAGCTGGGTCACCAGCGCGGTCTGGCCGGTCGCATAGTCGAATATGGGCACGTTGGGCGTGGCGATCAGCGGGTCGGTGATCTGCGTGCCGGTGGGGGCGGCGCGATCCTGATTGGCGGAGGCGAGGATCTGCACCGCCTTCACCGGCTGCCAGCGCAGACCGTAGCCGAGCGTCGAGAGGGTGCCGAAGTCGGAATAATGCTGCGCGGCGGCGTTGAGGTTGATGCCGATGTCGCCGACTGCGCCGAGCACCCCCTTCGACCGGCTGGTGATCGGGAGGTCGAGGCTGATCTGCCCGCTCGCAATCTCGCGGCTGTAGTCGGCTTCTCGTTCTACACCCGAGCGGATCGACCAGCTATCGAAGCCGTTGGCGGACGCGCCGACCCGCACCGAGGTCATGACCGCGCCCGCCGGCAGGGTAAAGAGCGGGCCGCTGAGCAGCAGGTCGCCCTGAAGCGCCTGGCTTTTCGCCCGAGCGCGGTCGGTCGTGCGGGTCGCCAGCAGCGTGTCGGGCAGGGCGCCGAACGGATTGACCGAGGGGTCGCCGGCGTCGATCGCGCCTTGGACCGGATCGCTCGCGACGCCCCGGTCGGTGCGGGTGCGCGTGACCGACAGGTCGCCATTGGCGGTGAAGGACCATTGCCACTTGCCGCCGAGGCCGCCGTTCAGCGTCAGCCCGACATGCGCGGTGGTGCCGCGCACCTGCTGCGCCAGTGCGCCGCCCTGCGCCAGATAGCGGTTGACCGTCACATCATTGGCGAAGGGGGAGAAGGGGCTGCCCGCCGGCAGGTCATATTGCGCGCGGGTCAGCCCCTGGAGGCTGTCGCTCTCGCTGCGTTCCAGCCGGCCGTTGAGGCTGGCCGACACGCCGCCGAGTGCCCGGGCGAGCGTTGCATTGGCGGAAAAATTCTCGGTCGCGGGGCTGAGCGTGCGATAGGGGGTGAGGTCGACGCTATCGGTCGCGCCCGCGCCGGGCACGAAGTCGGCAAGGGTCGGCGCGCGGGTCGCGGCGATGGCGGGCACGCCGACCTGCGTCAGCGGTGCGCCGGCGAGGGCGGACAGGGCCGGGTCGATCTCCTGCCCGCGCGCCGCCGCCGTGATGCGGCCGCTGCCATCGTTGACGATGCCGCGCTCGCTTTCCAGCAGGTTCGCGGCGCGCTCATATTGAAGATTGAGGGTGAAGCGATTGTCGCCGCGGATGCGGAGCAGCCCGGCCTCCGCCTCGCCCGTCTCGCGGCCGCCCTGCGTCGTCGTGCCCAGTTCCAGCTCGCCCGTTTCGGCGCGGAAGCGCTGGCGCAGCACGACGTTCATCACCTTCTGCGTCGGCGCATAGCCGTAGGAGAGCGCGACCTGCTCGGGCAAAATGTCGATCCGCGCCACCGCTTCGGAAGGGATGTCGCGGATTTCGGCGAAGCTCGATATGCGCTTGCCGTTGAGCAGGATGATCGGCGTGCCGTTGGTCTGCGGCGACAATTCGGTCACCAGCTCTGCGATCGAGGTGACGCCGAGCGCGCGCACATCGGCGGCGGAGAGTTGTTGCTCCGGCTCGACCTCGCCCATCACCGCGCCGCGCTGCGGTTGGCCGGTGACGATGATTTCCTCGCCTTCCTCCTCGCCTGCCTGGGGCGCGGCCGCCCCGCGCGGCGGCTCCTGCGCCATCAGCGCGGCGGGGGCGGCGCTGGCGAGAAAAGGCAACAGGATGACGCTTGCGGAACGACGCACGAATACCCCCATGGGACGGATTGGAACCCTTGTCCCTGGAGATTTAGCGCGCATCTGTCGCAAACATCCGGCAGGAACCGGCCAAATTTGTCGCAAATGGTAACGGGGGCGGCTGAACCGGGGATGGACCGTGGGCGCCGCCGCGTCAGCGCGGCTTGCGGAAGCGGTAGAGGAAGCGGTCGGTCTTGCCGCGCACCGCCGGGTCGAACACCAGCTTGACATGATCGTCAGCCGGGTTGGCGAGCAGCGGGCTTTCCGCCTCCAGCACGAAGCCGGCGGCGGCGAAATCGGCCTTCACCACGGCAGGGTCGATGCGATGGAGTTTGTCGACCAGCGCGCGCGTGTCGCTGCCGATGCCGACATGGTCGATGATCCCCACGATGCCGCCGGGCTTGGTCGCCGCATAGAGGGTTTTCACGAAAGCGGCGGGATCGCTGCGGGGGATGCGATATTGCTCCGACTGCCAGTAGAGATCGTGATAGCTCAAATTGATGATCGTGAAGTCGAAGCTGTTCGCAGGCGCGCTGAACGCCTCGAACGGGTAGCGGACCCAGTTGACCTCCGGCCGCCGCTCGGTCAGCGCTTTCCACTTCGCCTGCTCCTCGGGCGCGGTGTAGAATTGGTTCGGCTCGAACGCCGTCACCTTGCCCTTGGCGCCGACCACATCGGCCATGATCTCCGCCCAATAGCCCGATCCGGTCATGATGTCGGCGGCCTTCATGCCGGGCTTGAGGCCAAGGAATGCGAGTGTTTCGGCGGGCTTGCGGCTTTCGTCCAAGGCGCGGCGTCGGCTGGGCGCTTGGCGTCGGCGACCGCTGCGGCATAATCGGGCGCGGCGGCGAGTGCGGGGGGCGCGAGGGCGATCAGGGCGGCGAGGGCGATCATGATGCGCATGGGTGAAGACTCCTCCTGTCGCGCGCGATGATGCGTTGGAGAGCGGGCCGGCTCAAGCGCGAAGCGCGTCGATCATCGAGCCCCCAAGTCGCTGGTCGAAAGCCGCCGCGCGGGATAGATATGGAGCCCATGCGGACCCTCTATCCCCTGATCCTGCCCTATGCCGCCGGCCATCTCGATGTCGGGGATGGCCACCATGTCTATTGGGAGCGGGTCGGGACGCCTGGCGCGAAGCCGGCGGTGTTCCTGCACGGCGGACCGGGCGGGGGAATTTCGCCCGATCATCGCCGGCTGTTCGATCCGGCGCGCTATGACCTGCTGCTGTTCGACCAGCGCGGCTGCGGGCGATCGACGCCCCACGCCTCGCTGGAGGCGAACACGACCTGGCACCTCGTCGCCGATATCGAGCGGCTGCGCGAGATGATGGGGGTGGAGAAATGGCTGGTGTTCGGCGGCAGCTGGGGTTCGACGCTGGCGCTCGCCTATGCGCAAGCGCATGTCGAGCGGGTGAGCGAACTGGTGCTGCGCGGCATCTTCACGGTGCGCAGGGGGGAGATCGACTGGTATTATCAGGAGGGTGCGAGCCGCATCTATCCCGACAAATGGGAGCGGTTCGTTGCTCCGATCTCGCCGGAGCAGCGCCACGATCTGGTCGCTGCCTATCGTCGCATCCTGACCGGCGAGGATCGGGCGGCACAGCTTGCGGCGGCGCGGGCGTGGAGCGTGTGGGAGGGCGAGACGATCCGGCTGCTGCCCGATCCCGCGCTGTCGGCGACCCATGACGCGGACGATTTCGCGCTCGCCTTCGCGCGGATCGAAAATCATTATTTCACCCATGGCGGCTGGCTGGAGGACGGGCAGTTGCTGCGCGACGCCGGGCGGCTTGCGGATATTCCCGGCGTGATCGTGCAGGGCCGCTATGACATGGCCTGCCCGGCCGAAACCGCCTGGGCGCTGCATCGCGCCTGGCCGCAGGCGCGGTTCGAGATGATCGAGGGCGCGGGCCATGCCTATAATGAGCCGGGCATATTGGACGCGCTCATTCGCGCGACGGATGGGTTCGCCGGTTAGCGCGCGCTCGGCCCCAGCGCAGGGTCGAGGTCGCGGGGGCGGGTGAAGCTGGTCAGCGTGGCGATGCTGGCGCGGGCGTCGGCCCAGCGGTCGATGGGAAGGTCGAGGACGGCGAGGCTGGCGGTCGGGAACTTGGTTTCCACGTCGTCGCGCAGGGGGCTTGCGCCATCGTCGGGCACCAACTCCAGGATCAGTTCCTCGAAGCCCGGATTATGCCCCGCCATCAGCACATTGTTCGCGCTGTCGGGAAGGTCGCGCACGACGTCGCACAGGGTCGGCGCGGAGGCGAGATAGATGCGCCGGTCCCAGCGCGCCTCCAGTGTCTCGCCATAGCCCTCGAAAAACGTCTCCAGCGTCTGCACCACCCGCACGGCGGGCGAGGCGACGAGCAGGTCGAAGCGCATGCCGCGCTTGGCGGCATATTCCCCCATCAGTCTGGCCGCTTTCTCCCCGCGCTTGTTGAGCGGCCGATCGAAGTCGCGCGGCACCGGATCGTCCCAATCCGATTTGGCGTGGCGCAACAGGGTCAGGCGCTTCACTAGTCTCTCCCGTCACGGCAGGCCGGATTCGTGACCCTGATGCCCCAAAGCGGGGGCCGCGCCAAGAGCGAGATGCTGCGCCTGGCCGCTGACGGCGATGATCGCTTCATCGAGGGTGAGGCGGCGGACCGTGGTTCCGGGGGGGAAAGCGCTCAGCAGTCGGCTCGGCATCGCGGCGGAGAGGATGACGAACTGACCGCGATCTTCCGCCCGGCGGATCAGGCGGCCGAACGCCTGGGCGAGGCGGGCGCGGATGAGGCGATCGTCATAGGCATTGCCGCCGCCCGCCAGCCGCCGCGCGGCGTGGAGCACCGTGGGCTTGGACCAGGGCACGCCCTCCATCACCACCAGCCGCAGCGAATGGCCGGGCACGTCCACGCCGTCGCGCAAGGCATCGGTGCCGAGCAGCGAGGCGCGCGGATCATCGCGGAAAATGTCGACCAAAGTGCCGGTGTCCATCGGATCGACATGCTGGGCGTAGAGCGGCAAGCCGGCGCGGGCGAGGCGGTCGGCGATACGCGCATGGACCGCGCGCAGGCGGCGGATCGCGGTAAAGAGGCCGAGCGTGCCGCCGCCGGCCGCTTCGATCAGACGGGCATAAGCGCCCGACAGCGCGGCGATGTCGCCCCGCTTGATGTCGGTGACGATCAGCACTTCGGCGCGGCCGGGATAGTCGAAGGGGCTCGCCGCCTCGAAACGCTCCGCGCCGTGGGGGAGGTGCGCGGCGCCGCTGCGCGACTCCGCATTGTCCCACTCGCCGCCGCCCTTCAGCGTCGCGGAGGTGACGATGACGCCCTGTGCCGGCTTCAGCACGGTTTCGGCAAGCGGGCGGGTGGGGTCGAGCCAGTGGCGGTGGATACCGATGTCATATTCGCGGCCCTCGACCCGATCGACCGTCATCCAGTCGACATAGTCGGGATCGGCCGGCCCGCCGATGCGCGCCAGCAAGGCCAGCCAGGCCGCGATCAGATCGCGCCGCCAGCCGAGCGAGGCGAGCGCCCCCTCGATCCGCGCCCGCGCCGCGCCGTCGAGCCAGTCGGGCGCATCCTCGATCACCGCCTCCAACCGGCGGGCGAGGCGGACCAGCGGCTTGATGAGCGCGTCGAGGGCGAGGGCGGCTTCCTGCGCCGCCTCGACCAGCGCGCCGTCGGGTTCGGCGAGTTCGGTTTCGAGGCCGTAGCCTGCATCCGCCTCGCCCGCGTCGGCGGCGCGGGCATAGACGGTGCCGCGCACGGCCGCGAGCAGCGCCTCCAGCGGCCCGAACGGCTCGCCAGCGACCACGCGCTTGAGCCATTCGTCGGCGGGCAGCGCCTGCGCCGCGTCGATCGCCGCGCGGATCGCCTGGCCGCCTTCCTCGTCATAGCTGGCAAGGTCGGAGAGGCGCGCGGCAAGACCCCGCCGCCGCCCGCGCGATCCGCCCTCCGGCCCCATGATCCAGCGCCGCAGCTCGATCGCTTCCTGCCCCGACAGGGCGACCGAGAAGGTCGAATCGGCGGCATCGAACAGATGATGGCCTTCGTCGAAGATGATGCGCTGCGGCCGCTGGCCGGTCTCCCGCCCGCGCGCGGCGTTAATCATGACGAGGGCGTGGTTGGCGATGACGATGTCGGCGTCCGCGCTCGCCCGCGCCGAGCGTTCGATGAAGCATTTGCGATAATGCGGGCAGCCTGCATAGATGCACTCGCCGCGCCGGTCGGTGAGCGCGGTCGAGCCGTTGCGGCGGAACAGGGTCGGCAGCCATCCGGGCAGGTCGCCGCCCACCATGTCGCCATCCTTGGTGAAGGCGGCCCAGCGCGCGACAAGCTGCGCCAATATAGCGGCGCGGCCGGTAAAGCCGCCTTGCAGCGCATCCTCCAGATTGAGGAGGCAGAGGTAATTTTCGCGTCCCTTGCGCACCACCACCCGCTTTGCGGCCAGCGCGGGATCGGGGAAGAGGCGCAGCGATTCGCGATCGAGCTGACGTTGCAGCGCCTTGGTATAGGTGGAGACCCACACCGTCCCCTGCGCCTCCCCTGCCCAGAGCGAGGCGGGGGCGAGATAACCCAGCGTCTTGCCGATGCCGGTGCCGGCTTCGGCGAGCAGCATGTTGGGCTGGTCGCGATAGGCGCGCGGGCGGAAGGCGGCGGACGCCGCGGCGGCATAGGCGCGTTGGCCGGGGCGCGGCTCCGCGCCCACGCCGGTCAGGCTGTCGAGCCGGGCGAGCACCTGCGGTTCGGTCAGAGAAACAGTGCGCGGGGCGGGGCGGGGCTGCGCCTCCTCCCATTCGGGCAATTTGGTGAAGAGCCAGCGCTCCGCCTCGCGCGGGCGGGCGATGCGGGGCGCGACGAGCGGCGACCAGGCCCAGCGCAGGCGGTGGAGCGAATGGGCGGCGGTCCAGGCGCCTTCCCGCTCCGCCCAGTCCGCCGCCTCCAGCCGCGCGAGCAAAGCCGCCGTCGCCTGTTGCAGCAGCGCGGGAATGTCGCCCTCCTGCGTCGGCGCTGGCAGGCCGAGCGCTTCCGCCAGCCCTTTGGGCGTCGGCACCAGAAAGCGCGCGGGGTGGATGAAAGCCCAGAGTTCGAGCAGGTCGAGGCCGTTGAGTTCAGGATAGCCGAGCCGCTGGCCGGTCAGCGGCGCGTTCAGCAGCAGCACCGGGGTTTCAGCCGCGCGGCCGATCGCCTGCCCCTTGGCAAGGCCATGGGTGCGATCACCCTCGCGGAGCCAGATGCCGCCATGGCTGGCGTGGAGCGCGGGCAGGTCGGCGGGGTCGATCACCCGTCCCGGTTAGAGTAATGGGAACAAAAGGGAAACCGATTTCAGGCGGTGCGGCGGCCAAATCCTCCCGCGCCGGCGGCAGCCCCGAAGCGGGGATGGAAAGCGGCGGGCGCGCGCTTGGCGGCGCGGGCCATTTCCAGCCGCTCGAACAACGGGCCGTCGCTCAGCTCATAGGGGAAACGGATGCCCATCCGGTCCTCCTCGGACCATTGCACCGTGCCGAAGGTGACATAGCCGTCGAAGTCGAGCTGGCATTGCGACTTGGGCGGCAGCGAGCAGCCGACGACCTGCGCGCCGCCTTCGCTGAGGTCGACGATCGCGCCTTCCAGGCTGTCCAATACTGTCGTCACCACGATCGGGATGTCGACGGTAATGCGCTCCCGGCTGCGTTTGATCTGCATGGTCAGTCCCTTCGTTCGCTCATTATCAGCGGATAGGGTTAATGAATTCCTACCTTGCGAATGATTGTCATCAATATGAACGGGGGCAAAAGCCGTTTTCTTTCGGCCGATCCGGGGTTAGGGGGCTTGCCATCATGACTGTCACCGACACGCTCCGCAACGCCGCTCTCGCATCCAAGGCCTGGCCCTATGAAGAGGCGCGCAAGCTGCTCAAGCGCTATCCAGATGGTGCGCCTGACAAGGGACATATCCTGTTCGAGACCGGCTATGGTCCCTCGGGCCTGCCGCATATCGGCACCTTCAACGAAGTGCTGCGGACGACAATGGTCCGCAACGCCTTCCATGCGCTGTCGGACGTGCCGACGCGGCTGGTGGCGTTCAGCGACGATATGGACGGGCTGCGCAAGGTGCCGGACAATGTGCCCAACCAGGCGATGCTGGCTGAGCATCTGGGCAAGCCGCTGACGCAGGTGCCCGATCCGTTCGGGACGCATGAGAGTTTCGCGCACCATAATAACGCCATGCTGCGCGAATTTCTCGACCGTTTCGGGTTCGATTATGAGTTCGTGTCGGCGACCGAGCAGTACCGCGCCGGCGCCTTCGACGAGGCGTTACGGCAGGTGCTGCGCCGTTATCAGGCGATCATGGACATCATGCTGCCGACGCTGCGTAAGGAGCGGCAGGCGACCTATTCGCCCGTCCTGCCGATCAGCCCCAGGAGCGGCATCGTGCTTCAGGTGCCGGTCGTGGTGATCGACGCCGAAGCCGGCATTGTTCGCTTCGAGGATGAGGGCGAGGCGATCGAGCAGTCGATCCTGTCGGGCGGGGCGAAGCTGCAATGGAAGGTCGACTGGGCGATGCGCTGGTATGCGCTCGGCGTCGATTATGAGATGGCGGGCAAGGATCTGATCGATTCGGTGACGCAATCGTCGAAGATCTGCCGCGCGCTGGGCGGCCGTCCGCCCGAGGGCTTCAATTACGAGATGTTTCTCGATGAAAAGGGCGAGAAAATCTCCAAGTCCAAGGGCAACGGCCTCAGCCTCGAACAATGGCTGACCTATGGTCCGCAGGAGAGTCTGGCCTTCTACGCCTATCGCGAGCCGAAGAAGGCGAAGCAGCTGCACATGGGCGTCATCCCGCGCGCCGTGGACGAATATTGGCAGTTCCGCGTGAACTATCCCAAGCAGGCCGTCGAGCAGCAGCTCGGCAATCCCGTCCACCATATCCATGACGGCAAGCTGCCGCAGGGCGAACTGCCGGTGACGTTCGGGCTGCTGCTGAACCTTGTGGGCGTGATGGGCGACGCGACCCGCGACCAGGTGTGGGGCTATCTCCAAAATTATGTGCCGGGCGCGAGCGCGGAGACCTATCCCGAACTCGATGCGCTGATCGGCCACGCCCTCGCCTATCATCGCGATTTCGTCGCGCCGACGCTTCAGCGCCGTGCGCCGGACGCGAACGAGGCGGCGGCGCTCCGGCGACTGGACGCGGAGCTGGCGGCGCTGCCCGCCGATGCGTCAGCCGAGGACATCCAGAATATCGTCTATGCCATCGGCAAGGACGAGGCGTTCGGCTTTGCGGAGCTGCGCGACTGGTTCAAGGCGCTCTACCAGACGCTGCTGGGCGCTGACCAAGGGCCGCGGATGGGCAGCTTCATCGCGCTCTACGGGATCGAGAATAGCCGCCGGCTGATCGCGCAGGCGCTCGCCGCCTGACGCGGCGCGACGGAACAAAGAAGCGTGCCGCACGTTATGGCAGCGGTCCACCCCCCTTTCGGACTGGTGGCGCGCCTCGCGCGCGCTATCGGCCGCGTGCGCCCGGAGACGGGCGGCGCGGCCAAGTGGGGTAGTCAATAGTCAAGCGGCCCCGGCGGTGCAGCGCCGGAGCCGCTTTTTGCTTACCAGAAGAAGCCGCGATGTGCCGCGATCACGCGGCCGCTGCGCGTATCCACCAGCAGCACGTCATTATAGTGGCGCACCCAGCGCTGGTTCCAGCCCGGACGGGGCAGGCGATAGCGATAGGGGTCGGCGACATAATAGCGCGGCTGGTAATAGACCGGGCGGAGCCGCGCGCCGGTGTTCCACTGATTGTAGCGGAACGGCGCGTTCCAGCGGCCGCCGCGATAGACGTCGCGATGGGTGCGGCGATAGTCGCGCCAGTCCTCGCGCACTTCGCGGCGCGCGTCGGCCACATCGCGGCGCTCCTCGCGAATGTCGCGACGGTCGCCATAGCGCTGCGCCTGGCGCAGCTCGCGCTGCTCTTCGCGCAGGTCGCGTTGGCTGCGGCGGACTTCGCCATAGGATTGCGCCGAAGCGATGCTGGGGGCGAGGGTGGCGGCCAGCAGGCCCAGAATGACAAATTTACGCATGTCTCATCTCCCGATTTGGGCGGCGACGCCTTTTCGGAGCATCGCCACGAGAGCATCTATGCGCCCGGTCCGCTGAACCGATCGGGAATGCGGCAGTCAGATTCCAGTCATTTATGTCGCAAATTGTATCGCGCCGGGCCGCGCGGTCAGGCCGTCCAAGGCCGTTCGCGAAACCATTTGGTGACGACATATTTGACGCCGCGCTCGACCGGTCGGGCGGCGTGCAGGCTGAAGCGGTTGGGTGCGCCGTCGCGGTCCATATTGTTCCAGATGAGGATCATCCCCTCCACCGGCGGCACCATGAATTCGCAATGGGGAAAATGCGTCTCCCCGCCCGCTTCGACCTGCGACAGATAGATCATCGCGGTCCAGGTGCGCTGCCCGCCCGTCGGACGCATCGCCTGCCAATAATCGGCTGTCACCGGAAAATAGTCGCAATGGACCTTATATTCCTGCCCCGCCGTATAGCGTTGCCCCTGCAAGGTCTCGCCATGGGCGGGCGGCAGGCCGGTAAGCGCGCAGATGCGGGTAGTCACCGCCTCCACCAGCGGATTCCAGGGGCTGAGATTGCCGCTATGGCTGGTGCGATAGTCGGCGTTGGCGCTGCCCGAAAAGAGCGAGGAGGGTTTGGCGCTCGCGTCGATCAGGGCGCGCAGCCCGGCGCATTCCTCCGTGCTCAGGAAATTCTGGCGGCCGTAGATATCGAGATGGGGCGCATCGATGCGGCTCACCATCGGGTTGCGGTCAAGCCGCGCGCGCACGCCCTCGCCGATCGCGGCGCGGGCGGGGGAGGCGATGCCGCCATCATCGGGAAGATCGGTCATGCCGCCCTCCTGCCACGAAGGCTGCTTGCATGAAAAGACCCCGAAGCGTCGCCGCTCCGGGGCCAGTCACTCCTGAAGGCCAGTTCAGGGAGGGAGATTCTTTGATGCGCTCTCGCGCATGGCCGGCACCGCTCACCAAAAGAAGTCGTGGATCACATCGACCACATAGCCGTCGCGGATATCGACCAGCAGCGCGTCGTCATAATAGCGGACCCAGCGCAGCGTGCCGTAGGAGGGCGGCAGGCGATATTGATAGGGATCGTTGATCCAGTAGCTGTTGGAGAAGAGCAGGCTGTTCAGGAAAATCCCGGTCGAAAAGCGCCGATAGCCATAATCCCAGCCGCGCGGGGCATAATAGCGGCCGATGCGGTAGCGGTCGCCATAGGATCTGCGATAGCTGTTCCAGTCATAGCGCCGGTCCTGCCGCCAGCGATTGTCCCAACGGCGCTGCGTGCTCCAGCGGGTGCGATCGTCGAAGCGGCGGCCGTCATTCCAGTTGCGCCCATTCCAGTTGCGTCCCTCCGCGCCGCGCCCGTCCCAGCGGCGATTGTCGCTCCAGTCGCGCTGGCGGCCACGCTGATCGTCCCAGCGACGATCAGTGTTGCGCCAGTCCTGCCGGTCATCCCGGCGATCCTCGCGCCAGTCCCGGCGTCCGTCGGCGCGCTCGCTGCGCCAGTCGCGGCGGTCGTCCTGCCGATCCGCGCGCCAGTCGCGCCGGTCCTGCCGCCAGTCGCGCCGCTGGTCCTGACGTTGTTCCTGACGCTGGCGCACCTGCTCTTCGACCGCGCGATTCTGCGGCAGCATCGGGTCGCCGCGCCAGTTGGGGTCGGGGCGCGGCGGCGCCATGCCGCCGGCGGGCCGGTCGGGGGTGCGCTGCCAGCGTTGCGCCGGCGCCTGCGCG
>ERZ1292632.1594-Hain-H43-01um-R2-1594-length-21457-cov-12_pt1 | contig 21457 bp, 23 predicted proteins | sample MGYA00564407_ERZ1292632 | MGnify/ENA primary metagenome ERZ1292632 (study PRJEB36523, sample SAMEA6512637) | groundwater metagenome | collected 2019-01-08 | study: AquaDiva: Metagenomics assemblies of 32 groundwater samples | reverse complement strand
ATCCCTCAAGACGTGGGCAAGCACATTGGGTTCGTCGTAGTGGCCACCTTGAAAAGTGTTAGGTACTTCACCCAATTTATAGGCGACTAAGTTACCCTCAGGTGTATCTTGTTGTAAGGTGTACCCGTGTTGTTTTGCTAGCGTATCTAATTGCTCTTGTGGGTACATACCTTCATTTTTATTCCAAGTATCTACAAGTCTTTTAAGGGGCTTTGGCATATCTTTATACTCAATACCTTTTTGTGTACTAGGTAGTTGGTACAAAGTCTCTTCATGCCTAATCGCACCAGGTATTTGAAGGTCGGGATGTGTTTCTGGACCATAATGTACTGGGTTAGCTATTTCTCTATTTTCTAAGGGTGAACTATATACTTGAAAGTCTTGTGGCCTTCTTTGGGCTAAACGTATATTTTCAGCATCTTGTCTACGTCCAAAAACTCCAAAGGTATCAAGAGGGTCACCATATCTATCTGCAAGTCGAAATTCTTCTTTTGTTTTTGAGTACTCTGCACCTTTTAAGTCAATCTCATTCACATGAAAATCATTTTCCTTAAGATACTGTTGCACCTCAGCCTTAGTAACCCTTTCCTTCCCCTCCAAGAACTTGTCCAGTCCACTCCACTTTATCTCATCAGGTTTTACCTGTTGCTTAAGAAGGGTATTAATAAGTCCTTGACTGGGCATGTTCTCTGGAATCTTGGGTTCATCCAATACCCTCTGCAATTTGGAGTAAAAAGGGTCAGCATTAGGTGTTTTACCCATTTCCTTGTTAAAGGCAACTTTTGTTTGCTCCTTAGGCACTTCCAAAGCATTAGAAGGTTGTACAATAGGCTCTGGTGCCTTAGGAATAGGACTCGTCCCACCCCTAAGACTCTCCGCCTCTCTAATATTGTTCAAAAACTGTCCAGGTTCAACTCCATCAGGTATATCAACACGGACCCCTTCAGGACTGGCATAAGAAGTAATACCTTCCCCTTTTCCAAGCACTTGCCAACCTTCCATGGACACAGGTGGTTGACCTTGTGTCTTTACACTAACTTGTGCCATGTCTTCGTCAACCATTTTGTTACGTTCAGGACTTCCTGTTAACTTACGTTCAGATTGTGCAGCATTAGAAGTTGTAAAAGGTACTTTTGGTGCTTCAAGACCTACGCCATTCACTTCATCTATAAGTTCCTTTGCCTTGCTATTCACTAATGCTTCAAGTTCAGGACCTTCATGCCCAAGGTTCTTGAACTCATTTATCCACTTGTCAATTTTAGGCCAGTCTTTTACATTCAGGCCACTTTTCAAGGCTTGCACAGGATTTTTTTCTGCTAATGCTATGAGTGCTTGGTTCTTTCCAGGCAGGTTCTGTTTAAGTATGCCCAATAGATGCGTTTCAAGTCCACTACGTGCGGCTTTACCAACTGACCCTGCCATGCCCATTGGGGAGAGGTTCATTACCAAATCAGTTGTTTCTTCGGGAGTAGTGGGCTTGGAGAAGTCTTGATAAGGCAAATTACTTAGTATCTTACCAATTGCCTGTGCAGGTAAGTTCGTAGACTGGGCCAACTTAGCGGGTATTTGCCGTCTTAAGAAGTCGTCTTCAGGAACTTGGGGAGTTTCTTGAGCATTAGAAGGTGTAGTAAGCAGCTTTTGGTACACTGGATGCTTTTCAAACAACTTAGGCAATAGTACTTCGTCAGGCATATCCTTGTACTGAGGATATTTTGCCTTCAAGCCTACAGAAATCTCTTCAGGGGTCATTGGCATAAGAGTTATTGAAATAAACCTAAAGGGTCATCTTCAATTGCAACACGCGTTAAGGTCTGAGGCACTTGTGCACCACCAGTCTTTTCTGCAAGGGTCCTAAACATGGGTGCAACCTTTTTAGTTAACCCTTGTGCAGCACTTGTAATAATTCTAGGAGAGTTAAGAGCACTATGCACTCCAGCCGTAGTCAAACCTAATGCACCACCAGTTAATGGATGCCCAGCTATTGCACCAATACCTAACCCTGCAACAGCTTCTGCTAAAGGAGCTAAATTGCGTCTATTCATACTTACCAAGTTTCTATTTGTTGCAGCAACGTGCGCACCAAGCAAATTAGCATATCGTTCATTAACTGTACGTATTCCAGGTATTACAAAATCTAGTTTATTATCAATATTCCCATACATGCGTTTTAAGGTATTATTGACAAAAGTATCTTGTGGTGTAGAGATACCCGTATTCCCTGTAAACTTAGTAAGCACTCCAATTCTTTGTTTTAACTCTAATGCCTGTTTTGGTGAAACTTTATTAAAAGAATTAGGGTAAAAAGCTTCTCCCGTAGTCATATCATCAAAGGCACCAGAAAGGTCACGTTTAAGATTTTCAAGTCTATTTATTACTTCCTTATGACTACGTGGGTCTTTTTTTACAGCCTCTAATGCCTCATCAATAGGTTTAGTAAAGTTAGACAAGTTAAGACGCTTATTGGCATTAACCTTTAAAAGAGGTTCGTATTCCTTACCAACTTCGACAAGTTTCTGTTCTACTTTACTTGCAACCTCTTCAAAAGTTTTACCAGTAATGCCTTCTTCAATAATTGCCTTTCCAGGGTTCTTGCCGTACATATATTGGGCAGCTTTAGGTTTAATAAGTGCATTAACCTCATTAATAGCAATTGCGTCAGTTGCACGTGCACTACCCGCAAGTAAACCCTTTATACTACTTACAACGGGTTTTTCACCAATACCTTGTAAGAACCCAGTCAATGCCACATCCTTGGCAGTCTCCATTGGAGTCTCTTTAGTCTGTTCCCTACCAGCAAGTAAGTCTCCAGCTCTAGACCCAGCCTTTTGCCAAGCCCTTCCAGCTGCAGCACCTACCATTACACCTCCAGGTCCCAGAGGAAGCCCAGCAGCGCCACCAATAGTAGGCATTATCTGCTCAGCAGCAAAGTGTGCCACGTTTCTACCTACTCCAGCCCCTTCAGGCATGGGTTCTTGCGCAAAACCCTTACGGATTGACTCAGCATAAGAAGGTATAGGAGGTGTAGGTGCAAGTTGCATTTGCTCACGTGCGTACGCAATAACTTTTTCAGGTGGTTCTACCTTTAATTCGGGAACAACACTTACTGCATATTGATATATTTTTTCATCTTCTGTAGGCATATAAAAGACCTTTATTTACCTTGCCAAAATGCGTCATAACCCTTTTTAGTCATACTACTTCCAGAAGTAGTACCAGTACTAATTACAGGCGGCACGTTTCTACTAGGCGGTTGTATCATATCTGTAGTGTACCCAGGGTCTCCAGGAGACTGTGTAGTTATTGCAGCAGCATTAAACATATCAGCAAACCTTTGAGGGTCACTTTCAGCAAGACCCCTAAAGGCCACTGCGTACACACCTGCATTGTCCCTAATAACTTTACTGTCTACTTTCTTAATTTCTTCAGCAATGGTTTTTAAGTGTTTATGAATTTCAGGGGTATTTATTGCTGCAGGATTACTTGTTATCATTGTAATTAAATTAGCAATTACAGCTTTAGCAGTTTTATACCCACCCATTTTTAAGGCTACCTCATCAGGTACACCACCTTTAAAGATACCTTGTAAATCTGCTACAAGATTAAACTGGTCTTGCTGTGTAAGATTTGGATTATCAATAACTGAAAGCATACGGTCAGCACGCATATTATTAAGTGCCGCGACACCTATAGCTGAACGAGAACTTTGTCTTAAAGCATTAATTCTATCACCAAGTACTAACCATTCTTTGTCTTCTTTGGGTCCAGACCCAATACCCTTTGCAGGTTTTGATATAGAACTAATAGCCGTTTTACCAGGACTAGGGCTATACACTTGTCTAGTACCACCAGTAGTAGGGTCAATAAGTAATGAACCTATTGAAGTACTTATATTTTTATTACCACGTATGTACCTAGCAATATCTTCATCATTTGCCCCTACCAAGTTAGGTATTGCCTTCTGTATCTGGTCTTCGGACACTCCAGGTTGTGAATAGGCTTGAGGACTCTCTTGACGTGGCACCATACCAGTGCCAGAAGGTCTTATAGGGCCACCCATAGCCGCACTACTTTTAAAAGTAGTCATTGGCCTACTAGTACTTGGGTCTATAGGTGTAGGAGAAGGTGCAGGGTACCCACCCAATACATCTGTAGTAGTTGCACGTTTGGGTGCATTTTTTACATAGTCAGCATAAGAAGTTAAACCAGTCTCATAATCCTTAACACCCGTAAACTCTCCACCAGAGGCACGAGAAATATCCATGTCTAGTCTAAGTTCAGCGAGGTGATTGGCTTCAGACTTCAAAGCGTTTTCAATTGCAAATGCTTGTTCACGTTGTTTCTGTTCTTTAATAGATTGATTCAATTGAAGAGCTTTGATAGCACCTTCAAATAACCCACCTGCAAAAATTCCTTGTGTATTTGGCATATTAACTTTCCTTTACATAATTAGCAAGTTCAAATATTTTTTTTACTTTATCGGTACCTTTATAATCTATAGGTGCCACATTATATATTTCTTTACCTATTTTTGGACAAAGAACCTTTAAAGATTCCTTATTATCTACACATTTAAAACAACAAGGATAATAATCATTATTAAAAGTAGAATCTTCAAATTCTTTAAAAGCCTTAGACTTATCATACCGTTTGGTATTATAGGGTATATTATTATCTATAGTATACTTCCATATATCCTTGTCTATCCAATTTGCTAATGGAAGTGCTAAAAGCATTTCACGTGCGTGCACTAAATTACTTTTTAATTGTATCGTACCCAATAGCACATCTGAATCAGAAGACTTATGACCTACAAAAATAGTGTCCCAAGGAAAAGTATACCCTGTACTAGTAGGCCTATTCAGTAAGTCATTTACTGAGCACAAAAATTCTTTTTCATTCTTATGCTTATGCGTTCCCGTGGGCAAGTAAAGAAGTGCACTCTTATACCCCGTATACCAATTAGCAATTTCAAATGCCCCATTATTTACAATAAAATCAGTACTTAATGGAGGGAAGTCATACATGGTCAAATTCCAGTCTTCTATTATTTGATTAGCAAAAGAAAACTTTTTTGGAAAAAAAGGTTCTTTAAAGAAGAGTACTGGAATATCTTTTTTAAGTTTACGTATAAGATATAAAAGTACCATACTATCTTTTCCAAAACTACAAAGAACAATAGGCTTGGTACTTTTTACAAGTACCTCTTTTATTAATCCTAAAGCTTCTTGTTCTTTTTTTAGCATTAGATTAGTATAGCAGCACCAGTCGCGACACCACCTAGAGCCGTGCCCCAACCACTTGCATTTGCCGTACCACGTGCAGAGTCCTGTTGCATTTTAGCAAGCATCCACTGGTAGTTACCCTGTGTCTGTGCCATTTGTTCTTGAAACTTTCTCTGCTTTTCAGCCTCAGCACTGGTATACACATTTTTTTCACCTATAAGACGCTCTTCACGCCTAAGGCCAGCAGTGTTATAAGCAAGACCAGCTTCAGCACCAGCCAAACCCTGGTTCATGCTATTCTGTGCCGCACCAACACGCAAACTCTCAAAAGGGTCTCCAGTAAGTCCCCGTCTAAGTGCCTCACCACGGGCTTGACCAACTTGCTGAGTACCACGGTCAAGGATAGGTTGCCTAAGCTGTGTAAGGTAGTCCACGTTTATTTCAGGTGTATATTCGAATGCCATATTATTTTCTATAGAATTGTTCTATAGCTCCTATAAGTGTATACCCATTTAGCATAAGAGGTTCATAGATATTGTTATTTGAAAACTTCAATCGTAAGTACCTACCCTTTGCAAAGCCAGGAAACAATTGTTTAACTTCATCATTATATGTCGTCGTACCTATTGCTTGAGTCGTAGTCGTGTAGGAAGTTGATTTATCCACACTATACCCCACTGACATCGTATTCGCCACGTCGGCACTTGATTCCAAGTATAGGTTTCTAAAAATTTTAGAATTATTTTGTCCGTCAAATTGAAAGTCTTTAGTAATAGCGTAAGCATTTATTGGAAGTGTATTATCGTCAAAATAATTCTCTTCTTCTATTATACGCCAAATTTTGCTAGTTGTAAGCCCGTCCCCAGCATAAGGATAATTGTCATAAATACCCAATGTACTCCATGACACGTTGTTAAATAAGGTCCACTTATCCGTGCGTTGCTGGACAAGCACTGTGTTATTGGTAGTAGCACTAGAACCTGTACTAACTGACACATAGTACCTGCCATCCCAGAATAAGGACGCAACTTGTGCAGATTCACCTTCATACCAATTTAAAGTTATAGAAGCAACTTGTGCCGTGTCTGTCGAAGAACCAACTGTTGATACTACTCGTGCTTGTAAAAAGGTACCAGTGTCACAAGTAATATTATATCCATTGCCTTGTAATGTCCATGTAGGTGTAGAAGCGTCTTTTGTATACGTCATTGTACTAGCACGAGTATAGAAAAGTAGTCTATCATTAGTGTCAGTTATGGCACTGAATTGTCCCCATGAGGTTATTAAACTTCCTAATGCCAATACTTCACTATCCCAGGTACCCGTACTAATAGCCGTTAAAGTTACTGAGCTCAATACTACCGTCTGTGTACTATATGATGTGGACATATCGGCTTTATATTGCCAATATTGTTTCGTAAATGGAATCCTGAAAGTGCCACTTATAGGCGATGTCACTACTGTCCAGCTAGGAGAATCACCACCCGTACTATCGGTAGATGCACGAACACTATACGTCACTGTGGAACCAGCCGGCGCATAGTCACCATAGACGAATGGACCACCCGTAGGTGTTGAGAGTCCGATGTTAAACCATTTTGAGGTATACGTGCCGGTGCCTACATATACTCCACCCAATATATTATCTATGCTACTAAAATTACCTGCCGGAGAAGAAGTGATTGTCCACCTAAAAGTAGTAGGTGTAGTTGGCGCAAGACCAGACCCCGAACATGAACCGTTAGGGTTTGTTATTGAAAAGATATTATTTGCACTTATAGAAATCACATATTTCCAAATCGTCCCGGCTGGTTGTTTGCCAGAAATATTACATATTATATTACTTTCGCTATCTCTAAGTTGCGTGACATCACCTACAGAATTATTTAAGTATACTATATACGCGCTTAGTACGCCAAAGTTAGTATTCTCATCACTTGCGGACCTATAATAATCAAATTCCATTGTTCCATATAATAAGTTGAAAGGTGTCTCAACAAAAGCATATACTCCTGTGAGTGCTAATCTTCCATTTATAACAGCATAACTACCAGAGATTGTCCACGTCGGACTAGAGGTGTAATTTCCATCATTAAAACGTTCTCCATCAAGTACAAGAGAATTTGTAAAATTAGCATTAGACGTTGAAATTTGTACCAATGTTCCCCCCGCAAAATCCGTGCTTAACGTGTCAATCGCCGTCCACGAACTTGGTATTATACTATTTGGTATAATAGTTGTAGAAAATCCATTTAATTCACCATTAATACTAAATCGTCCATTATCAAAATCAGCTTTAGAAGTTAATGTAACCACGTCAGCATTAGAAGCAATATTACGAATAGCTTTTATAGTAGTATCAATTTCTCTACTAACCAATTCAGGCGCTCCAGAACCACCACACCACTTATAAACCCCTTCTACTCCAAGCCATTGCGGGCAACCATTAACAAGTTGTATAGACCTGTCATCTACACAACCAATATTATTACTTATGCGTCTTTTCTCGTAGTCATCATTGTCTACACCTCTTATAATAAATGTTTTAGTACGTTTAAAGGCAAGAAGCCCAAAAGGAGTCTGAAACATGCCTGTTAAAGGCTTGCCATCTTGCTGGTCAAAGGACCATGCCGTAGGGGCATCTGCACTTTCTAATACTGGAATTGTCCAGTTAGTATAGTCTCCAAATTCACTTGTATAAATAGTAGAAGCTGCACCGGAAACATTGCCACAAAGTATGCGTTCATTAGCAAACTCTACATACTTACAAATGGGCATGTTGGCAATAGTATACGTACTCGTGCCATCATAATAAATGGCAGGGTCATACCCATCAACAATAAAATGCTTATCAAACCCCGAAACTGAATCCATTATGGCATTTACATTGGTAGTGGCAATTGCAACTGTAGTTAAAAGGTCAGTACTATAAATAGTTTGTGAAGAATGAATAAGCATGTACTTTCTATTGGCATTAGTAATGTACTCTTTTAAGTTCTTTATAGGGTAACCAGAAAGTACTGAATCAAAAATACGCACGGAACCAGGTCTCTTTTCTAAGAATCCACGGTCAGTTAGCACATTCTGCATGTCCTGAAAATCACAATTGTCAATCCTTGCAGAATCATGGTAGTTATCAAGTCCTCCAAAGCATACTTGATAAAAATTTAAAGGTGCAAGTTGTGTCTGAGCTTGTACCGAACCTGAAAGCATTAGAAGTAAAAGTAAACTTCTCATCTAATTTTGGTCCTTGTTAAATTCTTGAGTCTATAGTACTCAGGAAGAGGTGTGGTACTGTTATCAGATGGGTCACTTTGTTCTTCACCACCACGAATCCTTAAAGTGTCAAACACAAACTTCTCTTCATTTGCCCATGTAGGACTCCCCTTGAATTTACTTATTCGTGCTGAAACAAGGTCAGATACACAGTCCATTATCTCATCAGGAAAAGGAAGGAAGTTTGCCGGCGTGGCAATACTTGCAACCGTAAGAGGTGTAAGTACACTTGTGCCATAGGCCGTAAGTGTTGCAGTAACACCAGGTTTACCCCACATTTGTATTTTATGCGCACCAGTAGTCCTGTCTACTCCAAAGTCACAAAACCAACCAAGATTATTATTATCAGAAGCATCTTCAACAGGTGTATGGTAATCTAATGCTTCTTTCATAGAAATTTTTCTAAGTCTTCCACCATCAGGTGCCTTAATAGCAATAATTTTTTTTATAGCACTATTAATAGTTATTTCTTGTGTTCCAGCAATTACAGAAACATCAAAAGATTGAAAAAGCCATGACCAATTAAACATCAAGGCCACAGCTTTCATGTACTTATTTATCCATCTTATGATGTCCAAAGTTGGAGCATCACTGGTTATAGACTCATCTCCAAATTGGTTAACCCTTTTAAGGTCTACTACAAAGTCATCAAGTAATAACATAAGAATCCTTAAGGTGCAGGGGAATGACCTGAAGGTTTGGGTCACTCCCCCGCCGCGCGATTTTTACTTCTTAATTTTAACTACATGTGCCTTCGTTTTTACTTCCTTTGGAACTTCGGGAGTTTCAGGAATAGTCGGGAGACTATTTACCCCTTCTGACACCTTTACAGGTTCAACCGGTTTTATGCACTTAGGGTCAAAATGTTGAATTGTGCCCTTCTGCATAAGTTCATGTTTATTAAGCCACTCAATTAGTTTAGCATTAGATGTTTTATACGCATAACCATAACTAGTGGGTACAAAGTAACACCTTATAGACGGCACCTTGTTTCCATGTGCATCCTTCATACCCATGGGAGTATGTACGAGTTCAAGACCTTTATACTTGCTAGTGATATAAATCACTTCCTTCTGGTTACTTTCTTCCATTATATTGTACCTTCCTTTCTAGGTTAAGTAAGGGGGACAGGACTTCTCCCATCCCCCATACAGTTTACTTCTCGTCCCAAACGCACTGCAGTCTAGTCGTTGAATCGGAAGACTGTGCAGTAGTAGCATTACCTGAGGCAATAACTACATGTTCATTCTTACCGAATAACAACCATCCATCTTCAAGCGTGAAGTCAGGCACAGTTTCAGTAACATCATCTGCGTTTACTTCAAGCCATACCTGCGTAGTGTCATCACGGGTAATACCATCAGTAGCATCTTCGTATTTGGAGAGTTTACCATATACTTTTAAGGTACCAATTGCGTCATTACCAACGCGACAGTACTTAAGTAGTACACGTTTTCCAGACGAAGGCGTAATTCCAATACGGCTAGTATACGCATTAGCTTCATCACCAACAGACCCAGTACCTATTAGTACTGAATAGCCTGTAGTAGAGTTTATGTTATGCCCAGCAGCAAGTAGAGCGGCAGTATTCCACAGAATAATGGAACTATCGTCCCGTTTACCACCAGTTAATGCACAAACTATGTTCGTTTGAAGGTCTAGGTAATCACAAAGTTCACCTAATGTATCATAACTTGCAGAAGTTATTGATATAGTAGATACAAATTGCGTACCTGAAGGAGCATCTATGGATAAGGTGCCCGAGGCTACATACATAAGGGCAGTAGCTTCACTGCCATTATACACGACGTTCATTAACGTACCATCGTTGTAGTCTACCGTCGCAGCCGACTGTTTAGCGCTAAGCTCCCTAACCAGCAACTCTTCCGAACCAAGCGCGGCAGCGTTAGACGCAAACAGCGCAAGCATAAGGAAGGAAAGAAACATTTTATTTTTAGTCATATTAGTTCTTTTCTCCTTTATTCCTGTACGCCAGTGAGCAGGCCATGTTTCTTTTCCTGTTCAAGCTGGAGTCCACCGTGAGTCATAATCTGCCCTATCGTACCGTCGAAGAGGGTAGAGTCTGAGTTCGGGTTAACCTGGTCTTTCTTCATATACCGGCCTTTCATATGCCGATAAGAGAGGTCACCAAGGTCAAGAACAATTCCCGTGCCCATAAGGCCGGTAAGGTCGGTCTGCGAATCATTCTCGAGCAACGGGTGCTCAACAATCATAAGCTTGCGACCAGTGTTCTTGTATTCAGTCATGGTAACGCCATAGGTACTTTCGTCCGATTTCGTTCGCACCTTGTCACGGGAGAACCCGTTAATCACAGTGCAAAGTTTACTAGAAGCAAAAAGTACCTTAGATTTATTACCATATCTAAATGTTTTCCTGATAAACTCTTCAAACTCATCTTCAGTGAGGGTCGCAATGTTCTTCACATTCGTAAGAACGAACGCGAAAATACCACGAGACACACCAAGATTAGTCTCATCCGTAGTGTCCTGCTTAAGTTCACCCATAAGGTTCAGGAGTTCAATGCTCTTGGCGTGCTCTATGATACATTTGGCAATCTCGTAATCGAGGTCACCTTTACCATAAACTTCCGAGGCCTGAGCAGTGCCAGAAACCTTATAAGGAGTTTTATGCAGAGCAGCAAAGTTATACTGAGAAACTTTCTGAGTAGTCAGAACGTCTCCCACAGTATCACCTTCATCAGCAACGTTAGCAAGTATATGCAACTGGACTCCAGCAGCGGCAGCAGCAGCAGCAGTCGTACCATAGGCACGTCTTATGCTAACCGTAGTCGTAGTGGGAGTCGCAGAAACAAATACCAGTTCGGCCTTGTTAACCCTAATAAGGTCACCTTTGCGAAAGTACTTGTAGTTCGTGACAATCATCGTCGAGGCAGCAGCAGTCAGGGCAGTTGCACCCAGAACGTCAAACCTCGGCAGAAGAGTATCTTCAAACCACTCATACTTCACATTTCCCGTCACTTTCAGGCGATTTTTCGCCTTATTCATGATTGCCACAAGAGGATAAGAATCGGGTTCAAGCTGATTTATCTCCTCTTTGACATCACGCACAGCACGGGTTTCCGTGGTCTGGTGCGTGGTAAACCTCTGTCCCTGTATTACAGCCATAGTTTACTCTCCTATTCTAAATTACTGAGCCATTGCGGTCTTTCCAAGCCTGTGCTATGGAACTCCCGCCAGACGCAGTGGCATTCACTGGTTTGCCATTCCCACCTTTACCTATTTGAGTCTGAGCTGATGCGACCTTAACTTTATTGGCGTCAACAGTCTGGGCAGCAACGGTCTTAGTGGCATTCTCTTTATTGAAAGCATTAAGGCCATAAGCTATCCAGAAACTCAAGTAAGGCGTTTCAGGTCTATTAGCAAGTAGCGGAGTTAGTTCTACTATTTTATCCATAGTAGGTTTTAAGTCCTTATAACCGGGAAACTCAGCAGGTTTCCCCGCCATGTCCTGGTCATTCCTTGCAATTAGTTCCTTAACATGTTTACTTGACTCTTTTATCTGTTTACGTGACTGTGCATTAGCTTCTTTAAGCCCTGTCTGTTTCTGTTCCCATTCACGCTTACTAAGTATGTACTCAGTCTGCTTATGCTGAGGGAGCATCTCCAACTGGGCTTCCTCCTGAGCTTTATCAGTCGACAACAGTCCTGGGAACGGTGCCGAAGTCTGTGCCTCTTCCATTTCTAGAAGCCGTGCACGCATTTCATTCATCTTATGCTGGAACTCTTCATTTGCTTTCGCAAGACGAATCCCTTCACTAGACGAGTTTTTATAGGCCGTTACCAGCTCATCCTTTGAGGTAAAGGTGCGTCCGTTAATCTCAAAGGTTTCTTTTACAGGCTCTTTAGCAGTTTCAGTTACAGGGTTTCCCTGTTCATCCACTACCTGTTCCTGTGTTTCGTTACCAGTAGTTTCAGGTTGAGTTTCTGTCTGTGCTTGGGAGGTTTCTTCAGCATTAGGTGTGTTAGTATCAGGGGTTTCCTGAGTACTCGCATCCTTTTCTGCTTCCGGCGCCGAACCAAACTCAAACACTCCACCAGTCTTCTGGGTACTTCCAGGCGTTGTCGTTGCATTCACTTCAGGGGGCATTTTACTACTCCTTCTGACGGGTTGGCCGTCGTTTTATTTTTAGGGTTTACCTAAATTTGTAGTGCATTCTAATATTGTTATATTATAGCGCCTTTTTCTTCTCGCGTAAACCCATCTCTTTCTCAGCTTCCAAACCTTCATTCTTAATACGGTTAATAACTTCCCATATTTTTCCTATACCAATAGACACACCTGATTTCCAAACCCTATCAAGGGCTATCTTCTCTACTGTACTCTCAGTAGTTCCAGGTGCCCAATGTAAGGCACCTTCAACTCTGTTAATTTCTTCTTCAAGTTCAGGTACCACACAATCCTTGAAAAAACCCTCAAGCATAAGATGTTTAGCAGCATGACCTTTTTCAACCATAAGAATAAGGTCGTTATGTGTCAATTTAGAGAACGTTATAGTCTTCATTCTTCTATAGCTCCTTGGCCACTGCCGTTATTCCCACCTGTAGGCACGTTAGCATTAGCGTCCATAGCAGGCGGTGCCGGTTGATTATTAATATTCACGCCACCACCCCCAGTACTATCATACTCGGGGTTCTTCATATTCTCTTCAGTTTTCTTCGCTAATGCTATCTCATCAATGTTCTCCATGAAGAGGGAAACCATCTTCATTGTGTCATTAATGTGCTGGTCAAGCATTGCCATAATTTCAGGAGGTAACTTACCCGAAGTTATCGCCGCAAGCATTTCAGGCGTATTCCTTCTAGACACATGGTCCATCAGGTGTTCAACGAAATTTTCTCTAGGATTAACCTGAGGAGGCATACCTTGAAGTATCATATCATACTCTTGTGCCGGCGATAAAATACCATTAGGTAAAGCCAATATTTGATTTGCGTCTTGAATACCAAATGCTTCAATATTCATTTTGAAAATCATATCAACTGCAACTCTCTTTAGTTCAGGGTCTTTAGAGACCATTCTGAAGTTCTCATACTTCAGTGCTTGGTCAAATAACACCATTAACTGGTTCCTCTGTACAGCAGAGTCCCCAAAGCTGGGGTCATTAGATTGTATATAAATAAAACCTTGACCACCGGAGTCAAAGTCTTCCCGTCTATACGTCTCAGCCCTAAACACACCATCTTCCATAACACCAACAGGCATGTCATTAAACATAAACTGTTGGAACATCCAATACATAATCTCCATCTGCCTAGTAAGGTAGGCCAAGTCCGTCATAGCCATAATACTAAACCTTCTGGCAAATGAAGACTGAATCTCCATAAGGCCCCCGTAGGTCTTATGATAAGCCTTGGTACCCATGGCACCAGGTGTCAAGTCACTTATGGAGATAGTCTTTTCAATCTTTCCCATTACCTGACTTTCCATATTAATCATGGATGCTGAAACGTCCGGCTGGTCAACCACACCAAAGGCATGGTTTACGTTTCCACCTGCAAGTAGGTTTGCGCGTATTTTACCACCGGCACGAGGAGTAAAATCATCAGGGTACTTTATTACACTCTCATCATATACAACCATCTTGTTAATAGAACGAATCCAGTTCTGAAAGGACATATTATGAATGTCATTAACTTCCCAAAGAAGTTCAAGAATAGGTTCAATTATACCAGAGCCAAACAAGTTCTCTTTGTCCTGTGTGTACACACGTAGTTGCACGGGCATGACAGGGTAGTGGTAAACCTCAGCAATAGCATGAATAAGGAATTTACCATTAGCTATAGTTATAATAGTATTATCTTTTTGGTAAGTCCTAGTTATAAATACAGCAGGTTCATCGCTATCAGCTTCTACCTTAGAGTCTCTGCCAGAAATCAAAGTAGAAATATCTTCACCATCAACCACACCATTAGGAACTTCAGGACGTATTGCCTCACTTTTCCCATCCACTGACTTAAGCAATTCAGTTAAATCATATAAGGGCTTCTTTTCCCTAGTATCAGGGTCTATATACGTAGCAGCTTTAAGTTCGGCAATAGACACAGTACCTTCTGCCTCTATAACCCATGACATTCTTCTAAACAATTTAATGCCAGGCTCTGGGAACATCGCAAATATAGAAGGGAACCTAGTTTCAAACCCAATGCACTCAGGGAACTCTTTAGGTTTTTCATTAGTCTCTTGTACCCCAATCATTGCCTTTCCCATTTGCATTACTTTACCCATCATAGAAATAGGATACTCTATAGCCTTCTGCACGTTCTCTTCTTTCCACTCCTGACCTTTAAGCCAGTCATTGCGCCATCCGTATACTTCCCAAGCATTGCCAGTTATACAGTACTCCCGTTCTGAGGAGATACGGTCCAGTCTATACATGTACTGGCCAAAGTATTCCTTACAAGCATTGTAAAATTTATCAGCATTAGCAATAAACTTAGAAGCTTTTGCTTTTACACTAATGGGCAACTTCTGTAGGAAAGGAATAACAAGTCTTGCCACGGCGTCTTCCACAATGCTATAGGCAAGAGGGATAAGGATATTAGGTTCTTCCGTGTTAACCGCGTCATCTTTAAGGGAATGATATAACTTATAAAAGACTTTCCATTTATCAAAGTAAGGCTGATAATACTTAGAAGAAGAAACCAATCGTTTCTGTTGTTTCGCAACTAGCTTCTTTTTTTCTTCATCACTAAGGGTTAATAGTAAGTTTTTCATGCTTTAGCATCTCCAAACTGCTTTTTAAATTTTAACTTAAATTCATGATACTTATTTACAATCCTATTTGTTTCAGACTTGTTCTGTTTTAAAGAATTAGGGTCACAATCATGTTTGGCATAAGCGATTTGAAACACACGATTTCTAACCTCATCTTCTGACATAGTTTCAATATCATGTCTTGTGCCTCTCAACACAATTGAAAACCCTGCACCACAATGTCCACACTGGCACTTAGCTAGCATCACGTCCTTAAAAGGTTGCAAAATGCATGTGAAACTAGGTCTTGGTGTCCATATTCCCATATTAACTCCTTCCTGGATAACTTGCCTTCTTATAGAAATCCGGTCGTTCCTTACTCGGTTCTATATACCGCGGATTCATTACGCATAAATATCTTACTAAATCCATAAAGTCTTTGTAAACCAATTGCGGAGTCTCAGAGAAGCCCTTTAGTTCATTATTCTTTTCTTCCTTCCAAGCATAATGAGTAAATCCATAAATATGATTAGTACAACTCTTCATTACATAGAGTTTTGGCCGTACCATCTTTTCAGGGTCTCCCAAGTACCCCTTCACTGCCAAGTGCCCATCCCCTATCTTATCCACAGGAAGCCCATAGTTGAGAGCATGAGAGTTAAGAACATTCTGACCCCAGTCATAGAAGGTCTGCCGAATAGTCTTCTTAGTTGCAAATTGTGTAGTCTGTCCAAAGTTCGGGTCAATCCAACGCACTTCTGCAGGTTTCCCAAAGCCCTGTAACTCCGTGGCCTTCATCATTTTGGCATAGTCTTCGGGCATCCACGAGAAGGACGAAATCTTGTGGAAGGGTTGGAAGGACTCATCCGGGAACTCACCCATAACAATTACATCTTCATTAGGGAAGGCACAGTACCACCCAATTGCGAAGGGTTTACGGTCATGGGGGTCCACTACATTATATAGGGTATACTTTCCCTGTTTAAAGCATTCTTTGTGATACTCAGGTAACTCCTCAATAACGTGCACTGCCTGGTCAAACGTCTTATAGATTCTACCCTGCAACCTTCCAAACACACCCTTCTCGCGCATCTCCCGTTCTTCATCCGAGTATTGAGACAACACAATTTCAATCGCCTCTCTGCTAAGCTGTCCGCCAGGTCTTTCATTGCAGTTGTCCCATATATCACCAGTGATATGATTAATCTTACCCACCACTTTTCCTTCTTTCGTAGTCAGTACCTTCATGTCTATGTACTCATCCAGTATCCACGGCGCAAAATTTAAGGGGGTCATTTCCATTATTGTGATACCCCCCGCCCGTAAACGGGCTAAATTCTCATTGAACAAGGCACGGGGAGGGGGTTCCGAATACAAAAGCAATCCCTTCGTCTCTCCAGCCGCTTGCTGCGCATCCTGGTCATAAGTCATGACATCCCACGACCATCCCGTGTTGGTCTGGCCACTCCCATAGAATGTCTTATGATTCTTCTGCTGGTGGTAAGCATTAGAGGGAAAAAGCTTGCGCATAAGAATTTGTATGACATCTGTGTCTCCAAGTAGAGACTCTGGTGCACACAATCTGGCAGTTTTCGGCCAGCCTTTCGGCCACTGTTTGAATATTCCGTCTTGAAATAGTCTATTCTTTGTGCCAAACATAATCGCACTCCATAACGACATCAGCAAATGAGTCTTGCCCGTGCCATTGCCAAAAGTGAATATGTTTATGGGGTCTCCCGCACTTACTGCCTTTATACCTCTAACCTGCGCAATATTATGACTAGGAGAGGTTTTAGCATACGCCAAGGGGTCCAAAAGCATCCTCTGCTTCAGTTCCTCCAGTGCCTTCTCCTTCGTCACATTCTTTAGCATAAGAGGAATTACTTTATGTTCTTAGTACTTGCCTTAATGACCTGAAGCAGGTCCTCATCAGTCAAGTCAGCCAATTCCGTACGCTTAGTTATATCCAGTGTGTCCACGAAAAGGCGCATGTTCTTACCTAACAACTCTAATGCTCTGTTTGCTCCCGCCGAATCCACCACGCCTTTCTCCACATCATTGCCCTCGGCATTCTTCTCTACCTTCCTAACCTTGCACGCATCCGCCACATCCTTAAGACTCCTCAAGATGTACTCCGCCGTAATTTCGCTCTTTTTAATCGCTAACACCTTCATCCTATCAATCTCTTCCTTAACATTCGCCGTCTTATGCACCAATATCCACCCTGCCACGTCCGCTCCATTCGGCGAGTACCCCGCCGCAATCGCGGCCCTCGTCGCATTGTGTCCATTTGCCATGTAGTTCAGTATAAAATTCCTCTGCATCGGCGTCAGCCCATGATTCTTATTCGGACCCCTCTTCCTTCTCTTTCCTAAAGGAGCTTTCTTAGCATGCTTAGGATTTACTTTTTTCCCCGTATAGTCTTTTGGCACTTTCATATATTATTCCTCAAGTTTTACTTGCTCAATTCTAAGGGATACGCCCTTCTCATCTATTTTAGTAATGCTCCCCTTACCCACAATAGTAACAGTATCACTTACCTTTATATTTTCAAGACCTTTAAAGTCCTTAAAGAATAGCTCAATGCTCTGTCCCCAAGGGGAACATTCTGGCATGTTCTTCTTTTCTTTTTCTGGATGATAAATTTGTACAAACCCACCCTTCCCCTGTACCACATCCACCATATCTGCCTTATTCATATTATTCTCCTTTATCTCCATCCCACGCATTTAATTTATAAAATTGTGCCGACCCAACAATTGAACTTAAACCTAGGTACCCCAATGCAATTGGAGGGTTGAGTATCAATAATGGGATTGCCGTGCCTAGATGTAATATACTACCAATTACATAGGTCGGGATAAACTCGTCTGAGTACGCACGTTCATTCTTTTTTATAGCTCTTCTTTCCGCCTCACGAATGGCTACATTTTCTGGACCCACTATCACACCATATCCTACACCTCCGAGAACTATTCCAGGATGCTCATACCAATAATGTTTTGAAGAAGCACAACTACTTAGCATAAATCCGAGCATAAGAAGCAATACTATTCTCATCACATCCTCCTTATAACTGCGCTCTCGCATCTTCCCACTACCATCCTAAAATCCGCCGCGCCCTTTTAAAAGAGTCGGGCATTAGAGAATGAAGAACCTGGCCACTTGCACCCACGAAGTTTTAGCCTCAAGTTCCTGCACGCCTCGGATACATTAGGTTGGTCCATATCAATGAGTTCATCAGCCACCAACCTCCCGCAGAGTTCTAATTTTTCCGCGGGCAGATTGAAACTTATTAACCATTTCTTAAACGTACAAGTCTCCATAGCCTACCCCTTAGTCCTATATCCAGCTAGGACCTAAGTCCTATAGTAATCCAGTCCTTAGTCCTATTGACCAATGTCAAGTACTTAAAACTTCTCAATACATTATACATTCTCACAATTCATTTGTAAACCCTAAAAGTATCAAATATATCAAAAGCCTTGAAAGTATTGAAAACCTTAAAAACACTGAGAGTTGTAAATATATTAAAAGTCGTAAAAGCCTTAATAGTAGCAAATACACCAAAAGTCTTTAATATGACAAAAGCCTCAAAGATTAGAAAAGTACACATAATCGTATAAATACCAATAATTGTAAAAATAATATTGATATTTGTCATAGGTCTTTTGGCCTATATGATATAGGACTAAAGACTAAAAAATAAAAGGACCTTTGGCCCTGTACGAATGAGATTAAAAGTTATATAATATTATTGAAGGTTAATCTTAATTATTATTAAATATCTTATAATAATTAATTAATTCTTTAGATTATAATCGTGAGATTAAATCTTGTTCTCTAAAAAGTGAGGATATTCAAATGAAAACTAAAAAAATAGTTGCAGCTAAATCTAATTCAAACAAAGTCACTGAAAAAAAATCAGTGAAAAAGATTGAATTAAAAAAAGTTGTTGTTCAAGCTCAAAAGTCTATCTCTAGACTTGTTTTCAAGTTCTTAAATGAAGAGAAGATTCTAGAATGTGACAATAGAAAAGAGAAGTTTGAAAAGCTATTGAAGATGGTTCAAAAAGAGTTTCCGTCTTCAAAGTTTCAAAAGACTCATTTTTATTGGTACATCACTAGACTTAAAAAGCAGCTTGAGCATAATCTTGAAGTTGACCATCTTGTATCAATTCCCAAGATTGAAACGAAATAATCAGAGAAGTTAAAAAAATAGACTAGAATTAAAAACTCTAGTCTATTTTTTTTTATTTCTAAAAATGTCTTTATACTTCATACTGAAAATAAAAACTATTTTATTGGAACTACTTTGAACAGAGTATGTTGAGGTGACATGGGAAGGGAAATCATAAAAATTAAGATTAGTTTGATATATAATTGGATATAGTTTTTATACTATAATAAATGTATAAGAATAAATTATATTATTTCTAATATAGTTACATCTTATATGCTCTTTAAATAAACTACTGGAGGCATTATGAATGTAAAACTTAATGTTAAAGAAGTATTGAAACTCAAAAAGTATCTTCAAGAAAAATTGAAAGATGAAGTATTTAAAAATACTGAAAAGTTTCATGAAGACTGTTTACTTGCATTAGTTAAAGCAATGCCAAGTAACCTCTCAAATAAAAAAAAGAATGAAGTTCTTGAACGTATTTATGCAACAAATGGAACTTTCTCATATATTGGATTCTCAATAAACGTATACATAAATAAAAAAGCATTTTTAAAACCAATTAAAATCTAAATAATTGGATAGAACAGAATATGTAAAACTTTGTATAATAGTAGTATAGCAAAAATCAATGGAGGTATTATGGAAAAAATAATTAACTTAAGTAATGTGAAACCCAGTGTCTCAGTTGTGAAGTATTTGAGATTGAGTAAACGTGAGAATAAAAGGATATTCAATTCAAAAACTATGTGTTTTGAATATAAAAAGAAATGAAAAAGAAAATGAAAAGGAATACGAGTGTTTTCTTTGACAAGTGTCCAGTTCTTCCAAAGCAATTACATGTTGGAAGAAAAAAGACAAAGCATTACATTCTCAATAATTCATGTCCAAAGTGTGGTGAGAATAAGAATATCAATATCATCAAGCTTAGACATGACCATTGGGAGTGTAGAACATGTGAACAGGACTTCACAAGAGAGGCGCGTTTGGAAAGGAGGTTTAGAAATGCCCAAGATTGGTAAGCATAAGAAGTTATGTTATATTGAATGTGCGTATTGGAGTTGTTCTTATCAACACATAGAATTATTGCTTGAGAAGGACCCTAGAGTTAAGGTGTGTATTGAACATGGAGTGCATAAGAACTTGATAGGACATAGGCGTAGTAATGCTCCTAAGTGGTGCCAAAGAAGACGAGAGAATGGAGGAAATAATGTTTAATCTACAAACACAAAAGAAGTTTCGCAATTGGTATTGGACATATGGAATATTCATTGATGGCATGATATTCATAGCAATGGTGTACTTTGGTATAGCCATATTCTTGGATAAGTAAGGAGTTACAATAATGCAACCCCCAGATGGTTATGAGTTCATGGAGAATGCAACGGATGGTGACATGGAAGTGTTCGTACATGAGCACAACTTGGCATTAGGCATAAGAAGTAGAAAGAACAGACAGATAGTCTTGGCACATCTTTATGCTCAAATGCTTAAGAAGTATTGTCCTAAGACATGTAAGCTCTTAGTAAAGGCACAAGAGCATTATGAAATGATACAAGAGTTAAAGGAGAAATCAAATGAAGACGACAAGTGAAGAAGTTAAAGGGGTATTTCAATACTTGGATGCCCTTAGAAATTCGGGAGGTTGCAACATGTTTGGTGCTGCTCCCTATGTTGCAAGGAACTGTGGTATGGACAAAAAAAAGGCCAGACACTTCCTTACAACTTGGATGAAGACCTTCTCATTAGACCTCATGTCTGAAAGAGTTAAGCAAGGTATGGAAACACTTAAGGAAGTCAAGTAAGTTCCCGCTGTATCAAGAGCATAAGAAGATAAACTTAATGGAGGCTTTATGACTTTTGAACAAAAGCAAGAACTTTGGGAGCTCTATGTACACTCTGAAGGCCCAGACTTGCCTTTACCTATTAAAGTCTTTGAAGACTTAGATGAGGCAGTTTGTATTCTTGAGGCTTGGTTAATGGAGGAGGCATAATGAACTCTTGGAAAAAGATAAGCATTGAAGAAAATCAATTACAACAAG
>ERZ1292632.740-Hain-H43-01um-R2-740-length-35828-cov-28_pt2 | contig 21529 bp, 33 predicted proteins | sample MGYA00564407_ERZ1292632 | MGnify/ENA primary metagenome ERZ1292632 (study PRJEB36523, sample SAMEA6512637) | groundwater metagenome | collected 2019-01-08 | study: AquaDiva: Metagenomics assemblies of 32 groundwater samples | reverse complement strand
GCGATGACTGGACGGGATGGACGCCACCACCGCCCACTCCCGACGATCTCCGCGCCTGGCGCAAGCGCGAGGGGCTGACCCAAGAGCGGGCTGGCCAGGTCGCGGGGGTCGAACGCCTCGCATGGGCACGGTGGGAGGGCGGCTCACGGCCCGTCCCGCAGTGGCTCCGCGACACGCTGCTGCAGCGGTGGGGGTCGGCACCATGAAACGGGTATGGACCTATGGCACTCGCCATGGCGGCGGCCAAAGACGAAGTTGACAGAGCGATGCGGCACGGCGGACGGAAGGTCTGGAACCGCGACGATTACAATTTGATGGTCAAAACGTTCGATCGGCTTTTCCCCGAACCGGCGGGCCGGAAGGCTGGGGCCAGTGGCTGATAAAACGATCATCGCCTGGACGCACCACACGTTCAATGTCGTGTGGGGATGCCAGAAGGTGTCAGAGGGGTGCAGGAACTGTTACGCCGATACGCTGTCGAGTCGGTACGGGTATCCAGGCATCTGGGGTCCTCCGAAGACAACGTCGAGGCGCGTGTTCGGGGAAGGTCACTGGAGCGACCCGAGGAAGTGGCAGAAGAAGGCGGCGCAGGATGGCGTGACTCGGCTGGTCTTCTCCTCGTCGATGTGCGACAACTTCGAGGACCATCCCCAGGTGATGGCGGAACTACAGAAGCTGTGGCCCGTCATTCGCGAGACGCCGAATCTGCACTGGCAGCTCCTGACGAAGCGCCCCGAGCGTATCACGGAGAGTCTGCCCGCGGATTGGGGTGAAGGCTATCCCAACGTCTGGCTGGGAGTGAGCGTTGAGGACATGCGCGTCGCGGAGCGGGTGGACCACCTGAGGCGGATCCCGGCGGTGGTGCGCTTCATCTCCTACGAGCCTGCGCTCGGGTCGCTCAACGGGCTCGACCTGAGCGGGATCGACTGGCTGATCTACGGTGGCGAGTCGGGCCCAGGTTACCGAGACCATGACCCGCAGTGGGCTCGGGACATGCGGGCACGGTGCGGAGCAGATGGCCGAGCGTTCTTCTTCAAGCAATCGCCGGCGCCCCGGACCGAGATGGGCACGCAGCTAGACGGCGAAACCATACGGAAGTATCCTACGCCCAGGCTCGGCACCGTTGCCCCACTCGACATCGGAGCAGCCTTGCTGCCCATCCTGGGATGAGATGGCGCAGAAGCAGCAGCACGTAGACATCTTCCGCAAATTTCAGTTGCGGCGAACGCTCCTGAAGCGCGTCGGGGCTGGAGCCGTATATGTGCCCTTCATCGGCGAGGGCGATATTGCGGCGGAACTATATGGAGGCCGAGAGGTGTTCGGGGCGGACATCAATCCGGCATACGTCGCTACTGCACGAGCCAGACTGCCGGAGGCCACGATCGAAGTGGCGGACTGCGACGGGTGGCCGTTCAATGAGCAGACGACGCCACCCTTCGCCGTAGCGGACTTCGATGCTTGGTGCTATCCATATGATGCGTTTCGCGCATTTTGGGAAGGAGCATCAAAGGCTAAGCGGCTGGCGCTCTTCTTCACGGACGGCGAACGTGCCGGGATCAGGACGGGTTCATGGCGGAAGCCGGAGGGGCAGAGACAATCGGGTTTGACCTTGGCGGAACGTCGGCCGGTACTGAACTTCTATGCATCGAAGATCGTTCAGCCTTACCTGCGTGACTACGTTAGGCCGTGGCGGGTTGTTGTCATGATGGGTTATCTTCGAAAATGGATGTACTATTGGGGTGCTGTCGTGGAGCGGTGAACGAAGATGGCGGATAAGGCAAAGCCGAAGGGGCCCAAGGGAATTAGGCCCGCCTACAAATTTACGGAAGGAAAAAGACAAGCGTTCCTCGACGCCCTACGTAGGGGCGCACGACGCGGCCTTGCGGCGGAAGCTGCAGGCGTGACGCGCCAACTCGTTTGCGATTACATCGAACGCATTCCTGAGTTTGCTAAGCTGGTCGAAAAGGCGGAACTTGAGGCCAACGAGCCCATAGAGGATGCCCTCTACCAGGCCGCGCTGAGTGGGAATGTCGTGGCGTTACAGGTCTGGCTCTACAATCGCATGCCGGATCGCTGGCGAGACAAGCGCCAGGTTAATGCGCACCTATTGGGTCCGGATGGAGGGTCACTCAAAGCCGAGATCACCGTGAGACTCGTGGAAGCGGGTGGCTAAAATCGAGGTGTCGGTCCCGGCGGCATACGGGTTTCTGTTTGACCCGCCGCTCGGCGCTGTGCGTTATAGGGTGTCGTATGGTGGACGGGGTAGCGCCAAGTCCTGGCAGTACGCGCGGGCGCTTCTAGTGCGGGGCATGGAGCGCCCTTTGCGCATCTTATGTGCTCGTGAGTTTCAGGCGTCCATCAAGGACTCGGTGCACCGCCTGCTATCGGACCAGATTTCGGCGCTGGGGTTCAGTGGTTTCTACGACGTGCAGCAGACTACGATCCGCGGACGGAACGGGACGGAGTTTTTGTTCAAGGGCCTCCGCCACAACATCCAAGAAATCAAGTCCACCGAAGGGATCCATATCTGCTGGGTGGAAGAGGCTGAGGCGGTTAGTGAGCGCAGTTGGACCGTGCTGATCCCCACGATTCGGAATGAGGGCTCAGAACTTTGGGTGACCTTCAACCCGGCGCTGCCTTCTGATCCCACCTATACGCGGTTTGTTGAACGGCCGCCGGATCGTGCCATCATTCGGGCTGTCGGCTACAAAGACAACCCCTGGTTGCCGGAGGTGCTCAAGCATGAGGCCGAGGAGCTCCAGAAGCGCGACCCGGAAGCCTACGCCCACGTGTGGGGCGGTCAGCCCTGGATGCGGTCCGACTCACAGGTACTCACCGGCAGGTGGATCGTAGACGAGTTCAGGCCCGAGAACCATTGGCAGGGGCCATACTTCGGGGCAGACTGGGGTTTCGCTCGTGATCCGACGGTGCTGGTACGGATGTGGGTATCAGACGCGCGGCTGTTCGTCGAATACGACGAGCGCGGGATAGGCTGGACGATTGACGATACCGAGCGGCATTTCGGGTATGTGCCCGACTCGGGCCGGTTTGTTATTCGCGCCGACTCATCGCATCCGCAGACGATTGCAGAGCTGGCGAACCGAGGCCTCCGCCTCGAAGCCGCCGCCAAGTGGCAGGGCTCAGTGGAGGATGGGATCGACCATCTCCGCAGCTATCAGCAAATCGTGATCCACCCGCGCTGCAAGGGCATCATCGAAGAGGCGCGAATGTGGCGGTACAGGACGGATCCACGAACGGGAGATGTCCTGCCTAGGCTAGTGGACGGCCATGATCACGGATGGGATGCGGTGCGCTATGCCCTGGCCCCGATCATCCTCGGCGACAACGCGCAGGTCGATATGTCGTCCGTGGGCACCTTGTCTCAGATTTCTCGGTCTGACTACGTTGGTGCAGGCTCGGAAGAGATCCGAGGCGATGACGACGGCGAGTGGCAACCCGGATGGAAAATAGCATGATGTTCGATCTCGCCCTGGTGACCCGCGGCAACGAAACCATCGGCTGGGGCCACGCCGCTCGGATGTACGCACTGGCGACGGAGGCGGCTAGGCGCCAGCTACGGGTGGTGCTGGTGACGGATACGCCGGAGATCGTAGGTTGGCTGGATTGGCCGTGCGCAGTGGCACGCGAAGATGTGCTGCACGGTATCCGTTCCAGGGTAGTTGTCTATGACGGCGTAGACCGTTCGCACCGAGACGTGCCCGGTGTGGTGATGGACGACGGGCCGGCCATGATTGATGGTGCGGACTTGGTCGTCCGCCCACATTTCGGCGATACGCTATGTCAAAAGAGCGCCACTCTCGTCGGCCCCCGCTGGATGCCCCTGGGTCCGGTCCGTTGGGCGCACAACCTCGATGGCCGGATCTTGGCGTATCGGGCCAGCGACGCGACGCTGGCGCAGTGTGGACCGTACCAGGGCGTCGGAGGGTCCAATGAGCTGGGACCGTGGGCGTGCGCAGTCGTACCGCCGTCCATGATCGCCTACGAGTGCATGGCTGCTGAAATCCCTGTCCTTCTGCATGACGACGCGCGGGGCCACACTATCGAGATGGACGCGGCCCTGAAGCGGATAGGACATGCGATGATAGACGCGGGCGCCGCCGTGGCGTTCAGCCCGGAAGCACTGGACGTTACCCTACGTAGCGAACCCGGCGGCGCCCGCTCGCACGACATGGTGGACGGCAAGGGGGCGCAACGGCTACTGGACTACATCGTGGAGGCGAGATGAACGATTCGCTGGGCACCTATTGGCTTATGGCTCGCTTCAACGTGGCGGCGGTGAGTTACCTTGTGGAATCCACGCTAGATACCCGGAACGCCGTGCGTAAATGGAACAAGATCGCTGCCGCGGAAGGAGCGGCGGCCGCTGGGGAACCGGAGCCGCAGATCTCATGAACCGCGTCCTTGTCACGGGTGGCTCTGGCAGTTTCGGTCATGCGTTCATCCGCCGGCTGATGATGACAACGGACTGTACCGCTATCGTGTACTCGCGGGATGAGCAGAAGCAGGAAACAATGGCCCGCGACTTCACGGTCTATGCCGAACGCCTGCGCTTCTTCATCGGGGACGTGCGCGACGTGCGCAGGCTCACCACCGCATGCCACAGGGTAGACACCATCGTCCATGCCGCCGCACTCAAGATCATACCCGCTCTTGAGTACAATCCGACCGAGGCAGTCAAGACCAACGTGCTGGGCGCAATGAACGTGGTGGACGCCGCGCTGGCCAACGGGACCGCGACGGTGTGTGCGCTATCCAGCGACAAGGCAACACAGCCCGTCAATCTCTATGGCGCAACGAAGTTGGTGGCCGAAAAAGTGTTCTCGGCCGCGAACGACTATGGCGGGCGGTCCACGCGCTTCATTGGCACGCGCTACGGCAACGTGGCTGGGTCGCGCGGCTCGGTGATCCCGGTATGGGCCGCGGCGCTGGCCAGGGGAGAACCGATCCGCGTCACGGATCCCGAGATGACGCGCTTTTGGATGACGCTGGATGAGGCGGTACAGCTCGTGCTCGATACGATTGCCGGTGCGAAGCCTGGGGAGGTGTGGGTACCCGAGCTACCCGCCTATCGGCTTGGTGATCTAGCCGAAGCGATGGCACCCGGGGCGCCCATAGAGGCAATCGGCATCCGGCCCGGAGAGAAGCGCCACGAGTCCATGATCGGACTCGATGAGTCCGCTTTCGCGGCAGAGCGGCCCGGCGGGTATCGGCTCTTGCCGCCCGGTAGTCCTGCGGTGAACGGCGGCGCGTGGGAACTTCGTAGTGATCTGGTGCGGCGCATGATGGTCGCGGAATTGGCGGATCGGCTAACCCCGGTAATGTCCGCATGAGCGCCCGCACGATCTGGTGGGTACCGCGCGTACTAGGCTGGTGGGATTGGTGGTTCTGCTGGCAGCTAGCCTGCGACCCGCTGGTCCGCACCATGTCGCTCGATCGGCGCAAGCCGGGCCTGCTCCGGCACCTGCGGTGGATGGCACGGTGGGTCCACGGCGCATTGGGCGGTGAACGCATTGCATGGGTGATCGAGGTGCCGGAGTTCACCGGGGATGATCACGGCGTTCCGTGGCACCGAGCCGGTCTCGTGCGCGTTAACACGGTGGCCGACCGGACGCTAGAATTCTCAATTGCGCTTGCTGCCCCCTACAGGGGCGTCGGCCTGGGGACGGACGTAATCAAGGTGATGACGGCTACGGCCGCGTGTTACTGGCATCGGGAGGTAATAGCGAAGGTCCGGCCGGAGAATACCGCCTCCACGGAAGCGTTCCGGCATGCCGGCTACCGCCCAATAGGACTAGGTCGGGACAGGGTGACCGTCCTGGAGTGGAGGGAATCATGATCCTCGCCGGGGTGCGGTACGGTGGTGTTCGTCCGCCGTGTATCGTCGCCGAACTGTCCTGCAATCACGTTGGAGACAAAGACCGCGCCCATGATCTGATCGAAGCCGCCGCCCATGCGGGAGCCGATGCGGTCAAGTTCCAGCTCTACGCGCCGGACGAAATGACACTCAGATCCAATGCGCCCGCATTCCGGCTGACCAGCGGGCCGTGGGCGGGCAGGACGCTGTGGGACCTCTATGCCGAGGCCGCCACCCCGCGCGAGTGGTTCCCGAACCTATTCGCCCATGTGCGTGAGCTCGGGCTAGTGCCGTTCGCGTCCGTGTTCTCGCTGGACGGAATCGTGTACCTGGAGACGTTAGACTGCCCGGCTTACAAGATCGCGTCGGCCGAGGTGCCGTGGCTCGACCTGGTACGTGGGGCGGCAGACACGAGGAAGCCCGTCATCCTATCCGACGGCGCAGCAAGCGACGGCGAGATGGCCGACGCGATCCGTGCCTGCCGGCATCCGGTTGTACTGTCCTGCGTGGCTAAGTACCCGGCTGATCCAGGGGCACACGGGTTCGGACGATACGTGCATGATCCTGCGACCATGTGGGGTCTATCAGATCATTCGCTTAGCCCGACGGTGGCTGCGTGTGCCGCCGCAATGGGCGCGTGCATGATCGAGGCTCATCTCCAGTTGGGCGACGTAGACACGCTCGACCGGAAGCACTCTTACACGCCCGGCGGGTTCCAAGAACTTGTGGAGACCGTGCGGCTGGGTTACGCCCTACGTCGCGCCAAGGCTGCCCCAGAACGTCCGGATTTCGCACGGCGGCTCGTATGGGCGCGGGACATGCCGAGCGGGATTAGGGCCGCCGTGGACGATGTACGGGCGTTACGTTGTGCCACGGGCCTGTCGGCTGGCGTGGCTGTTCGGGGGACGCTGGCGCGACAGGTGAGCGCTGGCGAGCCTGTTGTGATGGCAGACTTCGGCACGGAGGACGCATGAGGGTCCTGGTCATCGGCTGCGGTTCCATCGGAGCCAGGCGTGCGCGGCTGCTTGCGGAGATGGGGCACGAAGTGGAGGGGTACGATGCGGCAGGCATTCACGTTGAGGAATTGATGGACGGTACCGATGTGTCGTCGAAAGCGTCCCTGGACCACATGCTGAAACGAAACCACGCCGCCGCCCTTATCTGCACGCCGCCCGAGACGCACATGTCCCTTGCGCTTGACTGCTTACGCGCTGGGGTCCGGGGCCTGTTCATCGAGAAGCCGCTGGCAGTGTCCACCGACGGCCTCGATGAGCTGGTGGGCGTAGTGGCGGAGGCGGGCGCAGTGTCGATGGTAGCCTGCAATCTCCGGTTCGATGCTCGGCTCCGTGACCTAGACGGCGTGCCGATCAAGTCGGTCACGCTCCGCATGGGCCAGGACGTGAAGCATTGGAGCCCCGCGCACCAGCCCGTCAACATGATCCTGGACAGCATCCATGAGCTGGATCTGGCCGTGTCCATGCTCGGGCCCATCGGTGATATAGCTGGGCGGTCGGACACGGATTCTGCGTTCGTGGAAGTCACGCACTTGCGGGGCACGTCTACAATCGTGCTGGACCGCACCACGGATCCGCCCATCCGTACTGTCACGGTCCACGACGGCCACAAAGAGCGAGTCGTTAACCTATGGCCACCGGATCCCGAAATGTACTGCCGCGAGATGCAGCACTTCCTAGACTGCGTGGAGAAGGGGGAGGCAACATGCAATCCAATAGAGCGAGCCGCAGAAACGTTGCGTTGGGCGTTGGAGGTTGCGTGATGGTGGCCCTAGCCTGCCAAGGTCCGCTAGACGTGGAGGCCCCGGTGGCCATGGTGGCCGGTGAGGCACAGCACCAGGCAGCCGCTATGGTGCGGCACTGCACTGGCCTGTCCGTAGACGTGCGTGACGTTCGTTGGTTCGCCGTTGAGAGCATCGAACACGACGTGCGCAACCTCGGAGGCTGGGAACCTCCGGACATCGTGTATCTAGTGCGGAGCGCGCTCAATGACGTGAAGGTGAGCGCCCACGAATTGGTCCACCATGTGCTGCGTGGAGATCCGAAGCACTCGGGCCCGTTATGGGCAATCTGTGGGGTGTGGCCATGACGAGCGCCCTGATCGTCATTCAGGCCCGACTCGGTGCGTCTCGGCTGCCCGGAAAGGTGCTCAAGAAAATTGGGGATCTGACGGTACTTGAGCATGTGTACCAGCGGGCCGAATTAGCGGGGTCTGTGGTGGTAGCTATGCCACCGGGAGACGGATTGGCGGCATTCTGCCAGGAGCATGGGATGATATGGCATCAATCCGCTACGCCCGAAGACGATGTCTTAGCAAGGTACGCGCATACCGCTGTAGTGTGGGGGGAGCCAGATATCATTGTGCGTCTCACCGCAGATTGCCCGTTCGTCCGGCCCGAAGATATCCGTAGCGTCGTGGGCGGCCTCGTGCTGTCCAGCCTTGACTACGCATGGAACGTTGGGGAACCGCGCGAATGCCCAGACGGTTACGACGTAGAGGCACTTACCTACGGCAAACTGGAATATGCTGATATGTGGGCTCGCGACCCACTGGACCGCGAGCATGTTACGCGATGGATGCGCAAGGGATCTGATCGCACGATCTACGTTCCAACGCATACCGGCATGGGCCACTATCGGTGGACACTCGACACGGCCGAAGATCTCGCGTGGATGCAGAGCCTCGCCCGCTATGTGGACGTGACACCTGGCGTCGGCCCGACGCAGGAGCAATTGGTAGAATACTTCGAGATGCTCGACTTCCCGGAGGTGGCATGAGTAGGCTTCTGCCTGGTGATAGTCAAACGTATAGCAAGGCGCCATCTTGCTACCCGAAGGGCGCACCATCTCGTGCGATCTCGGCGCATGGTGCGTGGGTCACGACTGAGGACGGGCGCTGCATGGTGGACTGCGTGAATGGCTTGGGATCCGTAATCCTGGGTCACGCCCATCCCGTCGTGCAGGACGCGGTAAATGGCGTGTCGGGCAACAATCTGCCGCTACCCTCACCGCTTGAAGAGGAGATGGCTCACGAATTATGCGGATGCCTCACATGGGACGGCGTGGAGTCCGTGCGGTACGGAAAAAACGGGGCTGACGTGACGGGCGCTGCGGTACGGTTGGCGCGTGCGGTAACCGGCAGGGATCATCTCGTCTACACGGGCTACCATGGACATCACCCATGGAGCATGGGCGATCCCCCGATGAACGGTGGCGTTACCGTTGCTGAGCGCGCCACGTCACATAAGATCCTCTATGGCGACTTAGGCGCGCTTGAGTGCGCGCTGACACATTGGTCTGTGGCTGCATTTGTGACCGAGCCCATTGTGAGCGCCAACCCCGACGTGGTGGCCGGATTTGAATACTGGGAGACGGCACGGGAGCTCTGTACGCGCCACGGTGCGTTGCTCATTATTGACGAGATGGTCACGGGCTTCCGCATGGCGCCAGGCGGCGGCGTTGAGGTGCTCGGTATCCGCCCCGACATTGCATGCTACGGCAAGGCGATGGCAAACGGCTACCCGCTGTCCGCCATCGTCGGGCCCTACGACATCCTGCGCCGTTTCGAGGTGGATGTGTTCTACTCGACCACGCACGGCGGGGAACAGACCAGTCTAGCGGCCGGCCTAGCCACACTCCGCACCCTGCGGAAAACGGATGCGCTTAGTTGCATCCATGCGTTCGATGCAGAATTGCGTCGGGCCGCAATCTCGGCGACACATGATAGGGACATCGTAATCGGTTACCGTGGGCGCCCCGTCTTTCGTCACGACGCCAGTCAGGCCGAGCAGATCGTGGCCCATGGGGTGCTCTATCAGGGCTACATCAACCTGAGCCTAGCACACGTGACGGACGAAGACGCACGCGCTCGGCTTCTAACCGCATTCGGTGCCGACCGGGAGGCGGTGGCCTCGTGAACGACTGGCGCGGCCCGCAAGGCGAGGCGTGGGCGACACGCAACATGGTGACGGTCGAGGACACCGATCGAAATTGGCTGGAGCGGTTCGGCGTCGAAAAGGCTGTATTTGTGCGCCAGTTCTTGGAGTCTGCCGGCGTGCCCGCTCACGGGCCGTGGCTTGAGGTTGGTTGCTCGGCTGGCGCCCACATGCGCGTGATGCGCGCCGCTGGATTTCCTGCACCCGTGGGCGTAGACGTGAACCACGGAGCGTTGCGTCGCGCGAGCGGACATGTGACCGTCGCCGAGGCGCGTGCGTTGCCGTTCCGTCGCAGTGCGTTTACGGGCGTCACGACCTCTGGCACACTGATGCACGTTGGGCCACCCGACGTTTTGGTGGTTGCATTGGCCGAGTTTAGGCGCGTCGCCAGTCGATGGTTGTTTTTCATCGAGACCCATGCGCCCGAGCCGACCTACACCGACTACAGCGATCTTATGCCGCCCAGCTGGACGTACCCGTGGCTCGACTTCCTCCCGCCCTTGCTGCCCGGATGGCGCATGGTAGACGGCGCGGCACTGATGGGTCGCAAGCCTAACTACGGGACGCTGGATGCGATACTGTTTCGGAAGCGCAATTGAGTAACGCACGGTCAGGCCCCGGAAGCCATTTGACCAGAAGGAGCGCGACAATGGCTAAGAAGGGGCAGCAGAACAGCAGGTCCGATGCCGTGAACATGTTGGAGATCGGCACCACGGGCCTGAACTTTTCGGCCGGACTCGTCTACGAGGAATACCTCGCCCAGCTTATCGGGTCACGAGGCCGGCGCATATACCGGGAGATGAGCAATGACGCCATTGTGGGCGCCATGCTGTTCGCCCTTGAAATGATGATCCGGGGCGTGCCCTGGTCGGTGGAGACGGACGATACTAGTCCCGAAGGCGAGAAGCTGGCTGCCTATCTGGAGAGTATCCCCGACGACATGAGCCATTCGTGGTCGTCTTTTCTTGGCGAGTGGATGGCCGCGCCCATCTACGGCTTCGCGCCATTCGAGATCGTCTTCAAGCGCAGGCTCGGAGACAGCAGCGACCCCACGCAGCGGAGCCGCTACAACGACGGCTTCGTGGGTGTTCGGAAACTGGCGATCCGCCATCCGGATACAGTAGACCGGTGGGAATTCGATGAGTCCGGCGGCGTACAGGCATTGCTCCAGCGGTCCGCGCCAGATTACCGGTCACGCACGATTCCAATCGACAAGTTGCTTCTCTTCTCTGTCGGCCAGCAGAAGAACAACCCGGAAGGCACGAGCCTGCTTCGTCGCGCGTTTACCGCGTGGTACCGCAAAAAGAACATCGAGCAGATCGAGGCCATCGGGATTGAGCGTGAACTCAATGGCCTGCCCGTATTTTTCGTGCCGGCTCAGTGGATGCGTGCCAACGCGACAACGGACGACAAAGCGATCCTGGAATATGTGAAGAAGATGGGTCGAAGGCTCCGAACGGATGAACAGGCGTGCGTTATCCTCCCGTCCATGTACGACAACAACCAGAACCAGCTCCTCAAGTTTGATTTAGCTTCGACCCAGGGCCGTAGGGCCATAGATACCGCCCAGGCGAAGGAATACTACTCGCGTCAGATCGCCATGACGATCCTAGCCGACGTGATCGTCCTAGGTCACGAAAAGGTGGGCTCGTTCGGGTTGGCCACATCGAAAGCGAGTCTCTTCGCCGCAGGGCTAACGTCGCTGCTCGGCGGGATTGCCGATACGGTGAATCGGCATCTCGTGCCCCGACTGTTTCGGGTGAACGGCTGGTCCACTGACGACAGGATGCCCCGGCTTGTGCCTGGTGACATTGAGCGCGTGAGCCTTGGTGAGCTTGGCGGCTACATCACAAACCTGGCGGGTGCCGGTATGTCACTGTTCCCGACCGAGACGGGCGCACTTGAGCGCGAACTATTGCGGTTGGGTGATCTGCCCGCCGATGATATGACCGCGAAACTTCGGCCAATCACTGACGGAGCTGAGGGAGACGAATGACCACAAAGACGAAGGCGTCTGGTGTCGTCATTGTCGGGAAGGGTTACGACTACGAAAGCCTCGTGCCGTGGGATGAGGGATGGGAAATTTGGGGCTTGAATGATCCGCCGAGGTGCGACGACGAAGCGTCGATAGAGTGTTATACGCGGTGGTTTCAGCTCCACACGCCAGCCTATATGCGACGCCACTACCCACGTGGTCTTGATGCGATGTCACAGACATGGGGAAGGCGTCGCGGTGTCACGCTTTATATGGACCGGAATTACCCAGAATATCCGGACTCCGTGCCATTCCCGCGCGATGAGGTAGAAGCTATCACACCACGCGGCGCATATCATGCTAGTTCGTTTGATTGGATGCTGGCGTTAGCGGTATTGGAGGGCTTCAGTGTGATACGACTTGTCGAAGCTAACTTCACGACTTTCCCGTTTTTAGATGGCGAGCCGATCAGCGCCCGGGCATGTCTGGAGTATTGGGCGGGCGTTGCTGAAGGTCGTGGTGCGACCGTTCAGGTATTGGATGGTCGGCATAAGGGAGACCTGTTCAAAATCATTCACCTCGCGAAATTGCGCTCAACCTTGGGTTACGGTTTTGGGCGCGAACCGGCCTTGGATCTTGCTCAAGGTGAGTTGAACGGTGCAGACGACTGGGCCGATGAGCGTTAATCATGGCAGCGGCCACATAATGGCCATTGTGAAGCGGCGCCCGCGGAAGGTATACCGGGCGATCCACCAGGCGGCTGATGCTCAGGTGTCCTCCGTGTACCGGCCCACGTTGGCATGGGTGACAGCGCTCCCACTTAACCGCGCCGGGGTGACGGATGCGCTGGTCGTTGGCGACACGGAGCGCGCTGTGGCCGCAGCAACGGACTGGCGCGTACAGGGCGAGCGGTTGGCCGGCAAGATACGCCCGGCGTTGCTTCGCGCATTCCAAGGCGGTGGTAAAGCATCGTGGAAAGAGACACACCAAACCGCTCCGGGTTGGCGGTTTGCCAAGCAAGGATTGAGCGGGCGTTTCGACATCATCAATCCGCGCGTGGCCATGTGGGCCGAACGAAACGCCGCCGAGCTCGTGACGCGCGTCAGCATGTCGTCACGCAACGGACTGCGTGAACTCATTGCCCGGGCTGCACGCGAAGGCGTGGATCTCAGGCGCAATCCCGAGCTTATCATCCGACTGCTAGATGATAACGGCGCGCTCGGACTAGACGGCGTGCGACTCAACGCCGTATGGAACTACAGGCGCGATCAAGAAAAACGCGGCATCGCACCCGCGACCATCGAGCAGCGCGTGGCCAACCTGGTCGGGCGGTATCAGCAGGAGCGGGCCCACACCATCGCCCGGCACGAGACGATGCTGGCCGCCAACGCGGGCCAGGAAGAAGCGTGGGACCAGGCATCCGACAAAGGTTTGATTGCGCCAGGGACTACGCGCGAGTGGTTGACCGCGCCCGATGAACGGGTATGTCCGATCTGCCGGCCGATGAGTGGCAAGACGGCGCCGCGCGGGCAGACGTTTGACACACCAGCGGGCAAAGTGCTCTGGCCACCTGCACACGTAAACTGCCGTTGTACACTGGTCTTGGTCGAGCCCGATCTGTGACGGATACGACGATGACGGAAGCCGAGCAGGTAGTCGCCGCAGGGTCGTCAGATGTAAGGCTCCGGGACCGGGAGGAAGCCATTGCCCGACTTCTCGCATTCGGGTGGAGTCACAAGAAGATTGCCGCCACCATGCGGCTGTCACGCAACAGCATCGGGGTCTATGTGCGGGAGGCGGCCGACAAGATCCCGGGGCCAGGAGCTCCGTCTGTAAAGCTCGCTGTGTGGTACGTGCAGTATCGGGTATCCGGGATACCCCGAAGCGCGTAGGGGCAGGACTAAGAAATCTTAGGCTAACGCGCCACGCCATGTATTGCCATACTGCCAATCATGGCAGATACGGTCCATCTCAGCGGGACATTTTCTAAGCTAGATCCGGAACGCCGCTTGGCGTTCGGGTGGGCGTATGTCTCTGAGCGTGACGGACAAGTCGTCACGGACCATTCCGGCGATTTCATCGACAATGCCGCGCTCTCTGAGTTGGAGGACGCGGCCTATGAATACGTGCTTACGTCGCGTGAAGCGGACGACATGCATGAGCGTTTCGAGGGCGTCGCAAAGTTGGTTGAGAGCGTGATGTTCACGCCCGAGAAGCTCAGCGCCATGGGTCTGCCCGAAACGGTAATCGGCTGGTGGGTTGGCTTCCGCGTCTCGGACGATGACGTGTGGCAGAAAGTGAAGTCCGGCGAGTATGCCGCATTTTCCATCCGAGGTACGGGTGTTCGGGAGCCGGTGGCTGCATGAGTACGAATCGGCTGCATGTCCAGCGCATCCATACGGTGGGTTTCGTCGGCAAAGGCGATGACCCGGCCGCCGAGATCGTGATCTCAAAGCGGATGGACGTGACCAAGGCGACCAAGACCGAGGACGGGGCCGAGTACCCGCCCGAGGCGTTCGCATACGTGCCGGATCCTGACAAGCCCAGCACTTGGAAGCTGCGCCTGTGGGAGAGCCCGGACCTGAAGCTAACTGCCCGGCAGGTAGGCATGACGGTGGCCGCGCTCGGCGCAGGCTTCCGGGGCCAGCGTGTGCAGATCCCAAGTGCAGACCTGCCGGGCGTCAAAAACAAGGTGCTCGCCGCGTGGAAGGAAACCCACGACGCAGAGCACGATGAGATTCCGGAAGCACTGATGCACAAGTCCACATCACAGGAGAAGGGCATGGACAAGCTCCCCACTCTCACGGCCGTCCTGAAGGCCCTGGGGTTCGCGAAGGAGGACGTCGCCAACCTCAAGCCCGAGGATCTGGCCAACGGCCTGGACGGCGCTTCGCCCGCTCTCAGGGTCGAGAAGAGCGCCGACGTGATCGCGCTTGAAAAGGCTGTCAGCGAGGCGCAGGACAGGGCAACCAAGGCGGAGGCCCTGGCCAAGCGCCTCGAAGACGAGCATGAGAATCAGCGCTACATCACGAAGGCGCAGCAGTTCAAGCACACGCCTGGGGTCACGGCCGACGACTTTGGCCCGATCCTGCGGAAGTGTGCTGACGCGCTCGGCGCTGATTTCGCCAAGCTGGAGCAGGTGCTGAAGGCCGGCGATGAGGCTGCCCGTCAGGCCGCGCTCTACGAGGAGATCGGATCCGACGCTCCCGCGCGGGGCTCTGCTGAGGCAGAGGTCTCCGTGCTCGCCAAGGAAATCAAGAAGGCCGAGCCGAAGCTGTCGGACGGCGAAGCTCGCGCGCGGGTTTGGAAAGGCCGACCCGACCTAATGAACCGCTACGAGGACGAGCGCAAGGCGCGTGCGGCTCTCCGTGGCGCAACCAATACGGAGGAGTAACGGGACCATGGCCACCTCGATTCCCGTTCTGGAACTGTCGCTGAAGTCGAGTGGCAGTATGTCCAGCTACCAGTACCGTGCCGTGCTCGCCTCCACCGCGAACGCGGACAACGGGGCGACCGTTGTAGCGTCTCGTGGCGGCAAGTGGACCGGCGTGTGGCAGGGCAACAGCACCGAGACGACGTTTGACCGGGTGCAGGTGCTTGGCGTCGCCAAGGTCTGCGCTGGCGATTCGTCCAGCACGGACACCGCGATCACGCAGGGCTCCATGGTGGTATGCTCAAGCGTCGGTCAGGCAGTGCCATCGACGGCGGCGGGCCTGTTCTACCTCGGCATCGCCCTTGGTTCCCTTTCGACGGGCTCGACCGGGATCATCCCGGTGCTCTTGACGCCCGGCGCGATCAGCACCTGAGGAGTAGCGACCATGGCCAACCCCACTGTTTCCGACGTCCACGTTAGCGCGGCACTGTCGGATCTGTCGGTCGCCTACTTCAACGGCGACAAAAACACCATCTACGACAGGGTGTTTCCCGTTATCCCCGTCCGGAAGCAGGGTGACAAGTTTTATGTCTATGAGCGCAAGGACACGCTCCGCTCCGACGCCAAGTATCGGGCGCCGGGAGCCGAGGTGGAGATCAGCGGATGGCGTGTCTCGACGGATACGTATTTCGCTGAGCGCGTGGCGCTGGGTCACGACATCGACGACCCGACGCGCGCCAATGCTGACCCCGCCCTTGCCAATCTTGATGCGGACGCGGTGCAGTACATCACCGAGTCCATCCGGATCAAGAATGAGACGGATTGGGTGTCCACCTTTTTCGCGACCGGCGTGTGGGACGGAGCCTCTAGCTCCACCGACATGACCGGCCAGGCGGCCCCCGCTTCCACGACCAGCAACTTCCGGCAGTGGAACGACGCGGCTTCAACGCCCATCGAGGACATCCGCGGCGAGATCATGTCTGTGGCCGAAAAGACTGGCCGCAAGCCGACTTGCCTGTGCCTCGGTGCCGAGGTGTGGCGCCACCTGGCGGACCACCCCGACATCCTGGACCGCATCAAGTACACGGAGCGCGGCGTGGTGACGGAGGACCTGCTCGGATCGCTGCTCGGTCTCGACAGCGTGCTCGTGTCGTACCAGACGAGCAACGAGGGCGCGGAAGGCGGCACGGCGTCCTATGACTTCGTGGCGAGCAAGGCTGCGCTGTTGTGCTTCGTGCCGAAGTCTCCGGGGCTTCGCACTCCTTCTGCTGGCTATACCTTCGTCTGGACCGGCATGGCTGGTACGCCGGCCGACGGGCGTGGCATCCGGATCAAGCGGTACCGGCTGGAGCGCAACGAGTCCGACCGGATCGAGGGTGAGCAGTACCGCGACTACAAGGTGGTGGGCGCGTCCCTCGGGGCGTTCTTCACCTCCGCCGTCGTGTAAGCACATGCCCTACGTGGCACGCAAGCGGGTAACGGTGCTGGGGGTGGCTTACGACCCCCAGCACGCTGTTCCGCTGGACCGGGCTCCACCCAAGGTAGCGCATCAGCTGCTTGACCAGCGGCGTATCGTCTGGAAAGACGAGAACGTGCCAGATGAAAACGTGCAGGTCGTCCACCGAGGAGCACGCTGGTTTGATGTGGTTGTGGGCGGAAAAGTTGTGAACGAGAAGGGACTGGGCCGCGAGGACGCCGACGCACTGGCGGCCCGCTACGGACTGGTCCACGCCTAACAGGAGAGGGTCGATGGGATACGAGAAGAAGCGGAGGCCGCTCCTGGAGACGCAGTCCGGGCGGAACCTCGACATCACGCTGAGCACGGCGGCGTCAACGGCCCTAGAGCCTCGCGGTTACTATGGGCTACAGACGGCCGTGACGAGCTCAGGCGCTCCGGTAGTCTACACGCTCCAGGAGCCCAAGAAGGGTGACCAACTTGGGATAGTGGCGATCACGCTTGTGAGTTCTTCGCAGGCGCCATTCCACATCAACAGCAACGCGATCTTTAGCGCGGCCACGGCCTCGACCGGCCACGACATGGTCAGCCTGTCTACGCAGGGGGCCAGTTTCGAGGCCATTGCCCTGTCGAGTTCGCAGTGGTTCGTCACGGGGATCCGCGGAGCGACGTTCAGCACGAGTACCTGACGACTGGCAAACAGACGACGCAGTAGCCCCGACGTGGGGCACGAGGGGGCCAGGCGGGCGACTTTACCGCCCGGCCCCCTCAACATAGGGACCAACTAAAACCCGGGAGCACACACAGTATGATCGAGATGACGGCAGCGGAGACGCAGGAGCAGCCTACGGCCACAAGCGGTGCGGCGTGGACCGACCCAGACCCGTCCCCCGTGGTGACGGACAGTGAGGAACGCGTGCATGCGGAGCCGGCCGTGCCGCCCTTCAGGTATCGCGTAGACCCGTTCCACCGCACGAAGGATAAGGTGGCCATCGTCGGGTTTACCGATCACCGCAAATTGGCATTCAAGCTTGGCGACGACTTCGAGCTGTGGGGCCTGAATGAGCTCTATCAGTACGAGGACGTCAGCCGTTTTCATCGGTGGTTCGAGATCCACCCGCGCGATGACTTCGAGAAGGACGATGCGGGCAAGAAGCATCTTGCTGATATGGGCAAGCTGGACTTGCCCATCTACATGCACCAGCATTTTGGAGACATTCCGGCCTCGATGCCGTTCCCTAAGAAGGAACTAGAGGTCGCGCTCGGCTCCGACTACTTCACCTCTACGCCCGCGTGGATGATCGGCATGGCCCTCGCCATGGATTTTCGCGAGATCCACATCTACGGTGTGGATATGGCGCAAGACTCAGAATATGTTGGCCAGCGCCCATGCTGCGAATACTGGCTGGGTCGGGCCGAGGGTGCGGGTGTCCGCATCTATCGGCCACCCGTGTCGGACCTACTCAGTGCAATTGGCCAGTACGGCTTCGAGAACGGATCGGCATTCTCCGCCAAGGTGCAGGAGCGGTTGCGTTACCTGCACGGTCGAGACAACGTCATCCTGGCCGCGCTCCGCGAGTTGGAAGCGAAGAAGGAGTCTGTGGACGTGGAGTACAAGGCACGCAAAGACTCGCTGTTCGCAGAACGGATGCAGATGGTAGGCGCAATCCAGGATTGCAATTTCTGGAATCGTTCATGGGCGGTCTCTGCCGCGGCCGACGCGGCCAGCGCCGTCCCCGACAGGTCGGCCGATCCGCAGACTGGAATTGGCAAGGCCGCGGCATGAGGAGTAGTGAAATATGAGCGTCACAATCGGTTTTGGTGAATTCGGCGCTACGGTGCCACTCCAGTCGCTCAACGGCGCCACGTCCACGGGCGAGGGTACGCGCTATGTGCTGCCATCCGCTCTGACGAATTGGGGCCTACAGGTCAAGTCGGCATCATCGAGTCAGACGGTCAAGCTCAATCTGGGTATTGCCACCAGTTCGGATGCGACGCTGACTACCGTCATCACCTGGCAATCCTCGTCCAATGGCGGGGGAGATGCTACGGGTGTGACGAAGTGGTCCACGGCACAGTATCCCGCAACCGTTGCCGCGATTGTGCTGGATACTGGCGCGTCTTCTGGTGGCTGTTCGGCATGGTTCGTGGGGGCTCCGTAGTCCGATGACGTGGGCGTATCTCTCCACCGCGCCGGCATCCAGCGATAAGTCATGGGTGCGGCTACGCATCGGAGACACGTCAAGCGGGGACCAGCTCCTGCAGGACGAGGAGATCAACGCGCTTATCTCCATCGGCGGCGACAAGCATATGGGTGCTGCGCTCGCTGCCGAGACGGTGGGCGGCTACTTCGCGCGCCGGGCCGACAAGACGGTAGGTAAGCTGTCCATCTCGTTCGGCAAAGTGTCCGAGTCGTTCTTTGCGCTGGCCGAGCGGCTCCGGACCGAGTCCAACTATGGGGCGACACCCTATGCTGGTGGCATCAGTGAGAGCGACATGGAGACAGACGAGGACGACACGGACCTACCGGCCCGGTTGTTCTCGCTCGGGCAGTTCGACAACAGAGGCGATCAGAGCACATGACTGACACAGTGCTTCGCGTCTCCGTGAACGGTGATATCGTGGCCCACGAGATCATGCGGGCCGGGCTCAAGGAAATTGTGCGCGAGCACTCTAGCGACCCGTCATTCTCGGGCGAGCGAGCCGCAGAGATTGCCGCGGCAACGCTAGATGCCGCGGAGAAGCACGAGGGATGGGACGATCATGAGCCTTGAGCGTGACTTCTTGCAGATGTCCACGCAGCGGATCACAATTGACCCGCTGTCTACGGCATCGAATTACGGGGCACCGAGCTACTCCACATCGGGTTCGAGCGGCTACTTCGCCTATATCGAGCCGGGGGCGCGGACGGTGGTATCGGCCCGTGGAGTTGAGGAGGTCACGACGGCGATGCTCTACGTACTGTCGTCGTCTGCTGGTATATCGGTACAGGACCGGGTGACGCTGCCAGATGGGCGGCAACCGAAAATTCTGCGCTCGGACATCATCTACGACGAGAGGGGCCAGCACCACCTAGAGGTTGCGATCCAGTAAATGGCGATCACGATGGAGGTCCGGGGGACGCAGGAATTGCGCCGCGCGCTGATGGAAGCAGGCAAGCGAGCGGAAGCCGCGCTTGGTGCTGCCCTCTATCAGGAGGGCCAGGCCATCATGACCGAATCGAAGCGTGAGGTCCCGGTAGACGAAGGTATCTTGCGGGCGTCTGGATACGTGAACGAGCCTACCGCCGGCACATCCGGTCCCGAGGTCGAGCTGGGCTACGGCGGGGCGGCCAAGGGCTATGCGGTCTACGTTCACGAGGGCACGGGGCCGGCCGTGGGCCGCCCGCGCTATTTCCCTCCCATTGCGGCACTCAAGGGATGGGCAAAGCGGGTGCTGGGCGACGAAAGCGCGGCCTACGCTGTGGCTCGCGCCATCTACGTCCGTGGCACAAGGCCCCGGAAGTTCCTGGAGGGGCCGTTCAGGCGCCGGGTAGAGGGGATGGCGTCTCGGCTTGCTACCCGCGTCCGTAGGGCGATAGAGGCTCAGGGCTGATGGCATACCTTGACGAAGTCGCTGCGATCATCGACGCCAATACTACGGCGGCTGGCACGGGCAGCGACTTCCCGATCTTTCGCTCGCACCTGCCCGACTCGACCGTGCTGGGCGATCGGGCCGTCGCGCTCATTCATACAGAGGGCTTCGGGGACATGGCGCGCGTGGAGGTGGGCGGGCCCGGACTCCAGGTGGTCACGCGGGGACGCTCGATTCTGCAAACGTCCACAGCCTATGAGGAAGCCTACGCAGTGGCCGAAGCGGTGCGTAGCTCGCTGCACGAGTACACGGGTACGTCGGCCAGTTCGAGCGGCAACCACTACGTCGGCATTTGGTCAGAGAATGGGCCCTTTTTCGCCGGTTTTGATGAAACCATGCGCCCGCTATTCAGCAACAATTTCAGGGTGCAGAGGAGCAGAACGTGAAGATCAAGATGATGAGGGGTGAATCCGGAGTGTTCCCGGACGGCGGCACATACTTCTTTCCGGCGGGCAGCGAGTTGTCCGCTCCGGAGCATGTGCCGCAGGCGTTGGCCGATGCGTGGGTTGCGTCCGGTCAGGCTGTCGTGGAGCGCCCCACCAGACCCAACAGACCCGGAAGCGACAAGGCGCGCGACGTGCGCGAGCCCCAGGACAACCAACAGGCAGAGGAGTAGAACATGGCCACAGGCGCACTTGCCGGATACCGGGGCGAGATTCTGACGTCCAGCTCGGCTGGTGGAACCTTGGCTGCCATTGCGGAGATCCGCAATTGGGAAGCCGAGACCACCATGGCCGAGATCGACGCCACGACGCACGATTCGTCCGGCCACAAAGAGGTCATCGCGGGCACGGACTCGTGGACCGCCACCGCGGATGGGCTGTTCGTCACATCGGGTGCGACGCACAAAGCGGCCTTCGACAAACTGGTCGCCAAGACGCTGTTCGATGTCGCGCTCTACCCGACCGGCTCGTCTTCGGACGGCTACTACAGCGGAACGGGATACTTCACCAACTGGCGGCTAGGCAGCCCGAACGACGATGCACTGGCGCTCAATCTGTCCATCGTGGGCACGGGCGTCCTCGCTCGTTCTTCGTCCACCAGCACCTAACGGCTAGGGGGGCCGGAAGCCATGAACGAACGCAAGACGGTTACCGTGGCGGGCAAGGAATACTCGCTACGGCTCACGCTCAAGTCGCTGCGACTGGTCGGGGAGACGCTGGGCATCAAGATTCGCCCCGGTCACGTCACAGAGGATCTGATGGACCACCCGATAGACCTGGGGGCGTTCGGCGTGATGCTGTGGGCCTGCCTCCAGCATCACGCCG
>ERZ1292632.1589-Hain-H43-01um-R2-1589-length-21543-cov-5_pt1 | contig 21543 bp, 26 predicted proteins | sample MGYA00564407_ERZ1292632 | MGnify/ENA primary metagenome ERZ1292632 (study PRJEB36523, sample SAMEA6512637) | groundwater metagenome | collected 2019-01-08 | study: AquaDiva: Metagenomics assemblies of 32 groundwater samples | reverse complement strand
GCTCAGCAAGATCCTTCGCATAGGGTGTCAAGACTCAGCCCTCCACATCCAGGCGGATGGTCACCGTCTCGATGGCCGTCTCGATGATCGTACGGATGCGGGCCGCCAGCTCCTCCGTGTCCACGACCGCTCCGGAGGCGAGCGCACCGACCGTCTTGACCAGCTCGGTGATCGTGGCATTCTGTGCTGCGATCTGTGCCGTCAGGGCCTTGTGTTTGGCGTCGGTGTACCGCAGGAACACCCCGGCTCCGCGCATCGCGTTTGTCCCGGGCTCCGCCGTCGGCGATTCCAGGCGATAGGCCCAGACTGCCTTGGCGATCTCATCGGGTGTGGTCACGTCGTCCTCCGAGGGGGTGAGTCGTGCGGTGACGTCCTTACGGAACTGATCCATGTCGAACGACGGATCGATTTTGCGGCGGGTGCCTTCTTTATGCCCAATGACCGAGTCGGCGGTCCAGCCGTGTGCCCGGCAGATCGCGGCAGCCCACCGTACGGCGGCGGCGTACTGCACAGCTGGGTACGGGTCTTTGCCATTGCCGAGATTTTCCAGCTCTATCCCGTAAAAGCGGGCGTTTCCGTCAACCGGTTCCGCCGCACTGGGCCATGGGTGTGTCGAGGACTCTGCCAAGACGGCGTCGTATGCATTCTGTGCGAACGTCCCGGCGTGGTTGGCCCGGCCGGAGCTGAGCATGGTGGCCGTGCCGTCCTTGGCCAGGTGAGTGTGGCACAGGGGGCCAGGGAGGGCGGTAGTCCCGGTCCAGCACAGGTTCAGGGAACTGCGTCCGGCAGTATGGTGGATCGTCACGCCGTGGACGGGGCCCCAGGCGCCCTTGCGGTTGCGATTGTGTGTGCTCCAGCCTGTGTGCTCGACGACATTGACGCCTTCGGCACGCAGGGCTGTGACGAATGCTGAGGCGGTGAGTGGTGTTGCCATGGAACCTCCCCGGATCAAGCGGTGCGACGGACAATGAGCTGGGAACCGGCGCGTACGTTGGTTGCAGTAGCATCACTGACCCTCTGCGCCCACCGGAAGGTGAGAGTCCCGGCGGTTGTGCTCGTGGTCAGTGCCCCGTGCACAAGGCTGTAGGTGCCTGTGGAGGCGCCACCGCCAATGTCCTGCGTCTCACTGATGAGGCGGGTCTGCATGGTCACAGCCGTGACGGTGCCCGAACTGGTCTCGTTGACGTGGGCGGCGATCATTCCCCAGTTCATGGTGGCGCCCGTCGGGCCCGACCAGCCGATAGTGATGTCGGCAGCAGTCGCCGCGTCGTGCAGCAGATGCAGCGTTACGTCATAGGTGGCGCTTGCCTCCACTGACGACAGCAGCTGGTCGTCGTTCTGCATCGCGGTACTGGAGGTGACGGATTCCGTGACCGATTTCGTTACGATGTCGGGCAGCATCGAGTCCAGCAGAGTGGCGGTGATGGTCTGTCCTGCCAGGATGCTAGGGTATTTCGCCATGATGACCCCTTACAGTGCGATCTTGGAGGGGCTGAACAGGCGGACCGTGGCGCCGGACGCTTGAGTCTTCACCACACTGTTCACCGACCTGGTCACGGTGAAGATCTGCGGGTTGACGACATCGAAGTTGTCGAACCGGATATCAGCGTTCGCGTTGGTATTGCCGCCGTCCCTGCGAGAGCGGACACCGGCTGAACCGGCTGATGTGAGCGCCGTGTTCGTCACTTCGATGTGCCAGACGCCGGGCTCGACCTGACCGACCTGCCACACCTTCGTCTTGAGGGCGCTGCCATACCCCTGGAACCGTGCCCGGGAGTACGTCCCCGCCGCATGTGTCAGCGATGATGTGAATGTGCCGAGCTGGGTGGCGACACCGGCCACGACGCTGAAGATCGTCAAGTTGATCACGTTGCCTGTGGTGAACTCCAGGCGGGCCATGTAGTGGTTGGACGTGTTGGTGTAGCGGGCGACGATCGAGGTGAGCTGGCTGGCACCAGTCGAGGTGGCTGCCGTCGTCATGTCGCAGTAGATGTCGAAGTCGGCGCTCACGGCGGGGATCGTGGAGAACAGGTTGGCGCCAGTCGCCGTTTGAATGTGGCGCCCATATCCGGACAGGACGTCGAAGTCAGCCGCCACACCATTGGTGTTGGTCCAAGTGCCTCCGACATCGGCAGTGCCCCAGCTGTCCGTCTGAGCGGCAGAGAAGTCGTCCAGGACCGACGACGTGGCCGAGGTGACGGTCATCCGCTCGCCGCCCACGGCGATGTCGAACGGGAACTCAGACGGGTTATTGGCCGTGGTGACCCACAGCGGGCCGGATGTAGTCAGTACGTCCACATCCGTTTCTGTCGTCGTCAGTGCTTCGGTCAGCTCCGAACCTGCTGTGTCAGCGCGCCCCAGAGTGGTGTCACTTACTTCACCGACCTGGTAGGGCGACTGCGGAGTGCAGTTGTAAGTGATGACGTGCTCGAACTGGTCGAATTTCTCCGTGTAGCCCTGAACGATCTGCGAAATCGTATTCGGGCCTGCCGCTGTCGGAGGGTTGGACACCGTCAGCCGGTCTCCGATGTCCGCGTCCAGTGCTTCGGCGATATCAGCCGCCGTGTGTACTGAACGTGCCAGATGCATGGATATCTGCGGCAGGCGCAGTTCGTCCACCGTACCGAGATGGACACGCCACCCGGCGATCTGCTGAGCCTGTGTGTCTTTGTACAGGCTGAGGGTGGCCGCTTCCGCATATGTACCGACACCGTTGGGTGGAGCCTGCGTGGACAGCGCGCCCGTGGTCTCCTCAACAGTTCCCGAGGAACCGCCAGAGCGAGTGACGGTGATCTTGTTGCGTACCAGCTGGTCATCGTCGACCGGTTCCACGCTGCCGTACAGATCGAACGCTGTGTAATTCAGGGCAATCGCTGCGTCCTGGTTGTATAGGTTGGCCCGGTCCCGGTAGGCAATGCTCGTTGCTTCCCGGCCCTCGAACAGCAATCCACCATCCGCGTCCGCACATGAGGCGAGCAGATCCAGCAGTGTGTCCCGCGCCTGCGCTCCCATCAGCTCCGACGCGGTGGAGGTGCCAGCCTCAATGAAGCTGATGCCCTCTTCGCCACATAGCCGTTCGATACGGGCTGTGGCCCGTTCGCCGTTGAATCCGTGGTCAGCAGAGTCGAAGATCGTGGAACTGCCGGAGTTGAATACTGCGAGATGCCCGACGGCGATACCGGCGTAATCAACTGAGACGGCACCCGTGGTGACGGTATGCACGTCCCCCTGGTCACCACTATACGTAGTGTCGACGGTGTATGTGGTCGACGATTCGATAGGAATCCACCGTGCGGTGATGTCCGTGTTCGCCCCATCGTCCACTGCGTAGATGGCGAGCCGGTTCCACTGTCCGGTAAACCCGGTGATCGCATCAGCACTGGAGTTAGTGGCAGTCGCCACGGTGGCACCCGTCGAGTCGAGAGCCGTGATGACGATCCCCGCTGTGGACGTCCGCACAATGACTTTCTGCACGTCCGATCCGGCGTTCTCCACCTGTACCTGGAAGAGAGTTGTCACCGTTGCAGGCAGAGCGGTGTCCAGCCGGTACACCATCTCCACAAACCAGCCTGCATTGGATCCTGTTGGCACCTGGCCACTGAAGAATGCTCCGGAGGCCAGGGTCGGCAAAGGGCTGGACCCAGGCAATGTGTCCACTGCAGCAAAAGTCAGCCCGGATACCGTCAGAGGGGAAACATCCACAATGGGGGATGCCGCCTGGGTGGCGTTCTCACCATCCTCCATCGGCCAGTACGCCAGGATATTGGCATCTGTTGGGATGCGCCGCCGCAGAGTGGACTCCAGGGGACTGGCACCCTGCCCGAGCCTGCGGGACACACCTGAGGCTTCAATTGGGACCCGGATGTCCGTTGTGGTGATGTCCCAGCGCGGCGGCCAGGAGGACACCTCACCGACAAACCGGATCCGCTTACGGGAAATGGACGTATTGCCGTTCATCGTCCATGTACGGCCAGCACTGTCGGCAAACGAAGCGGCGCCGACCGTCTGTGCGGTGAAGTCGGGGTTGGCGACCTCGGTACCGGCAATACCATTGAGAATGCGGAATTGCTGTACACGTCCCACCGGACCACTGCCAGTCAGGTCGGTGATGTTCCCGACCTCGACAGGCGCCGAGCTGCTGAAGATGGATGTGGTTCCCGCAGTAACGACAGCACTGCCGAGCTGGGTCCATGTTCCGGTGATGCTGCTGGAGGTATAGAAGGTGACAGTGTTACCTACCGCACCATTGTCGACATCGTGGGTGATCCGCAGTGCCATACGGCCACTCGCCGGAACAGTGACAGCTGCCGTGGATTCTTTGTCCGTGGCCGAAGCCAGGGTTCCAGCTGTAGTCCACCGCCAGTTGAGCGTCCCGGACGCCGTCAGCCACAGCGCCCACGACCTCTGGTCACCTGTCGTCTCATACTTGGCGGCCAGATCGATCAGCGCACCAGTGTCCCAGTCGGGCATGTACAGCTCGATGCGGATATCGATATCACCCGTGATATCAAGTGCCGCAGCATCCGGAGTAGACGCATTGTCCGACGATCCGCCCAGGAGATTGAGGAAAGGTGTCCCGTTGTTCGCACTGATCCGGATCGGCGTGTTCCGGCCAATGCTCCCGTAGTATGCACCGACCGGATTGCGCGGGTCGAACCGGCCGTCCCGGTCATCAAAGGTGAGTGATGCCCGGGACGGTTCCAGCGTTGAGGCCCACTCGGAACGGCCTCGCGTGATGGTGATGCCGTCCTCGTAGAAGACGTAGCTGGAAACATCCGTCCAGGTCCCCGACAGATTCAGTTCAGTAGTCGGCTGCGGCACGGATTACCCCCTGGTTATCGGCCAAGCACCTTCTGTACGTTGCCACCACGATGGGATATTTCGGACCGCAGTGGATCAAAGATCTGCTGCGCGATGACCTTCCCGTCCAGTGTGATCGTTTGATACACAATGATCGGCTGACCACCCATACGGGAGTCGGCGACCATGCGCCGGGAATCCGGATTCGACCGCACCTGTGATCCGGCAGGAAGTTTCACCAGTTCAGGTCCGTGCTCGCCTGTCCAGGTCAGGCCTGAACGTGCACCACCGGAAGCGGCACCGACGATGCCACCGGCCGATTTGATACCAAACGCCTTTTTGATTGCCTTTTCCAGCGACTTCGCCAGGTTCTCCATGAGGCGGTCAAGGTTCTTCTGCTGCTTCTGCAGGCCCTTCACGAGGCCCTCGGCAGCCTTGATCCCCGCGTTGTACATCGCCCCGGCGGTGATCTTCCCGGATTCCACAGCCGACTTCGCCAGCTGCTTCTCCAGGGCGTTGATCTCCTTGATGTCGCCCTTCGACGCCGTCAGCAGTGCTGAGGCCGTCTCCAGGCCGCCGCCTTCGATACCAGCCTGGGCGATTTCACTGAGCGACCCGGCATTCAGCCCCCGGGCACGCAGTGTGGCCAGCGCTTTCTCCAGCGCTACCGCACGGTCCCGGTCCCGGCGCAGGTCACCCAAGATGCCCCGCGTCGTCACCGTCTTGTCACCCTGAGCGGTCTGCGTGATGTTCGCTGCGCCGGTGATTCCCGAGGCGACCTGATCACGGAGCTGGCCCGCAGCATCCCGGAGACCCGACAGCTTCTCCTTGGCCTTCTCCAGCGCCGCGTTCACCTTCGCCTGCTGCCGCTCGTACTTGAGCAGCTGAGCGCCGGAGCGTGCCAGCTGGGTCAGCAGCTTCTTCTCCGTCAGGCCGGAGGTGGCGGCCTTGATGATGCCCCGCCACTTGTTGAGGCTGTTGACCAGATCGTTCACGGACGAGGCGTCACTGAGCTGCTTCAGGAACGAACTCTGGGTGTACCCGGCGACTCGTCCGAACGGCGAGATACCCAGTTCACCTGCTGCCCCGGTACGGGCCTGCCGTTCCGAGGCCGATACCTTGCCGCCATTGGCGAACCACTGAACCGACCCGCCCAGCTTGCTGACAGTTTCCGCCGCCACCGCACGGGAACGTGGCCGTTTGGTTTCGGAAAGCGGAATGTAGGCTTCGCCGCCTGTTTCCGGCTCACCCCACACACGCCATGATCCAGCTGAGGCGATTTGCGCGACGTGCTTTTCGCTCTGGCGCATGCCGCCGTCAGCGAAGAAAGACAGGATGCCGCCATTGGCGTTCTTTGTGATGCCGGGAATGCTGGTGGTGGCGCCGATGGCGTTGCCGCCCTGCTCGACCCTTTTGTAGTACTCGGTAGTGTAGACGCCAACACCGAGCGTCCGGCCCGTCATGGCGTTGATAGCAGCCTGGATCGTGTACGTCGCAAGAACTGCCGGGTCGGTCGGGATGCTGATCGCGATGCTCTTGCCTTTGAGGGCGTCCCTGGCTGCTTGAATCTGCCCGATGTTCGTCTTCGCGTCAGCCGTTTGTGCGGTGATTTGAAATTGTCCGTCGGGGAGCTGAACGACCTGGTAGCCAAGGGTCTGGAGTATCGCCATGGCATCCTGGCCGAGTGCCTTGACCGTGATGATTTTCTCGCCCGGAGCGGCCTGAAAGGCGGCGATAACCGAATCAAGGTTCGCCTTGGCTTCCTCGGTACGCGCCTTGAAGAAGACCTCCATGGTTGGAGGCATCCCCATGATCTCATTAGCAAGGGCACGTGCGTCTGTGGCACTGAGTTTCATCCCGGCGCCTAGACGAACGATCTCGTCATATCCTTGCTTCCAGTTGCTTCGGACTTGCTCCCACGGAGCGTGCGAGGCAATGGCCTTGTCCGTTGCCTCTTTGGTTGTCTGTGCAACCTTCGAGAGAAGGCCATAAGCTTCCTGCGCTGCTTTGTTGCTCAGGTCCCACTGACCATTGGTCTTCTTCAAAGCGCCAGAATATTTGCCATACCCCTCCACCGCTGCGTCAATAGCGGCTTCCTGGGCTGACTCGGCGTCCAGGAAACTGCGGTTCAGATCGGCAAAGTTCTGGATCTGCTGAATCAGCTCAGCGACAGATTTTGCGTGGTTAAGCGTTGCCGCTGTTGCTTCGTTTTCCCTTTTGGTGAGTTCAGCAAGAACTGCAGCACGTTCACTCTGAAGGTTCTTGAGGTAGGCTTCTTTTACGCCTTCGGGGGCGTTTTTGAATTCCCCTTCTCCGCTCTTTATATCGGCTATCTGCTTATCGTAATCCGCCAGATCCTTCTTGAGATCTTTTACGCTCTTGCTGGTATCGCCGAAATATTCCGCCATAGCGTTTTCGCCGCTTTTGAATCCGGAAATTCCGTCAGCCATGTGCTTGAAGAGTGAACCAAAAATGGCATCGACGGTATCGAGAGCAGCCGCCATGACGTTGAGGACGCCAGTGAATGTACGGAAAACGCCGATCATCAGCATACTCGCCGTACCGCTGTTCAGGGCGGTGGACATGAATTCGCCCAGGGACTCCAGAACGTTCCGGATCTCATTACCCAGGACGACCCAGGCGCGCGCGAGTTCTTCCTCGTTGCCCTTGGTGATGATGGCGAACATGTCGCCAAATCCATCACCCATGAGACTCATGCCCTTACGGAATCCCGCAACGGCCATCTCGGAATGCTCCAGGGCGACAGTGAGCCCGGGAAGTGCAGAACCAGCGAAATCGGTGACAGCACCGAACATGTTGTTGATCAGCGGACCGGCAGCGGTGAAGGCTCGCGTCAGCATCGGCTGCATGCCACGAGCAGCAAAGCCGACATTTCGGATGGCAGAGACCAGGTCGTCCTTCATAGGAAGTGCGGCTTCCTTGACGGTGGAACTGACCGTGCTCCGCATGTCCTGGAAAGCCGACTTGACCTCTGCGTTACCCCGCAGAGCGAACGCTCCCAGAGCGATGAACGCGGCGCCCAGAACAGCGACCAGGAGGGCGCCCAGAGCCTGAGCTGCTGGAGCCATCAGCAACATGACGAGCATGAACATCTTCATGAAGCGTGTTGTTCCAGCAAACCGGGCCCCTAGGACACGGACGCCATGCGCTAGCCCCATGAGCCCCGAGCTCGCGCGCAGGATGCCGCCCAACCCCCAGTCGCCCATACGACTGAACATGCGTCGCATGAGGCCACCGCTGTCGCCCGTGGTTCGCAGATTCCGGCGGAAAATCAGGAGGCGCGCGTTGATCAGGTCGAATCGTCCGCTGTCTCGCCCCAGCAGGCGCAGCTGTGCCTGTAGAGCACTCACATCGCGGCGCATGGTCCGGAATGTCCCGCGCGTCAAGTCCCCGGAACTGCGCAGGGTCCGCATATTCCGGTCGGCCAGCCGAAGTCCGTTGGCCAGGTCATTGAAGCCTTGACGGGATATCGTCCCAGAAGCCTGGGCGTCACGCAGAATCCTGCCCATGGCGTTCATATCGCCATTGAACAAGCGGATGTTCCGCCGGGCATCAGCGCTGGATCCACTGACCCCCTGAAGAGTACGCTGGAGTCCCCGCAATCCACCGACCATGCGACGCACTGCGCTCGGGTCCGCGCCCCCTGCCCCGATGGTGGTACCGCCAGTGGTGCCGCCACCGACGCCCTGCCGGAGGCGGGCAGACTCATCCCGCTGAATCTGGGCCCGGCGCCGCGCCTCCTCCTGGAGTGCTGCTGTGTGGGCCTGGGCGAGACGCCGGGCGTTGCGGTACTGCTGGTTGGCGCTTGCCGTCTGTTGTGCAGTGATCACCCGCTGTGCAGCTGCAGCCCGCTGTGCATCTTCGCGCTGTGCACGTGCCTGCAGTGCCCCCAACTGCTGGAGCTGCTGCTGACGTGCGGCATTGCGTTGTGCATCTTCGCGCTGTGCACGTGCCTGAATTACCCCAAGGCGCTGGGAGCGTTCCGCATCCTCACGCAACGCACGTGCCTGAAGCTGCCCCATGCGCATAATGCGCTGCCCGGCTTCCCGCTGTGCACGTGCCTGAAGCTGCCCCATGCGCTGTGATGCGGCCTGCCGCTGCGATTCGTCACGCGCAGCCCGATTGGCGACAGCACTGTGCCTGTCGATGTCCCTGGTCAGGTGATCGAAATCCAGGCGGGTGCGCTCCAACTGGTGCGAGAGGGAGCGAAACTCGTCCTCCGTCAGACCGCCTTCACGCCCGACAATGCGCAACTCACGCCCAAGGAGGCCCATGGTCCGACGCATGTGGGTCATCTCAGACCCTGCCGCATTACCCGTGGTGTGGAGATTCTTCATCCGGTCCGACAGGCCCTGGATGTTCTGGGACATACGAGCGGCTTCGGTGGAGGCACCTGAGGTACTGCGGGCCACACGACGGAGGTCGCCGTCCATGCCGTGCATCCGCTGACGGATCTGGGCGAACTCACCCCGGGTCATATCACGGACTCGGACGGTGAGTGTGATGTCATCAGCCACCGCTGTCATCCCTTCCGGGGTTTCCGATGGCGTCAACCTGTATGAGCTGCAACAGTTCGGCGTCTTCGGCGAGGATCTCGCTGGGCAGTTTGTGGAACTGGCGGCACAGCGCCAGGATCATCTCGGCGCGTGCGAGTTCCTTCGGCTTCCCTACAAAATCTCCGTCGGGATGGTAGCCACCAGGGGACTCTCGCCAACGGGAGATTTTTTTTCAGTTGCCGCCGGGACACTGGTGAGGGCGTCCGTCCAGGCATTGATGATCATCATGTTCATGATGAAGTCGTTGGTCTTGATGCCCTCGAACGTGGTGGGGACCGGAGCGTCGGCCTCGTCCGTGAGATTCCAGAAGATGAGGTGCTCGGCGAACATGCGGAGCATGCCCTCGGTCTCCTTGTCTCCCTCAGTTCCGGGAGCGCTGAGGGAGACAATTTCCAGGTACTCACCTGTGGTGAGGCCCTGGACCTTGACCTCCAGGCCTTCGTACTCAGTGCCTCCGAAGTCAAGCTTGTAGATCTTGCGCTTGCGCTTGAACGCCATGGTTCCTCCCCGGAATTGGGCATGAAAAAAGCCCACCGCGTCTGCGATGGACTGCCGAGTTATGAAGTTGTAGAGCGAGGTGACCTGGGCTGTATCAGACCGTCCAGGCGGGGACGTCGCCACTCGCGAGCGAACCGGGGACCGCCCACGTCAGTTCACCAGAGTCCGCGCGCGTGAGCGGGTAGTCGGTGAGCAGGATCGTGAAGGCCGGGGTGACGCCCAGGATCTGACCGGAGACGTTGATGTTGATCTCACGGGCGACGGATGTCGACGGGATGGTCTTGAAGACATCGTGCGCACGGTTGGAAGCGTCGTTGAAGACGCCGTTCATCGTGATGGTGAAGTCGGCCAGGAGCAGGAGGCGTTCCATGGCGGACTTGTCGATGCCCGTTGTGTCCTGAGTTGCGCGCGGTGTCGCAAACTCAAGATTGGTCACATCGTTACGTATGTCCCGAATTGTCCCACCGCTATCGTCTACCGACAGCGTGGTCCACGCGAGGCCAGATTCCTTGCTAATTGTAACCACTCCCTCTCTGAGAGTAACCACACCATGCGTGACCAGGCGGCCAGGAAGTGTGCTAGGTTTTTGCCATGACAGATGAAACCCAGAAGTGCACGGGCTGCCAGGAGGGGAAGCCGGTCTCCGGCTTCTCCGTGCGTGGTCACAGGGATGGCCGTCCGCTGTATCGGAGTCGATGCAAGGAGTGCCAGGCGACGCAGGCGAGAGGCTGGTACCACGGCAATAAGGAGCAGGCGGGCAGCACGACGCGACGCCGGAATCTGCGAAAAAATTACGCCATCACGGAAAATGAATACGCCGCCCTGCTGGAGAAGCAGGACGGCGTGTGTGCGATATGCGATCAGTCCGAGAGGTCACACCGAAACGGTGCACCGAATCGACTGTCCGTTGACCACTGTCATCGGACAGGGGTTGTTCGCGGGCTGCTGTGCCATGCGTGCAACAGGGCTCTGGGGCTGTTCAACGACGATGTTGCGCGTATGGAGGCAGCTTTCAGGTACCTGACCGGCGAAGGTAGCTGACAGCGCGGAGCAGACGCGTGGGAGCGTCGCCCAGAAGCCCCATGGCGCGGTTGCAGTTATCGCACAGGATGCCTCGGACGCGCCCCGTTTCATGGCAGTGATCAACCGGAAGTTCAAGTTCCGTGCCATTGCGGGTCTTCTTCTCTGAAGATCCGCAGATAGCACAACCGCCACCTTGTTCTTCGAGCAAGGTGGCGTACTGCTCAGGAGTCATGCCATATGTGCTCTTCAGGCTGAGCCGTCGAGCATTCGTGACAGCCCCGTCCATGCTCCGTGACTGCCAATCCTTCGCGCGGAGATTCCAGCAGGACCGGCATTCTCTGAGTATGGGCCCATACTTCCCCTGCTTCGATACAGAGAACTCACTGCGATCTTTGACTTCTCCGCACTTGGTGCACTTCTTTTGTGTGCCACGCCGTTCGTCGTACCGCCGCTGCACTTCCTCTGTAGGGAGGGCTCGGGAAATCCAGTTGTCCTGCCACCGGGCAGCATCACATGCCTTGCAGGATGCCTTCCTGCCGTACTTGCCTCTCGGTGCCTTGGAAAAGTCTTCCAGGGGCTTGACCTGCTTGCATTTTGTACATGGTCGTTCTGTCGGAGTCATGGTCCAATGTTACATGACTCTTTAGCCATGATCAACCGCGCTCCTGGGCCGCCCTCACTCGATCCAAGTTGGCACCCATCTCCTCGATCCAGAACTCCGGCCGCGTATGCTTCCGCACGTTCCCTGTCGGGTTCCCCCTGTGGTCCCCATCCCTCGCGATGTAGATCTCCTGCTTGTCCAGGGGCATGGAGTGCGTCTCCGCACGGAAGCACGCCTGACCGGCTTCGAACACCAGCCAGTTCTCACCTTCGGCGACGTGCAGTTCGGTGAACTTCCGGCCCGACGTCTTTGCCGAGTGGAGCATCTGGGCGTCAAGGTTGTCCGTCCGTACGCGCCACCCCTTGAGGTACTGCGGGCACTCGGTCTCCGCGCAGGTGGCCTTGCGCCGGTGTGTCGAGGACGGCGCCAGGATCTGGAAGGTGCGGTATCCCTGGACGGGGCCGTTGGGCTGAATGCGGTTGAGCGGACGCATGAGATCCTCCCCGGACCTTATGGGTTAAAAGACCGTACTCGTTATGTTTACGCTCGCATTCACGTTGAATACGGCGTTGGTGAACGTACCTGTGGTCACTGCGCGCACATACCGCTTGATCTCGATGGCGGCAGTGGCGATGCGTTCCGTGGTGGGCACGCTGGAGACAGCGGTGAACGCGGCGCCGGTAATCGCAGCGAAGGCATCCGTACCACCGTTGTCATGGGAGTGCTGGAGCGTCACCGTGTAGGAGGTGCCCGTCAGCGCAAAGGCCTGAAGGTAGGCCTGGAGACCGTTGGTCGTGTGGGACGAGATGTAAGCAGTCCCGTTGACTGTCCACGTCAGTGGAGTGGCGTCACCGACAGAGTTGGTGGATGTCGAAGCGATCGGTGCGGCCACCGACGTACCAGCGATTCCGGACAGCACCTGGCCCCGGAAGAACTTCCCTGCGAAGAGTTCGGCGGTGCCAGCGTCCCGTCCTCCGATTTCCAGAACGCCGGTTCCCGCGAAAATGGACGTGGTACCACCTGTCGTCACTGCGGTACCAAGCTGCGTCCAGGTAACACCGTCTTCCGAGGTGTAGAAGGTGACAGTCTTGCCAGCCGCCCCGTTATCCACATCCAGGGTTGCCCGGATCCAGTGGGTGGTTCCGTCGGTAAAGCCAGTGGCTGCAGTGGAAGATGCGGACAGGGCGGCTGTGCCGTCATTGGACCAGCGGAAGACGAGAACACCTGTAGTGTCAATGGTCAGCGCGTACGACCTCTGGTTACCCGTCGTCGTGTACTTCGCGATGACGTAGTCCTCGGCCGCCGGAGTCCAGTCATCGGCCGCAATCCGGGCGCGGAGGTCAATGTCGCCCACAATGTCGAGTGAGGCGGCATCGGGTGTGGTAGCGGTGTTGCCCGATGTGCCGGGCAAGAACAGGAAGTCCTCGCCGTCGTACCCGAATTCCACCGCCGTGCCGTTGGTAGCCGTGGTGTCGGTCCGCTTGCCCGCCGTGAGCTGTTTGCCCCACTCGATGCCGAAGGCATTGGCCTCAGCGCGAACGGCGAAGGTGAGCTTGCCGTCATCCGCTCGGGTGGCGTCGTAGTTGAGCTGCTTGCCGACCAGGGACGCCGCAGGGTTTCCGAGTGTGGTTCCCCGGCAGTACGTCAGGATGCGGTCGGTGGTGGGAAGCGTGGACAGGGTGGGGTGTTCCTGGCTGGTCGCGTCGTTGAAGTGGGAGACCCACTCAATGCGTCCGTCCCGGATACCGCCGATGCGTTCGAAGGCGCTCTTGTTGATTCCGGTGACATCGATCAGGCCGATGCTGCCGCCGATCTCGCCCAGGGACGCAGTGTCCCCGGAAAGGTCGACACCAGAGACGAAAAATGCATCCCCGAGGCCACTTTGCTTTGCCAAGGCTTTACCCTCCTCGGGGCATAGAAAAAGGCCCACGCTGGATAGCGTGAGCCTTTAGCTTTTGGTCGTTTAATTCAATTGCGACGCTCAATCAGCGCTACTTGGATCTCGGGTTCGAAATCAGTCCCTTGGATGGCCTTAGGTACAAATCCATCCTTGAACGATGCGTAGCAAGTTGCGCACATTCCTCGTGCGTGATGCTTCCGCGTAGGGTGGCAACGAGACTTACGCTCGTTCTTCCTCAGCCTGAACTCCGCCAGCTTCTGGCGGATCTCCGTTTCGAAGGTTGTTCCTGTGCCCCGAATTGCTCCAGGGAGTCCACCACCCTTGAAGACCGAGTAACACGGGATGCACAGGCCGTGTGCCTGGTGTGGGCGGTCAGGGTGGCACTGTGCAGAGGGCCTGCTGCGGTCCCAGTACGCAGGCCTAGAGCGATTCTGAGCTTGCTCTTTGCGTGTAGCCCACCGACAGTTCGACGGCTCATAGTTACCGTCGTTGTCGATACGGTCGATGGTTGTGCCCTCGGGACGTACGCCCATGTCTTCGAGAAAGTTCTCGAACGTACGCCACCGTTCACAGACCGCAATGCCACGGCCGCCGTAACGGTGATAATGCTGAGCGTTAGGATTAGTGCAGCGCTGGAGCATCCCAGTCCAAGTTCGGTACGTGGGACTATGTGCACCCTTGGCTGCGTGTCCATGTGTTACAAGATGTCGCCCGATCGAACTACCGTCCATGGATAAATGGTACCCTGGAATGCGGTTCAGGGGCTCTCCGGCCACACATCGTCGATCACGATCGGGATGCGGATCTGAAACACCCTGTACTCGCGCCCCGACTGGTTAAGAATCCCGACACGTACGCCAAGCCCTTGCCCATACGCACCGAAGACATCAATGTGCCGGGCTTCGCCGCCCAGCTCGAAATCACCGATGTACGCGGTGAATAGAGCGTCCGTGGCTTTGACGAGGTTGGAGTCGATGTCGTCGTACGGCTCCGTCATGGTGGAGGCGTAGAGCCGCATCTCCAGCTCCAGCCGCACGGACGCGGAATTCAGCCCGGACGACTTGATCGGGTCAATGCGCTCCACCCAGACGCCAGCGGTCAGGCTGTTGGTGCCGGACTGCTTGGATTCATGCTCTTGAACTGTGGCGAACCACCCAGTGCTCTGGGCATGGGTGACGATGACGTCCATGATCCCGTCAATGTCGAGCGCCATGCGGCCCCCTTAGATCAGTCGGCCACGTGCACGGTGACGTCGCAGGATCTTGCGGCCGATGTTGCTGCGCCGACTCTTGACTTCCGTCTTGGCCCGCTCTTGTGATTGGTAGCCGAAGAACCGCCTGCGCGGGGTGTATTCACCTGATTCGAGCCAGGGGCCGTATATGACGTCGTTGTCGTGGATTTCCCATCGGTTCCAGGCGAGACGGCGCTTGTCGATCTGCGTGGTGTAGTACGGGGTCTGATGCCTGATCGACATGTGGAGATTGTCGAGCCAGAGGTCTTCCGCGTCCTTGGCGAGGGCCTTGGCGACGTCCGTTTCATAGTCTCGGACGTGCCGGTGGATGGCGCCCGACTCGATTGGTCCCCGGACGCGAGACCGGAAGTTGATTTCCCACCCGACAGTAGCCATGGATCCTCCTCACACCGTTCGTGTCCGTGCCTTGCGCCCGTACGTCCGGTAGACCTGGTCGCGCAGTTCGATGAGGGCTTCCAGGGAGGCCGCACGTTTCGATGTACCGCCGAACACGGACGAGGCGGACATGGTGCGAAACCATCCGGTCTGCTCCTGCATCAGCTCATGGATGGCCTCAGCTGTCGCCAGCTGCCGGATTCCCGGCGGTACCTTCCATGTGGTCACCGCGACGCCGCTTGAATGCGTTGCCGCTGTGCTGCCAAGAGCGCCTCGCGACACGGTCAGCGTGCGTGGCGCGTAGATGTCGGCACTCGTCGTATGGGCAGCAGAGTTCGTGCCGTCGAAGGCCCGCTCGATGACCAGGACGTTGCCGCCGATATCCGTGATGAGGACACGTTCGGAGTCGATGAGCAGTACCTCGTTGACAGCGAACTGTGTGCCGTCCGAGACGGTGAGTGCGGTGTCACCCTTGGAGTTCGTGAGACCGGCGCCACCTACGTTGATGGTGGTGTCCAGCTGGACCCGGTCGGTAACGAGCATCCGTTCGGAGTCGATCTTCAGGATGGACCCCACGCCTACCTGCGATGAAGCAGTCGCGTTGACATCTATGCCGGTCTCTGTAGCGTCCAGCGCCTCAATGGTGGCGCCATTGCTCACGTGGTCGTCGTTGAAGCCCCACAGGCCGGTCAGGCTGATGTCCTGCTGGTGTGTGGAACCACCGCCGAATGCCGACGACGTACCGATGTCGATCTCCACCCGGGTGTACGGCGGACCGTACTGGTTCGGCTCCAGGTTGATGTTGGCGACAGGAATCGCCGTACCACCGGAAGAGGCCGCCGACAGAGAGATCAGGTCATTGCCGTCCAGCCACAGCCGCCAGGTGAGCGCGTTCTGGTCGTTGGGCCAGTCATAGAGCTTGGTGGCCACACGCGGATGGAAAATCCGATGACAGACGCTCTCGATATTCCGTGAAGCGGATTCGATCGCCCGGTCGATGTTGACGTTGTTCCGGGCGACCTCGCCCTGATCAAGGGCGCGTTTTACCGTTTCACGAGTTGTGTACACTGGCTCCGAAATGGTCATTCAGCACCCCCTTTTGTCAGATGATGCGGCGCATTCGAGGCCAACGGTAGTTGCCCCATTTACAGAACAGGCCGCCGTCCGGCGCCGTGTCCAGCGGCTCGCCATCGAATGGGCATGCGAGAGGTGGCTGCGTCTTCTCTTCCTTGACGTAACCGACTGCTTCGAGGACGATGCTCTCCAGGGTTTCCCAGGCCATAACTACCCCGCCTCCATAAGCGTGGCAGTCACGGTGCCACCGCCCGTGATGTCGGCGATGACGTTCGCTCGCCAGTACCGATAAGCACCGTGCAGGAAGTCGTGTGAGTGGATGCCAGGCCGCAGAGCGATGTGCATGACCACCATTCGTGACCAGTTCACGTTGTCGTGAGACACCTCGATGGCCACGGTCCCTCCGGTGATTGTTCCCGTTGGGATCATCATGACGGAGACATTCCGTCTGGCTGTTGTGAAGTCGACGGTGACTCCGGTGCCCGTTGTGGCATTCGTCAGCAACGCATCACCAAGAGCACTGGCCATCAGCCGACCTCCAGCCATGCTATGGACAAGTTGAAACGCTGGTCGGTGTCACCGGATTCGGTGCGCAGAACAGTGCTTTCCCCCGGATACAGCGTGATGGATCCCCCACCAGGAAGAGCTGCGGGAACCTGGTGAACGAAGGTGCCGGAGGCCGCGCCCGTGGAGAGTAGCGGCGGAGAATTGAACCAGGGTGCACCAAGGGTGGCCGTCACGCCATCAATACGGATCTGTGCAGCCGGGTCCGCCAGGGTCGAACGAAACTTGCCGATAGTGCTCGCAGCCTCAAGTGTTCCTCCGCTTACGCTGGTGGCGAGCCAGCCCCGCAGCGGATCGGTCACGGCCACAGCACCCGCTGCCACCTGGCTGACGAAAACGCCGCCCAGCAGGATCACCTTGCCACTGCCTGTGGGATTGGTCAGCGCCAGGTGGTTTTCTGCAGCGACGACCCCAGCTTGCTGTGACCGGCTGTACACGTACGCCGGGTAGAGCCGTGCAGTCATCCCCTGTTACCTTCGATCCATGGGAGGCGGCTCTCAGGCCGACTGGTCGGCCTCACGCAGGCGCTCGGTGATCTGTGCCTTGGTGCCGTACGAGGCAATGCCTCGCTGGTCGGCCGCAGACCGGAGTTCCGACAGGGACAGTCCGGCGTAGGCGTCCTCGGACTCTGTCGACTCCTGGACAGCGTCCACTTCTGCGGGCGGCTCGACGGGCGTTTCCACCGGAGCCTCCACTGGAGTGGGGTGCCCCTGGCCAGCCTCGGCTCCGACCAGGGGCGGGCTCACAGACACGTCCGGGGAGGATTCCGTGTCGCGAGCGTTCGTGGCACCGCCATGGACGGTGATTTTTGGGCTCATGCTGTCCTCCACAGGGGGCCAGGGAACCTGCACCTGGCTACCGCACGAGGCGCAGAACAGGGACGGAAGGGCGATCAGGCCGGGCAGTGGTCCGCTCAGGCGGATGTTCCACGGGCCACGGCCGCAGTCGCAGGAAACGGAAGCGAAGGCGGGGAGCCGCCGGGAAATGGCGACTCCCTCCCTCTCGTACTCGGTGCTGCCGCAGTGCGGGCATGCGTCCAGACCGATCGCGTACTGCGTCGAGCAGGCGACGCATGACTGCACAGACATCAGCAACTCCGAGGTGAATCAGGCGGCGGTGACTTTCGCACCAGGGTCCAGAGGCTCGTACTTCAGTAGCCATTTGATCTGGCCGGTGCTTGAAGCTGCGCACGACAAATCAATGGTGCCCACTGGGCAGACGCGGTGGGGATTAAGGAATGAGGCCGCCACACTAATGTCTTCGCTCAGCATCGTTCCGGTGGAATGACCTTGGATATTGCTGAGTGACAGCATGGTGACGTCGCTGCCGACGGAAGGATTGACCTTCACATCAGCCAGATTGGACTGATTCTGGATGTCCGTTGTGACTTCGCCCAACAGACCAACCAGCAATACGCGACCACCGGTGATGGTGAAAAGTGCGGACTGAGAGGACTGCGGCAGGTTCGCCGCAGCCCTCTCAACGGTGTACTCACACATCAGGAAGTCACCAGCAGAGCGCCGGTCGTCAGCGGAACCCACGTCACGTAGAACGTGACAGCGCCGTCTGCCGACAAGGCGCCGACGAACTCGATGTTGCCCGTAGTGACCACTGCGTTCAGGTCGGTTCGACCTCCGCCGAGGAACTTTGATGCGGCTGTTGTGCCCTGGTCGAGTCCCAGCACGGTACCGACAGTTACATCGGTACCGCCCAGTGCGGTCGCCGTCACCAGCGTCTGGGTGTCACCGGTAGTGGGATTCTGCTGGATAGCGTATGTTCCCGTGGCATTGGTGAGGGCCGTAGTCACCTTGCCGTAGAAGCTGGTGATCAGGACTTCTCCGCCTGTGACGGTGTAGATCACAGTCGTCGGGTCGCCGGTGATGGTGCCCGTGGCCGAAGAAACCGGCCCGTTACCCAGAATCAGTTTCTTGAGCTCTTCGCCCTGAATAAGCGTAGACATGTATCACGCCTCCTTAAAGACGTCGTTGTTACCCGGCGTCCTTACTGAGGCGCGGCCAGGTTCTCCGGCTTGCGCATGACCTTCAGACCAGACAGGATCGCGAGAATGCCGCCCACCTTCGCCTGGGTGGCGTCGTCGAGGCTGAGCGACAGATAGTCGAAAGTGTCACTCATCGACGTTGCCTTGACTTCGATGACGTAGATCTGCTCCACGTCGGCGCCCGTGTTGGTCACGGTGACCGTTGCGCCTGCGGTCTGAGGAACCCGAGTCCAGACCTCATCACCGTCGAGAGTGGTCTCTTCCTTGCTGAACCACTTGGTGATGGTGGCGAGGTTCTGAGACGTACCACCCGTCAGGGCGGTGTGCTCCTTGAGGGTGAAGACCAGGTCCGCCCCGGCCGTACCCGCGTCGCCGAAGAAGACGAACGAGCAGACCTCAGCGTTCTTCATGCTGACCAGCAGACCTGTGTTGGCTGCCGTGTTGAGGTCGACGATGGACAGGGCGTTGGTGATGTCGAACGTCTTGCCCAGTGCGAATGCATCAGTGGCCATGGCTGCTCCTGCTTTCTTAATTGGCGGAGTACTTGGCGCGGGGTGCCATTGCCGCGTTGCTCACACCTGGACAGGGTTTTATTGCTGTCTCAGGCTCCGAATGGGAATCACCCGTCAGTTGCGCACGTGATACGCCCAGAAGAGTTGTACTGGCCACCAGATCCAACAGAAGGATGCTGGACATCAAATTCCCAGCCGGACCCATCTGTGAGCACCTGTGACGAAACGTGATCTCCCTTGAAACCGGCACCAAGGGCAACTTTCCCTGTCGGGCAGTTGACCGTGAACGTGTCCGTTCCAGCGCTGTCAGGGCCATTGATAACGAAACTGTCTGTGACAACTTCGTACCCCTGAAGACCAGACGGAGCCGTCTGATCCCAGTTCAGCGCCGTATACCCGGACGGGCATGTCGCCGCATCGTCGATGACGAACAGAGCGCCGGTTCCGAGCGCGCCACTGCTGTAGCAACCGTGAATAGTGCCATCAGCGGCCGGAATGGCGGCGTACGTGATTCCAGCACCCGCTACCAGTGCGGCGGTGACTACGCCAGCAACGACGAACTTGTTCTTCTTCAAGAGGAAGGCTCCTGTGGTGGGAGTCAGGCAGGCTCGACGATCAGCCAAGCGACATTTGACGCATCAAGCGCATTAGTGCTCTTGATGACAAAACTCGTCCCGGCTGTGCGCGTCTCGATGTATTCACTGCCCACGTTGGTGAGCGTCCCGCCCTCAGTTGTCAGGAAGATCCGGGAGTTCGCGGTGACAGCTGTCGTGCTGACGGTGACAGTGCCTGCGACCAGGGTTGCGACACCCATGGTCGCGTTGGTGCCCTCTTTGATATTGATGCCGCCACCAGCGACATCGCACTGAAGATCGCCCTCGGTGACGAACGTATTCACCGTATGCAGACGAGTGCTGCCATCCCGGAAAAATGCCACGTCGACAGGCGTCGTTCCACCGCCAAGCTCGATACGGCCATTCGCGTTCACGACGACCTGCGGCTCAGCGTCGCCTGTGATACGTCCTGTGATGATGTCGGTCGTTGAAGCAGCCCCCGTCAGCGCCACGGAAGTAGCCGTTGTAGCTCCGGTGAAAGCTGACGTCCCAGTAACCGTCAGATTCCCCGAGATCGCCCCAGCCGGGTTGAAAAGAGGCATCGGATCACCAGCTCGTCACGCGGGCAGCGCCATTGGCGGCAGCCCAGATACCGTCGACCAGGCCGCCGTACACAGGCTGCGGGAATTCGTAGTATGCGTTCGATGCGAGCTGCACCGTGTACGACGTGGTGGAAGCTGTTGCACCGAACTTCACGTACAGCACAGCTGTACTGTCGTTGAAGATGGTGCGCGCCTTGACAGTCCCTGACGCCGCGAACAGCGTCACCGATGAGGCGCTGGACGTGACGTTCGCCAGAGTCGCGCTCTGCGAGGGAGTGGTGGACACGGGGAAGGCCTCCCTCGTCGGGGCATGGAAAAGGACCCCGAGCCGGTGTGGCTGGGGGTCCTTTGTGGTGGGACTACTTTGACATCCTCAGAGCTGCTTCACGCGCCCTGGCGCGCTCTTTGGCGCACTGCTTGCACTGACGGGCGCCGCTCTTACTGACGTACACACCAACATCAGCGAAGATGTGCCCACGCTTACAGACTTCATGCTGTTTCGCTGGCGTCTTATTTCGCTGCTGCTCACTGCGGGTCGCCCAACGGCAGTTTTCCGGCGTGTAGTTCCCGTCATTGTCGACACGGTCCAGGGTCAGATCCCCTGGGCGTTCACCCATGTCCGCGAGGAAGTTGATGAAGCCGTTCTCTCCCTGCCAGCGGTCGCAGACAGTGATTCCGCGACCGCCGTAGCGAGGATAGCTCTGCATGGATGGGTATCGGCACCGTGCAATCATTCCATGCCAGATGCGATACGTCGACGTTTTGTGCATCCCATGGGTAATCCCGTACTGGTTACCCATCATTGATTCGCTGCTTCGTCCTCGGCCCATACTACTTATGGTAGCGTGAGTTCCGAGGAAACGAATTAGCTCCTCGTGGCCAACGACACGAAAGGACTGAGCGTGTTAGTTCCCTGGTTTGGAGTCACAGCGGACTGGATCCATGGTCGCCCGTCCAGCCTTTCGATGAACCTCGTGGCCGTGAGATCAGTCTGGAACCTGTAGTGCGGCGACGTGTCCATCTGCATGGCCTGGCGGTCACCGATGAGGTAGTAGCTCATGTCCACCAGGTTGATATCCCCGACGGTGCCCAGCGTCGGAACCTTCTCGGTGAACATCACCGGACGGCCGAGAATGGACATCGGCGGTCCGCCGACACCGTTCTGCAGCCAGATCGCGGAGCCGCCCGTACCGACGGAGAGCGACATGGTCG
>ERZ1292632.1588-Hain-H43-01um-R2-1588-length-21547-cov-7_pt1 | contig 21547 bp, 25 predicted proteins | sample MGYA00564407_ERZ1292632 | MGnify/ENA primary metagenome ERZ1292632 (study PRJEB36523, sample SAMEA6512637) | groundwater metagenome | collected 2019-01-08 | study: AquaDiva: Metagenomics assemblies of 32 groundwater samples | reverse complement strand
CTTGCAATTTGCAAAATGTGCTATACTAGCATTTTCTATCATAATTTTCTTTATATGGAAGAAGAAGAAAAAACACAAAGTGAGGAAGTAAAAACCGAAGAGGAAAAAGAAGAAACACCTGTTTGAGGTGTTTTTTTACAAAAACTGCTACAAAAACCTCGAAGACGCGAGCTTGGTCTTATGAGTGTATTATGTAGCAGTTGTACACCGTAAGACTAGACTTCCTTTTTTGAGGGAGTTTTTTATGCCATTGAAAAAAGGCAAAAATCGTAAAGCTATCAGTAGCAATATCGCTAAATTGCGTCATGAGGGGTATTCTGGGAAGCAGGCCGTGGCGATTGCATATTCAAAGGCGCGGCGCGGGAAGAAACGAAAGAAAAAAAGAATATGAATTTTAATTTTCAAATTGATAAAGATATTGCCATGTTGATGCTCCAAAAAGAGATTTTGCAACTTCAAATTGAACTTGAAAAATTATACCAAAAAGATGAACAATCTAATCAGTATAAATTAACTTTTTGTAGTCAATAAGTATGATGCATGAAAACCATAAAATGATGGAGGGTAAAATGGCTAAAAAGAAGAAGAAAGCAAAAAAGAAAAAGAAATAATTGTATGTCTTACCGTGAGGATAAACGCCGTGAAGTTGATAGTGTTTTCAACGACGCCATGAAAAAGATGGAGGGATACGGTGAAATGACATCAATAACAAGAGAAAAAAGTCGTCAATCCATCAATGGCCGTGATTATCAAGAGAAAATAAGGGACGCTCAAAAAGTAGCTTGTCAGGCCATTGAATGGAAATTGCAAGATAATCGTAAGAGAGGCAGACAGTATTTGGATGGTAAAACTTTCTAATTATGGATCATCAAACATGGCTAAAACAATTCAAAGATATTCTACTTGGCAGGAAATTTGAACTTGAATTTGAAGTTAGATTGCAACGAAGATGGATGTTGTTAGATATAAATAAAGAAGTAAATGTAACTGGTGGAAGAATGAGGATTATAGATTATATTACAATGTTGGAAAAGGACGCGAATAATTTAGAAACTCGCATTAAATTGGTAGATGATATTTTAGAAGAATATGGGAGCACCAAAGGGAAATAAATATGCAGTTGGGAATAATGGGGGACGCCCAAAAATTGTCGCATTGGATGAATTACCAGCATTAGGGCAACAAATGCTGGTGTGGTTTGCCGATCAAGCGACTAAAGGACGATTGCCTTTTTTTAGTAGATTTGCAAGAGAAATTGTTGGTTGTTCTGAAGATACTTTAATTCGGTGTTGTGAAGGTGAAAGTGATCTCAATAAAGAGTTTTGCGTTTCGTATAATGAATGTAAAGCAATTCAGAAAGAATATGTGATTGAAAATGGGCTGGCAGGGAATGTAAATAGCACTTTTGCAATTTTCGCCGCGAAGAATTTGACTGATATGAAAGATTCTCAGCAATTGGAACACAAAGGGAACATACACTTCAAAGCATTAAATGATGGAGAATTTGCAACAATTCTTGCCAGCTATGGATCAAAAAATAACACAGGAACAAAAGATACAAGTAGTGAAGAGGATATTCAGTGAGGACATAGAGGAGTATTCCAAGTTCTTTTTCCCAAATCACATTACAAAAGCAATTCCCAGTTTTCACGGTGAAATATATAAACTGTATTGTGGAATAAGCAGACGTATAGCCGTAGTCGCTCCGAGAGGGCACGCAAAGTCAACAATCACAGATTTAATTTATCTATCGTGGGTAATCGTTCACAATAAAGTTAAGTTTGTATTACTGATTTCAGACACCTACACGCAAGCGGCCTTATTTCTCGAAACACTGAAAGCTGAATTTGAAGGCAATGAACGGCTACAGCAGTTCTATGGCAATCAAGTCAGTGCTAAATGGGCAGAGGGCGAAATTGTCGTTAATGGCATAATGATAAAAGCCTTGGGCGCAGGAATGAAAGTACGAGGGTTAAAGTATCGGGAATCCCGCCCGGATTTGATTATCTGTGATGATCTTGAGAATGATGAATTAGTGGAAAGCCTTGAACGGCGCGAGAAACTAGAGCGGTGGTTCAATGGTGCGGTAGTCCCAAGTCTTGATGAAACTGGCCGTATTATCGTGATTGGTACGATTCTACATTATGATTCTTTGCTGGCTAAAATGTTGCGATTGGATAATTACGGCGAGTACGAGAAGAAAATCTATCGAGTTCTCACAAAAGACTTGCCACTCTGGGCAGAGCACATGAATAAGGATGCGATAGATACGAAGAAGCAAGAATATATCAGTAAGGGATTGGGTTTTCAGTTTTTCAGGGAATACATGAATGATCCTGTGTCGGACGAGAATCAGAAGTTCAAGCCGGAGAAGATGAAGTTTTATAAAGAGCAAACGCTGGACGGAAAGATATTGAATACATTTCTATCACTGGATCGGGCGTACAGTATTGAGCTGACGGCGGATTTCACGGGTATCACGGTAGTGTCGGTGGATATTCATAATAATTGGTATATACGACTGGCAGAGCGATTTCAGGGAAATGAAAAACAATTGATTGACAGGATATTTGATTTGGTTGGATTTTACGCTCCTACGCTGACAGGCATAGAACAGAAAGCATTTGAATACACTCTGAAAATCGCATTGCAAGATGAAATGCGCCGCCGTAATCAGTTTTTCAAAGTTCAGGAGTTGAAAGATTTAGGCAGGAATAAGAATCTACGCATTGAGGGATTGGTTCCCAGATACGAGAGTGGGAGTATATATTTTCAAGAAAATCAAGTTCATTTAAGGGAAGAGATGGAGCGGTTCCCGCGAGGGGAGCATGACGACCTGTTGGATTCATTGGCTTATCAATTGGTTCTGGCTAATAGTCCATCACATAAGATTATCCAACGAGAGGATATAAAAGAACTCGAAACTCTTGATTGGAAAGAATGGTGATATGAGAATATCAATTACCTGTTACAACTGTAAAGCAAAGTATGAGCTGATCCCCATTGAGCCGTATTTGGGGTTGTGTTACGACATGAAATGCGATTGTCAAATACAGAAAATCACGGAAGAAAGTTATAAAATGTTGGCTAAATATGCCGACGATTGAGGCAATCATGGAACATAAAACACGAGGGGACACACAGGAAGTTAGGTCTCCCCAATCCAAAGAGCGCAATGCTGTTGCTGTTCGGGTTTTTGATATCTTCCAGAAAAAGCGCACCATGCGTGACCAAGCACATGAGCTACTGCGTGATCGCACTTTCAAGCAATATCTTGATGATAATGTTAAGCGATTTATTCAATTCAAACGCCGACCGGCGCATAAGCGTAATTGGCAAAGCAATTTAGCTAGTACGACACCCTACGAAAAACTTATGGGCGTACTTTCTAAATTAGCCACGCAAGGGGTAGAAACACGCGTCAATTCAACCGCCGATATGAGTATGGTGGAAATGATGAAGGAGCGTATTGTCAATAGTTTTGGCAAAGCGGCGGCCATTAAAAACGATGATGATTTTCAGATTGTGCTTGAAATGCTTGACGCGAGTGAGAAGGGTACAGTGATTGGTTTTGAGGATTGGTATTGGGGGAAGCGGAAGATACGGGAGATTAAAGACCAAAACCCTGAAACAGGAGATTTGACTTTTACTGAAAAAACTGTCAACGAATGGAACGATGTGCGAGGACAGCTTATCAATCTTGAAGATTTTTATCCGGGGAATCTGTATGTGCGACCTGGTGAGATTCAAGATATGGATGATTGCTTTCTGCGTACGGTTATGACCGAGGATGAGTTTAACGAGGAATTTGGTAAATATCCTGATGCGGATTTAGTCATGACACAAGTGAAAGCCTTGGTGAATGAGTCCACACCTTTCTGGCGGCAGTCGGATGACATTGGTAGTGACGAGGTGGAGGTGTTGCGTTATTTTAACAAGAAGACAGACGAAGTTGTGATTTTAGCAAATGAGATTTGGATCAATCCGATTGGAGCTAGTACCGTTTCTCCTTTGCCGTGGAATCATAAGGATTTGCCATTCTGGGCGGCGGTGTTTGCGCCATTTGACGCTAATTACTTTTATGGTCGTTCTTTGATTGATGTATTGATTGCTTTTTGCGACAGTAAAGATGCGCTATTTGATCGTATTCTTGACCAGATGACACTGGCGGTTAGTAAACCTGTTCTGACGGATAGTGAAACACAGTCAGCGATGACTAAGGGATTCTTACAACCTAACAATGTTATTGCGACCACATGGACTGATGGCAAGCCTAATTTCACTGTTGTTCCGATTCAAGACCCATCGCCGGTTGGGGTAACAATGTATCAGTTGCTACAGGATAATTTGGAACGAGCCAGCTTGTCGTCTGAAGTTATCGGCGGGCAGGCACAAAAACAAAAGACAGCAACTGAAGCGTCAATTCAACAAGAGGGTGCAATGCAACTTGTATCACTGTTTCTGCGGTTCATGGAGCATGGTATCAAGAATAAATATCGTTTGCGTTACCCCAACATGCTACAGTTCTATTCATTGCCCAGCAATAAGGACAATAAAGAGATTCGTTTTCGCAAAGTTATCTTGCGTAATGAGAAGTTGGGGACTGGGCAGACAGGTACACTGCAAATTGACATTGTCAGCAAGCCTAATTTAGAGCGAACCATCCAACGTGATCAGTCAATGGTAGAACCCACTGAATTTATTGAGATCACACCGAAAACATTGCGAGATTTTGGCTATGAAGTTGAAATTGTAACACAGAGTTCTATTAAGATGACAGAATCTCAAAGGCAAGTGCTTGAGTTGAATTATCAGAGGGTGATGATGGAACTATATTCTGATATGTTCGATAGAAACTTTGGGTTTGAACAGTTGAATTTGAAGTTTGGAAAAGACCCCACTCAAGCAAAAGTACAAGGTAATAATTCTATGGGGCAAATGCAAGCGGGACAGTTGCCGTCGGAAATGATGATGGAACAGCAAAGACAAATAAAACCGCAGAGTGCGCTTAAAGAATTAACAACCGTATGAAATGGCTACAACAATTATTTGGCGCAAAAGCGCGGTTGGTGGTAATGAGCGAAGATACTGAGCGGCAGATTATTTCAGAGATGATGAAGATTGAAAGGATTGATGATTACTGGGAACTACAAAAACAGTGTGGATACCAGTTATTTGCTAAAACGAAAGACGAACGGTATCTGGGGTATGCGGAAATGGCGACGACGATGCTGACATTGTTCAATCAGATGAGACAGCCGCAGGAAGAAAATAAAACCGTTTCGCGCGGTTATCAATCAAGTATTGAATAAAGGTCGAAGAAGATTAAACTAGCTATATTCTATGAAATTATTGAATCAATCAAAGACAAAGTATCAGTTTACGCTGACGAAAAACCCAATCACAAATGTAAGGCAATCTCCTGCCCCAATGGGATTAACCGTTGAAGAATTAGACCCAGGCGATGTGGATTATCTCAAGAAAAAGAATGAGATTCTCAATCATCCATACTATTCTGAAAGTGAAGTCGTGTATTGTAAACCCGGAATCAATGATTATGATAATGACGAACAGGCAGAATATATTTACAAAACGCTTGGCGATCCTGAAGTTGCGGAATACATCCCAGTTGGCGCGGGGCGCACAGAGCCTTTGATGAATAAGAATTTTGTTTGGGAAGTGGACAAAGATGGTAATCCAGTCAAAGGCGCGTTGTTCCAAAAGTATCGCATTCAACACGGTCAACAGGTTCATTTAACCGCCGATCCTTCACAATTCAAAGTACAAGAATAATTTAGTTGTTGGTGTCCCGTCGTGAGCTTTTGGTTCACGCAGGGACACCAGCCTTGACGGTGGACGGTCGTAGCCCACCTTAATCTCCGACCTTAACTAATCAATGCTATGTCTGAAGAACAAAAGCTGGAAGTACCAGCAGAAGCGCCCATTGAATCAGATACGGAGATAGAAACTCCTAAAAACGAGTCTGATGATTTAGAGCTTAAAGTGCAGGCGGCACAAACTGAAGCAGAAAAATGGAAACAGACTGCGGAGAATTATCGCAAGGAAAACGAGAAATACCGTAGGAATGACCGTGATTTGCTTGAAACGCCGACTGCCCCACAAGAAGAAGCAGGATTGTCTGCGATGGTGCGTAATGATTTTGCGTCCAAGAGGCAGGATGTTCTTGATGAATTACACGAAGAAATCAATGAACTTCCGAATGAATCTTGGAGCAAAATCAAATCACTTGTTAATCCAGCAGTTCAGCAGATTCTTGAAAAAGCTATTCAAGAGAAAAGATACGTAGCGCGAGGAGAAATTAAGAGAGCGGTAAATGATCTTGTTTCTTACGCCAAAGGTCTAATAGGCAAAGAGGAAGAGATCGAGCGCGCGAAAGCGGAAGGCGCACGAGAAATGCAAAAAGCTGAAATGGCTGAAATCAAAGGTGTTAAAAATACACCTCGGCCAACCAGTCCTGATGTGATTGAAGAAGATCGCAAAAGAGCTGAGGAAACAGGCCGCACGCCGGAAGCTGAGCGTGATATGCGCCAACGCAGGGAAGCACGTAAGACTGAATACGCTCCTCCTGTTGATCCCGTGTCACGGTATCAATAAGATTTATGTATGAGTTTACAACTTAAACACTATCTCATGGGCGGTCCCATTGTCCGTCATTTCATTTTGGATGCGAGTGAAGTGATTGGCGTGGGATATGCTGCGGAGATGAGAAATGGAAATGTCGAGCTTGGTAGCACTATCGCTGATGCGGCGCTTTGCGGGGTTGTCCAAGGTTTTACTGATCGTTTCGGCCTCCCCTATGAAAGTTCTACCGCCACGAGAGGATCATCAACATTTACTGGGACAGGTGATTCACTTGTAGTTACAGTAGCATCTACTAATGAAACAGTTGACATGATTAAAGCAATTATTGAAATGTCGCCGTACGCGGTGTATTCGGCTACCGTTACTGGTACGATGAATACAACGAACGCATCGTCAAAAGCAGGTGGGTGGATTGATATGGACGATTCCGATTCAGTAGAAGAGACAACAATGACCCGTACAATTACCGTTGGCGGTCAGCTCAATAACTGGGGTGAAGACCCAGAAGATACCACGCGAATGCTAGTCTCCATTCACGAACATGAATTCTTTAACAATAACGGCGTCGCTGCCGCTTAATCACTAATGTATGGCAGGAACAAAACTACAAACACGTGCCTCACTTGGTGATCTCGGCCAGCGCAATGTCGGTCCCATGTTTGAGGATGTGTTCGAGCAAAATCTCGTTCGGTATTCCGGACGAGACATCGCGGAGCAGATTTTCGGTTTCAAAAATACCGATAAATCTACTTTTCGCGTAACAGGTTTAACGGGGTACAAACTCCTTGAGGAGTTTAACGAGGGCACGGCGTTTCCGAAGCTCGCTAACACTAAAGGTTTCCAAACGCTCTATAATATGCGCGATTACGGTGGCTCTGTTACTGTAACCGATGACATGTTGAAAGATCGTGAGAAACTTGGCGGAGCGCTGGATGAGATGGCTAATTTGGCCAGTTCAACAGATATCACGGAGGTAAAAGGTGTTTTCATGATTCTTAATGGTGGGTTTGGGACGGTGGCAACGGTACAGGGTTTTTCGTTGCATCGTTTCAACAGTGAGGCTTTGTTTAGCGCATCGCACGCTCGTGCTGACGGTGGTACTGCACAATCAAATACATCTGCGACGAGTATCGCTCTCACCGAGTTGAATCTGGAAACAGGCAGATTGGCACTCGTTAAACAGCTTGCGGATAATGGTTTGCCAATGATTCAAACAGGCATGATTACGCTTGCTGTGCCTGATGATCTTGAGAAAAATGCTGTTATCTTTACCGGTTCGCAATTACGGGCTACTACAGCTAACAACGATCTCAATTTCTATCGCGGCAGACTCAATGTGGCATCTGCTCGTTGGTTGAACTCAACCTTTGGTGGGTCAGCTACGGCGTGGTTCTTACTTGTAACACTTCCAGGTCTTGATAAGCCTTTGAAGGCATATCGCTTGGGCGGTCCTGAATTCTTTGCCGGAGAACGAGATGGCGAAACTTGGAACCGAACAATGAGTGTGAAGAATCGGGTGGCATACGGTAATGATGAATGGAAAGGTACATGGGCATCGCCAGGAGCATAATTTAACGGGAGGGGGTAACTCCCCTCCCCTGACAGCACAGAAAGTATGTATCTTAAATTGTACAATAGTAATACTTCTGAAGTTGTTGTCGGAGCTACAGTTGACGGGGAAGAGGCGAAAGTTTGTATCGGCGGGCAAGCATTTGCCATTGTCAGCGAGGCAGTGGGACGCGCGATACAAATAAATAACCCTTCCCTTGAAGTAGCTCCCGCGACGAAAGAGGATTACTTGGCTTACAGAGCCAAAAAACAAGTAGAGGAAAAAGACAAAAAGAAACTAGAAGAACAAACAGCAAAACGGCTTGAAACGGAAGCTGAAGAGGAAGCGGAGCGTCAGAAAGAAAAACAAAAAGCGCACGCTGATTCAGCCCGTAAGGCAATAGAAGCTGAAGAGAAGAGATTGGCTGATTTGCGTGAGAGCGAGCTTGAAGCGCAAAAAGCTATCGCAACGCAAATATCAGCTAAAGATAAAGAAGAAGCAGAAAAATTGAAACAAGTTGTCGCTATGGCAGTCGAAGCGACATTATCCACTCTTGAGGAAAAGAAACTCGGAGCAAAGGTCGAATCAGAAGATACGCCTAAGAAAAGAAAATATGAAAAACATATCAAAAATGAAGAAATGGTTTAGGCTGAATCGCATCGGCCTCGCCGCTCTTGTCGGTTTGCTTGTGGTCGGCGGTCTTTCGGTTCGAGCTTATTCTGGGGATAGCCCGAGGACTGTAATTGAGAATCAGACGGTACAGGGGAGTTATGTTGTTGAAGGTGATACTGTCGCTAAAGATGAAACTCTTGGTGTGGTATTTCAATCAGCCGCAACTTCACGAGTAACTAATTTCCGCGTCGAGGGAGCATCTCAGCAGTGTGAGGCGGCTAGTTCTAGTCTGTGCTTCTCAAGTGTTAATGAGGTGCGTGCGCTTAACTTTGTTTCAACCACTTATGTGTTTGAAAATCCGCGTTCGGTAACAACAACTGCGCGGATTAAGTTAGTTCCGTATGGGAATACACTGTCGAGCTCGACATTCCTATTTACAGTATACGCGTCAAATACTCCATTTATTGCGTATAATATGGATTTGTCAGGGGCGTTCCCAAATAATGCTCCGCGCTTGCTTGATAGATTCCCAATTGTAACAGGGACATTGCCGATGATTTCTAGTTTGGATAGCCCAAGTTTGAGTCTTAAAACATCCTCTACTATTGAAGTCGGGGGGGCACAAGATGTAATTCTATTTGTACAGGCTATTTCAGATACTCGTATTTGTCAAAATAACGGTGCTGGGTGTGAAGCACCTACCAGTTCAAATACAGGTCTGAATTATCATGCCATTGTAGATTGGGATTATGTAGTATCGTCAACAGCAGATTTCTAGTTTCACTGAGTCCCTTCGGGGATTCAGATGAGATATGAAAGTTATTCTACTAGTAGTTGAAAATAGGGAAATGATACTAACTGAATATGCTAGATTTTTGTTTGGTTTAGCATGGAATCGCAAGGTTGAATCAGCTATCTTTTATCGCGGACAAAGAAAACCAATCTGGTTCATGCGGCGGGCTTTGATCCAGAGGGCGTTGAAAACTGATTGTACACATATACTTTTTGTGGATACGGATGTTATCCCAGAAGATGATTTTATTGATAAGTTATCGGCACATAATAAAGACATTGTAAGTGGAGTTTATTATGGATTGAATCAAGACCCGTGCAGTAGAAAAGATGGAGAGGTCTTCAAAGGCGAAGGACTATGTGAAGTTGATACATTTGCTATGGGATTATCATTGTTATCTCGTAAGGTATGTGAAGAAATTATATATCCGGAACCTTTGCCGAGCAATAAGATTGACGCTGATGTTGAGTTTTGTAAGTTGGCAAAAGAAAAGGGTTATCAAATATATCAAGATTTTACTATTCGTGGTACTCATTTACTCTTAGGAGCATTTTAATATGAATATGAAATACAAAATTGCAGTAGGGGCTATTGCTTCTGTATTAGCAATAGCAATCGTTTTAAGTTTTGAGGGCAAAGAGGAAAGGCTGGGAGCATTTGTTGCCCCTGGATTTAATTCAATTGATACAGTTACGCATACGGTAACCACCACACACGGAAGTTTACCTGTACAGTTAATGGCGACAAATACCTCCCGTATTTATGGTTTAATCGTTAATGGTTCGGATACAAATATCAATCTTTATTTTGGTAGTTTTGCTGATCCGCTTCAGGCGTCAACGACTGTTAGTTCAACTTCAGGGTTTTTAGTTGCGCCTAATGGCTCGTATGAGATTGTCCCAGAAAATATATATTCAGGCGCGGTTTGGGCGTCAAGTACTGCTCCTAGCAAACGTATTTATGTAACTGAAAAATAATATGAATAAAATCATAGGTGTAATCACAAGTATTTTCCTTTTTGCGCTTGTAGGATTGTTTTATAGCCAGAATACTCAAGCGCGATTGGATAATCCCCCTCCGTTTCTTTTTATTGCTTCAAATATCACACCTGATGCGAATAATACTCGTGATTTGGGTGCATACAGTAATGCGTTTAACGATATTTTCGTTTCGGGAACAGCGTATATAGATCAAGTATCCAGTACGCGAAGCAGAACATTGTTTGATTCCGTAAGCACAACTGGCGCGGTAACTATAGGTAATTCAGCCGATGCTCTTGATTTGACCCAAGCGAGGATTGTGTCAAGTGTTCGTCCTGATCTTAACAATAAGCAAGATTTGGGTATACGGGGACAAGCATGGAACGAAGTTTTTGTTTCTGGAACATTATTTGCTGATGGGCGCATATTATTGACTAGTTCAACCATTACATCAACCATACATCTCCAAAGTGGATTGGCCAATCGTGGTGGACAAATTGAATTAGAAATTCCTAGCACTGGGCAATGTGTGTTCTTGTATATTGGCGATCCGCAGGGTGATGGTATTGGACCCCTAGAATTGACGTCAAGCACACCAGCGACTTGTACAGATAATACTTTATTATGACGGTTCGTTATCCCTTGTTGGGGTATGCTGAAGATTCGTTTCAAGCAACGGGGTCTGCTTTAACAGGCTCGTATGCGCTTATAGGACGAGAAACGGTAGTAGAGATGGCGACATCAATTTTTTTACATATTTATTATACTAAAGGCGATGAGACTTCGATTGAAATTAAAGCAGAATATAGTAATTCTACGGGGGGTTCACTGGCACAGCCCACTATCATTACAACATCTGCGGCAACATCAGTGATCCAAGTTTTAGAGTTTCGTTATTCAGGTGGAACAGATAATTTTATTATTCCTTTCGGGGCTGAGGGAGCGTATGTTAGATTTTTTATCAAAGCGACAGGAGGAACGCCCACAGGAACTTATGGGGCATCAATTTATTTACCGCGTGAGTGAGTATGAAACTATGGATTACAATTTTTTGTCTACTGTTAGTTGGGACAGGATGTGATACATCTGTTCTTGGTGGTGGATTTAGGACACAACGGGGTCCATTGTTGCCTCCATCAGGAACAGGCGGATCAACCTTTGGCAATTCGTGGGACATAAATAGTTCTGGCGATTTGGCACCGACAACGACAATAGACATATTCGCTCCTTCCAATTTATTCGTTACAGGAACAATGATTGTAGATGGGCAGGTATTCACCACGAACACGGTAACATTCGCTTCCAGCACGGTATTTACGCAAAACAAGACTTTAGATGCAACTCAATTTCTGGTGGGACGCTCGATGAGCGGGAGTACATCATCTCTTGTTCAAAATGTTCCGACGGCGGGTGAGCAATACTGGTATCAGAATGGAATAGAATTGGCGCGGTTGACCTCAGAGGGATTATGGCTGGGGGGGGTAGCGCCATCAGTGCAATCTGGCATCAATTTGTTCATATCCAATTCTGGCAAAGTAACTGATTTTCGCGCAGAAAATTACGGTACGGGTTCACAGGAGACGCGATTTAGATTTTTGAATGCAGGAGGAAGTTCATTTGCAACGGCAGTTGATACACTTGATGGGCGATCGTTGGGCTCTATTAACGGATTTGGTTGGGCAAATGGAGCTTTCCGCGCGGCTTGGTCTAAATTCGGCGTTCAGCGCGGCAGTGTATCAGGAAATAATGTACCAACAGAATTAGTGTTTGGATCGGCGAGTGCCGCGTCAGGGTTTACGGTTGGAATGAGATTGTCTAAAGCACAATATCTCGGCATTGGTTCAGGAGCAGATGCTATTGACCGGAGATTGCATGTAGAGGAGTCAACGGCTCTCACCAAACAATTCCAACCGCTATTCCGTCTTTCGCACATAACCTCCGGCGCGGTAGCGGCTGGATTTGGGGCAACGCAAGAATGGGAACTAGAGGACAGCTCTGGCGGCAACATGGTGGCGGGGACAGAGGGTGTGATGTGGACGAATCACATCAACGGAGCGGAAGAATCGCAATACCGCATGGAACTGAATCGTAACGGCTTGAATCAGAATGTACTGGCCGTTGACGGTTATGGCAGACTGACTTATGGCGCGGCTCAAGCGACAAGCACTGTAATTGCCGGTTCTCGTTTGGCAATGCAAACTGCGGCTTATACTACAGGAACGGCGGTGCAGGCGGATTATGCGGCCTTGCGGTATTCAGATACCGCCGCCAATGGCGCGGCCATTTGGGGAATACGAGCGCGTGGCACAACAACAACACCAACTGTAGTGGCGTCGGGAGATACATTGTTGGACATTGATGCTCTAGGATATGACGGCGTGGACGGCGAGGTCGCTACTCGCATTAGATTTGGAGTAGATGGTGGAGCAGGTTCAGGTGATATGCCCGGTTATTTTCAAATTTGTACCGCGGCTGATGGAGGGACAACTTTGAATTGTCGTTGGAAATTTGCTGATAATGGCATGTTCGTATCAAGCACATTGTATGTATCATCCACTGTCGGCGCGGTATCAGTATCAACAAGTGGCGGAGTGTTTATGCAACAACTTACGCCTGAAACTGCAACCCAAAATTCATTATGTATCAATGCAACCACAGGAGAGGTTTTAGTCAATGCGGCCAGTTCGTGTCTTATATCCACAAGACGCTCCAAGCACGATATTCAACCTCTTGATTTGAGCGGGCTTGGATTGATAAAAAAACTACGCCCAGTACAGTACCTGGATAATAACGATAATGAGCCGCAGATAGGTCTAATTGCCGAAGAGGTGCAGGAGATAGAGCCGAGATTGGTGGATAGGAACGCGGACGGTTTACCACAGAGCGTGAGATACCAGCAGTTGACGGCAGTTTTGGTCAAAGTCGCTCAAGAACAGCAATTACAGATTGAAAAATTACAACAAAATGTTTATTTCTTAAATAAAAAATATGCGCCATAAAAATAAAATTTTGCTTGGTGTTGCTGTCGTAATTTCGTTTGGAGTTTTTGTTTTTCAACGAGGCAAAGTAAATACTGCCGACCCGAGCAAAGTAACTCTGACAACGCCCGTATCGCAAGCCTCCTCCATAACGCAGGCCACCATTGTTGATTTCAATCTGGAAGTGGATGGAGATATTCCCGAACTTACGATTGATGTAAAAGATCTAAAAGTTGTTGTGGATGTGGGGGGAAACAGGCAATCCGTAATTTTACGCGACAAGGATTTATCTGGGTTAATAATAACGACCAATTTAGCAACCTTTTTGCCTGCTAAAGTTGCCACTTTGATTGATGCCAATGGGAAGTTTTTGTATGATATAACGCCGGATTGATATGGCAGAAACAAATCTCGGCAAAGGTGTAATATCGGTTGCCGTCGCAGGTGTCGTTATGGCGACTTTGGCCGGTGGTATTTGGAAGTTGGCAATTCTGGCAAACAGGGTCGAGGTAGCTGAACGCATCAATGAACGGCAAGACGATCGCGTTAATGATCTGCCTACACGCAATGAATTCGGAGCACTGCAAAAGAAGATTGACGAGATTAGTATTGATGTCAAACAACTTATTTCTAAACGATAATTTTATGGAAACACAATTTGTTGGGGGACTCGATGCTGAAAAACAACTTGAAGAAGACGCGGACAAACGCAATTTTGACGGTGATGTTTTGGGCGGTTTTTTTGGATACACGCCCGAGCATATTCACGAAAGAATAGAAACTTTGGGAGTCAAAAATCAAAGACAGGTTAATTCTTGCGTATTGCAGGGGACATCGCTACAAAAAGAAATAGATGAAGGTATGGAACTATCGGCAGGTTCGCTTGGGGCTTATTGCAAAAGCAAAGGATTGCTCGGTGAAGGCGGCATGTCAATTCAGGCCGCGCTGAAAGCAACTTTGGATTTTGGTATCGCAGAAGAAAAGGTTTGTCCGACCCAAAATACCACTTTTGCCGAGTTTACAAATCCCGTGCAACTGAATCAAGCAACGCTTTACAATGCGGGCGGACACAAATCAGAAAGTTACTGGTCAACCCGTTCATTGGATACAATTTTGCAAAACATTGATATGGGGAAGATTGTACAGACCGGATTATATTGGTATCCAAGCTATAGCAATCCCAAAAACTTTATTTTGGAATTACCAAAACAAAAAGAAGCGTCTTTTGGACACGATGTGGATGTGATTGGCTATAATCTGGATTATAACGGCGAAAAAGTGATTGAGTTTCAAAATAGTTATGGGGAAGAATGGGGCGATGAGGGACTATTTTATGTTCGTTTTGCCGATTATTTCAAGATTATCAACTTTTCTGGATATTTTGTGTTGGATATTCCGAAAGATAGAGCGCGGTGGCTGTCGCTTAATGCCGGCAAAGTTATTGCGCCACTAGATGCAAAAGACCCGCGCCGATATGCAATTGTCGGCAATCAGAAACGGCACATTCAGAACATGGCTATCCTGTTTATGTTGCACTATGTACCGACAGACATAGTGGTTGACACGGATAACATATTGCCTACTTTGGAAGAAGGAGTGCAGTTGACTCTTGCGGATATTCCTGAAATTGAACAAAAGGCATGGAGAGAAGCGATACGACACAGTGGATCACCTGCATTGTTAGCGGATTTCAAGCAAGTATTTAATGACTTATAATATGAGTGCATTATTCAAACTCAACGAAAAAGATTTAATTCGCGGATTGATTATGGCGGTGATGACAGCAATTTTCGGCTCTTTGATTCAGTTGATACAAAACGGAAGTAATATATCTGTAACGGATATGCAAGAAGTGGCGCGTGCGGTTATTATCGTCGTGCTGGCCTATTTGAGCAAAAATCTGGCAACGAGTGAAGACGGAAAACTTGGAGGCAGATGGCAAATTAAATAAACCCTAACCCTTTGGCTTGAACTAATCGGCAATTAGCTTTCAACAGGTAGCGCAAGCCGCCTCACGGAGCTAAAAGCCGTTTGTTTCGGCCTTGGGATGCTTGACGGAAGATAAAAGCTATTATGGGTATCTTTTCCTCATTCCTAAAAATAGGAATGAGGTATAAGAAACTCAGATATATGAAAAAAATAAATGAAATCGGAAAAAGGTACACAAATTTGTTAGTTGTGGCTCTTTTTGGAAGAGATAGATTTGGAAGAAGTTTATGGAAATGTTTGTGTGATTGTGGAAATGAAACTATTGCACGAGGATACCATTTGAGACAAGAACATACGAGAAGTTGTGGTTGTCTTTTTGAGCAGGCAAGGTGGTCATTGGATCAACTTGATGAAAAAAATCCCAATTGGAAAGGTGAAAAAATTTCATATGGGGCATTGCATAATTGGGTTAGAGCACGTAAGGGAAGGCCTGCTGACTGTATTAAATGTGGAACTAATAGAGCAAAACTTTTTCATTGGGCAAACATTTCAGGCAAATACCTCCGCGATCTCAATGACTATCAAAGTATGTGTCCGTCTTGTCATAAAAAATTTGATTTGCAACGAAAAAATTTGGTTATGGTATGACTTACTCACTGTGGCGTTGTGGGTACGTTCTCCAGTGCTTGGAAGCATGAAGCACTGGGATAATTTACTCAATATGGCAATTACATTGGCAAACATTGATAGCGCGGTACAGCTACGACTTCGTAATATCGTTGAGTCCCCACTTTCGCAATCCACACGAGTAGAAGCATATAATCGTGTAATTGATTTTCTACAAAGTAAATCTAATTGGAATCAAACTCGCCGTGTACAGCCATGGACATTTTTGAATACAGAAATTGAATTTTCAATTGCTAATGATTTGGACATTTCTGACTTGAAACAGGTAGAGGAAATTAGATTTTTGACTGATAACAATACTCAACAAACAAAAGAATTTGAAGAAATTGATAGTAAAGATTTTTCGATTCGTGAAAGACAGAATATATTTAATGACGAATTTTGTATTGAAGAACGGGATAATGCGGCCATTCTTCGCATTTTAACAGATCTCGGCCATGGGGATACGATTATAGATGACATGGATGATTTAACTACTGGTCGCACGTGGGCATCCGATACATCGACATCAGATGCTACTACACTTGTGCAAGATACAACGCGGGCAAAAAATGGTAATTCATTGAGATTCAACATAAGTGTTAGCCAGTCAGCGAATAATCGTGCGGCAATTTACACATCAACGGTTTTGTCTACAGTGGTTGACGCTTCGGAAATTGAGAATGTCGGATTTTTCCGTTTTTGGGTTGGGTTGCATAGCATGACTGCGGCAAATCTGGCTCGGATGAGCGGGGTGACTTTTGTGTGGGGGTCGGAGGCTAGCGCGACTCCTGCTACCAAAGCACATTATTGGTCTTTGCAGACAACAACACCGTTATTAGGCGGGTCTTTCAAAGCTGGTTGGAATCGTATGAGTTTCCCTTGGGAAGACGCAACGAAAACTGGCAGTCCTGACGCGGCGTCATTACGCTATTTTGAAATTCAATTGGATTATACGGCGGCGATGACGAACACAAATAACATTCGTATTGACCAAATTAAAATGTTTGAGCCTGTTGAGGCTGAAATGGTTTATTTTTCTAATTTTTTTGTATCAAAATCTGGTGTCTTACAAGAGAATTTCACAACTGGAACTGTTGACCCTACTGAACAGCTTGTTTTGCCACAAAGACACATGAGTCTGTTTATTGCACTTGCTTTGATGGAACTGTTCCCGCAAAAAGAGAAAAATAATAATGATTATCTTCGTGTTGAAAAATTAGCAAAAGAAAAACTTTCACTAGCTATTTTACATGATGGTAATGCAATTACGCGAGAACAAGAACGATTTCAAGTAGGCGGTAATTCAAATGGGCGAGATATTGGTACTCAATGGTAATATGTGGACACAAAATCAAACATTTTATGGAATGAATTCATTATTGCGGGCGACAGAATTGCCACAAGGTTTTGCCGCAGATTCTTTGAATTCAGATTTGGGCAGTAGTTCTATTGCCGCGCCAATGAAAGGCTACGCGCGCTATGGACATCAAGCAAACCCTAATAATGCTATTGTCCGTAAATTTACTTATCAGAAAGGCGACGGCTTGGAAATACAACTTCAAGTCCGTGATAACGCTACAAATTACATTGTTGAATATCTTAATGAGGAAGACACAAGAAATTCAAATAACGGTCAATGGAGTATTTTGGAGGCGGGGTTGTCTCGAAGCCGTACTTTATCTGATGGCACTACAAAATTATTAAGAATTGATTTTGCGCCTTTTAATGACACAGGGACAAATCAATTGGTTTATTGCAATGGGGTGGAATCTCCACGAATTTGGAACGGAGCTATTGGCAAGATAGCGTCAACTACGACTACTACTATTACACTTAATGGCTCTACAACAGCCGCAACACGCGGGTTTGGCGCTACAGGAAGTTTGATTATCAATGGAACCAGTTACGCGTATACCGGATTATCAAGCAATCAATTCACAGGAGTTACTTCTGACCCCACAGGTGAGGCTGTTGGAAGTGGGATAACACAAGTAGTAAACACATCGTCTTTATCAGCCGCCGATAAGGGTTCAATTTTATTATCAGCACAACAAAGACTTTTTATGGCAGGCATTACGGCCGCACCTAATCGGGTTACATTCAGTGATATTGGCGATGTTACAAATTATACAGGCTCAACACCTTCTGATGGCGGTTTTGAGGATTTTCCACAGATGAATGGAGATATTACAGCCTTATCTTTTTTAGGAGAGTGGATACTTGCTTTCAGCGAGCGTAAGATTATAGCTTTTAAGTTTATTTTTCCATCGTCAACTACACGAGTAACACAATTGAAAGATATTGCTGATGAGGGGGCGGCGACACATAAGGCTGTATGTAAATTTGGAGATCAGATTGTCTATATAACACCTACGGGGGGCATTAAACGCATAACACAAATCGGCGCAGAGAACATTTTTAATGTAGAAGATTTAACTGAACCATTACGGCCAACAATTAAAGATTTTGTTTGGGATGATGCGGCGCTTGAATATGATAAACGACATAAGGTCTTTTTCGCCGCTGGCAAATCAAGCACTGATGTTGATGATAATGATAAGGCTGTTATGCTTTGGCTGACTGAAGATGGGGTAGGTAATAAACGATTTAATCTTGGAATTGCTGATTGGTTTATACGGGATATGACAGTTTTTAAGCAAGAAGTACATTTCGGCAGTTCAGTATCAAGCAGAAGTTACCGCGCTTTTGATGGGTTTACGAAAGATGGGGGTCCCTATTCTTGGCGGAGAATAGAACGAGTGGAATTGTTTGACAACGCATGGGAGAAAAAACATGTTAAATTTCTAGGAGTAAGAGGAGAAATTGTTCCAGGGGCAAAACTTAATATAACACTAAAATATGGAACCAATGGCAGTATTTCATCGCAAACAATGTCAATTTCAGGCACTGACACGGATTTTGTGGTACAGCAACCTCTTAATGTGCTTGGTGGTTTTCAACTTGGCACTGAACCTTTGGGTGGCACAATTGATGAAATCGGTGAAATGAATCCATATTCAGTTATATTTGAATTACCGCATATCTATACTCGTGAGTTTCAATTATGGTTTGAATCTGAAGGCACGACACAGCGAGTTAGTGTGGATAGCTACGGCTTTAATGTGGAAGATACGGAACAACATATTACAGCTGATGAAATAAAAGCATTAGGATAATTAAATATCTATATATGAAAAAATTTCTATTTGCGGCGTGGATTGTGATAGTAACAATTTTTATTGGAGTTAAAGTTGATGCCACATTATTTGATTATTATGACGAACGTGGTTTCACTTTGCCATCTAAAGAAGATCGTGCTCCTTTGGCTGTACAGTGTCAAATAGTTCAGTTTAGTTGGCAATATCAAGGTACTTATGATCAAAATATCGCACTTGAACAATGTTTAAGAGATTTAGAAGTATTTGAACCAATTATACCTTTTTTAGGGGCGACTACTCCGCGACGACCAACCGAATTCAAAACATTTCTTAATGAACAAAAAACTGAACGTCATTCTGATACAACACTTAAAGTAACATCAGTGCAAACAAAAGATGGATTTTATATTGACCCCGCTTTATTGGGGGATACGATTGTTCTTACTATCAATTCCGGTTCATCCAATTCGGAAAGTATTTTATGCACTGGGTTAACTACATCAACCAAAACTTTTAGTGGGTGTACATTCGGTTATAGATTTGATGACCCTCTAAACACAGCTCCAGAAAATGTCAAAGCACATAGTCCTGGGGAGCCGGTTATTATTTCTAATACTGATACTTTTCTTGCTAATCAGTATTTTACTCTCGATGGTGAAAATACTACAACAGGGAGTACAACATTTAGAGGTAATTTTACGATTTCATCTACTACTGCTTCATCTTCATTGAATTTGGGACCTGGAAATACAGCCTACAATAAATGTCTTATAGTCCAAAATGGAGACACTGATAAAGCCTACATTTGCTATAACGAAACAGCAGGGTCTGACGAATTAGGAAGATTTGTAATTTCTCATGATGGGGTTAATAGCTTTGAGTTAATTACATCTACGCAGGGTCTTGCTTCTGGAGGATTGGGGATTTCAGTTACGAATGGAGTGGTGGCATTTGATCCTGTTGCCACTAGCACATCTGGTTTAGGATACTTAGGGGATCAGGCTATCGTTGCCACTTCTAGTGGCGGGGGCATTACAACTGATGCTGGGGGGGTTGCCTTAAATACTTCAACCGGTCATGTCTGGTTAGCATCCTCAACTTTTAATGGCGGATTAAATGCACGCACTGCCACCACATCGTATGCAACCACAACTATTCTTAATTCCACGGTAGTATCCAGCACCAATTTTGTGTTTAATGGCATCAATGCCAATAATTTGGCCATCAATTCGTCTACTAACGCGGGTTCTTTGCATTATCATCCGACATCAACTGACGCAGGAACATTATTTATTCCAGCATCAGGGCAAACTGGTTCGAGGATTGTGCCTCACAACCTTGGGGTTACACCATCAGTTATCACCATAATAGCTGTCGGCGGAACATCAGACGGCACTAATCCTAATTTCGGCTTTTCTTTTGGATTTTCGACTTCAACAGTTTCGGCTGGCGGCGGCCAAGCCCATTTTGGGGTGTTGGATGAGACTGGAAGAGCGAATGCTAGTGGTTTCGGCAGTTCAACCGAACATCAAATTATCTATTTGCCTGATGATGCTGGGGCGGCAGATTTTGACGCTTATCTTACAGCCAAAGACCCTAGTTCTTTTACCCTAAATGTAGTCACTAACGCGGGCGGAACTGGCAGTGTTGGGAGAATTTTATTCTGGCAAGCGTATAAATAAATTTAATAATATGCCTACCGCTGTTCGCCCTCGCTCTGAAGAGGAAAAACAATTTGGATCAGGAGATATTGAATTTCAAATTCCTGAAAGTGAAATACCTCTTTATCAGAAACAGGGTTTTGGTATTCGTCAGGAATCCGTTACTCCTGAAAAGATTGACGAGGATATTGCAGGTTACGATCCACGCACTAACGCGCCTATTCGCCGTTCTGAAACTCCTATTCTTCAACAACCTCAACCTTCACAATTACGGCAAGAGCTAAATGACACAGGTGTTGTTTCATCAGCTACTCCAATGCTTGAACAGCAATTAGCACAACAGTCTAAAGCGCGGACAGATCGCCTAGCTTCGTTGCGCGAAGGTATTAACCAAGAGTTTGGACAGTTAATTGAACGCCGCCAGGAACGAGGGGAAAGTGAGGTTGGGTCAACACAAGCACAGTTAGGGATTAGCCGCGGGGCTGGATATAGTTCCAGCCGACAGCAATTTATTGAACAGCAACGGCAGGGCATTCAACGCGATATTGTTGACATAACCAAAGCTAAACAAGCGGCATTAGACAAGTTTGATTTTGAGGCGGCGGAGCGGGAAGA